>Ga0116107_1001980_pt1 | contig 11296 bp, 7 predicted proteins | sample June2015DPH_6_10_FD_88969 | JGI IMG/M metagenome (GOLD analysis project Ga0116107, IMG submission 88969) | Peatland microbial communities from SPRUCE experiment site at the Marcell Experimental Forest, Minnesota, USA - June2015DPH_6_100 | ecosystem: Environmental > Terrestrial > Soil > Wetlands >... | reverse complement strand
TTGCACCCTCACAAATAGCCTCACAAGGGCCGGTCATAACGGGACACGATTTGTCCAAAGTAGTCACCGCTTGGGAAAAACTTCCGGCTCCACTCAAGGCCGCAATCCTCGCCATCGTCAAATCAGCGGAGTGATTCCCACGATGAACTTTAACCTGACATCGCGCATGGACGCATCCAAATCAAATTTAACGCACCCACAGGCCGGGGATTTGGGCGGGCTGCACTTCGGAGATCGCCGCTTTGGAAAAACGTGCTGGCGAGGCTGGCAACCGACACGGCGGCGATTTGGGCGTAAGACTGACGAACTGAAAACGGAGGACGAATCATGAACTTGAATCCCGCTTAATTACTCAATCCCATTTTCAACGCGCTGGACGGCTTGATTGAAAACGACGGCGTTTATCTTTACCTGGGCTTTGTCTGGCTGGCGCTGCTGGCCATCGCTTGGATTTTCAGCGGCGGCTTGCGGGAACGGATGAAAGGAAACTCTGCCACGGTCATTCCCGCCGTCATTTTCACGATGCAACCGCCACCGCAATCCCCACCGCCAATCATCGGCATCGAGGTCGAGAAGACATGGAACGGCGACAACGAAACAACGAATTAACCATGACAACTTTTCACTCACGACAATCAGACTGGCGGCGACGTGTCCGCAAAAAGGCAAACGCCAGCACGCTTCAAATCAGCGTCACGAATTGCCCCACCAAATTGCATGGCCATGTTCACGAAGGGCGAAAAATCCAGCGCAACAACGTTTCAAGCATGGTGCAAAAGCACGGATGCAAATACTGCTTTTATGCAGAACAAGCCTTACCCCTTATCAAAACAAGGATTTTGCGGCTCGCTCAAATCTCGCCGCTGGACACGCGGAGTCCCGCGAGACGGCCACGCGATGGCCGCGAAACATCCGGCAAGACATCCGGCGAAATTTCTCGCCGCAAATCCGAATCATGTCCCGGCAATGGCCGGGCAGTGGCAACGGCAATGCCGCCGAACGTCTGGCAAGTCAACTCGCAAGGTAACTTGCGTTGCACCGGATATGGACGTGCGATGTCCGCGCCGGAAACTTGCGAGACAACTCGCAACACGGTCACGAGACAGCCGTGCGCGAGCCGCGCAACAGTCACGACAACACCCCGCAAGACAACTTGCTCAAATCTCAACCATGACATTCAAAAATTATGAACACACCAGTTAAACCAACGCCCGATCTTGAAGGATTACGGAAAGCGGTTCAGGAATTCCGGCCTAATCTGCATCGCGTGCCCTTCAATAATTTGAAACCAATCCATGATTCCATCGTGGAATTGCGCAGCCGAAAAATTTCTTATGCGTCCATTGCTGATTTGCTGATACAACACGGCGTCGGGACCAGTCGGGCGCGCGTGGCCGAATACGGCCGCATCGTCCTGGATGGTGGGAAATCCCGCAAACGGCGAAAACACGCGAAACCCATGCCGGTTGTTAATGCCCCTATTGCGCCTCAAAGTGCGCCCGCCGCGGACGCGAAAACCGCGCCGACACCAGCGCTGGCAGCAGTCACGAGCAATGTCATGCCACCGGCGAAAGAAAATTCGTCCTACACGTCACGCGGACCGCGCATTGCCAACGTGAAAATGATGAGTCCCGAAGAAAAGGCAGAACTCGATGCTTTCTTGAAATCACAAAGCGCCTCAAAACCATGACCGCCGCTTACGCACCTCGCGGCGCGTTTATCCAGTCCGGCGAATTGCCGGTTTGATTCATTGGAATTTTAACCAATGACCGTGACACTTCCCGCGTGAAGCCTTAATCGCCATCCGGTCTTTGGCGAAGCGAGCATCGTCAAGGTGGAAGTCGAAGGGCAACAGGGCGAAACTACCTTGACGACGCGCAGCGAGCCATACAATGGAAAGGCGATTCACGCGGAGTCGGAAATTGAAAGCGCGAACATTCGCAAGCTGGTTGGCAATACGCGAGGCAACATCCAAAGTAACAAAGTTAGCACCAGCGAAGCATTTCGCAAGATGTCTTGTCAGCCGTTGCGCGTTCCATCTTGCGGGACTCCGCGCAATTTTCGGCGAGAAATTGGCGAGCCGCAAAATTCCCCTTAAAATAAGGGGTAACGCGTGCCCTGGTTAAAATGGGCAAATTGCTCACTGAAAATGAATCTGCGCCTAACGACAAAAGGCGGCAAATTCGTTGCCGCTTTTTGTCGCTTTTTGTCGCTCCGGTTTTTGAACGAATTTTTTCCAACGGACTCGTTGGAGGATGGTGTCTGCTCGCAAATGAGGTTTCCAAGGCGTTCATTTCAACGCCATTTCACGGTTGACGTGAACGTATCCCACCGCCGCTGTAGCTGGTGTGAACTGGTCACGGACTATCCAGGGACATAGCCGGTTCGCGGTGAGCGCATGTCCGTGGCCGGTTTACGGTCACGTCCAATTCATGTCCTGTCCACGTCTGTGCCCGGTTCGTGGCCTGTTCACGGTCACAGTCTGGCTGTGGTCGTGGATTAGTTACAGACTGCTCCTAGTTGTTGCCGGGCATCGTTAATCATCTGGGGTTGAATTTGCACCGACGCCCTTTTTGTGAAGATGGAAGATAACAGGATTATTTGAGTCTGGTTGAAATGGAGTCGAGTTTGGTAATATAGAATAGGTAAAATTGGTTCTGTTTAGGCTCGTTGCGTTGTAATACCCGTCTTTGCTTATGCGAACGTTTAGGCTTGCGCCAATTACACCAGACAGAGAAAACAGTCCTTGCTGGTCACTGATTACATTTATGCTGATCATGCCTTCAGGAGGAGGAAAAAAATGTATCCATGCAAGTTCGATTTTTGCACCTTCTATCGGCTGGTTGCTTTCATCAACGGCTTTGCCGTAGAATTCAATGATCTTCTGTGTGGTGGCCAATCGAGGGATGATAAACATTTGAAAAGTGGCGTTTGATAAGTCGCCTTGCGTCACCCCTTCCGGCAGTTTAGGCGGCGTATGACCCATCATTTCCGCAGTAATGTAACCTACGGCCAGCTTAAAATTTTTATTTGTCGCGGACATTGTTTCTATCATTTTTTGCCACTGATTGAGGTCAACAGCGCCATTGATGTTGGCGGGCGATTCAGTCACGGCATTGGTTGTCGGAGAAGCATCCGCACGACATCCGCCATTCAGGCCGAGAAGTGTGAGAATAAAGAGCGCGACTTTCCACCGAGTCCAAATAATTCGACCAACCCATGCAGCACCTGCCGCTATTGCTAAAAACGATAGAAGGAGGTAAAACGTATTCCAGCGAAAGAATGCGTAAGAACTTTTACTCAACAGGGCGTTGTTTTCTAAATCGAGTTTCTGCATTTTATTTTGGCTCTAAATATCGCGAACCATCTGGATTGATGACATAAGTAAGCCGAACACCAGCGCCGATAGATGTCTCAAGGTGAAAGTATCCGTAACGTGGCGGATTTCCAAACTTAATGTAATAATCCTTTTGCAGATTCCATGTCCAGTTTGGCTGTCCCTTCTGAAAATCAAATTGAACAACCGGTTGATAACCGTCTTCTGGCGCATCAAATGGGAATTCGTCATTTTCCTCTATAAATCCACCGTTAGGAATCTCCATTTTGAAAGACCATTCAGTGGCTTGTTTCGCTTGTAGATATTCTGGCTTGATATTGCTGAATTCTATTTGCCCATTATCACTGGTGCCGCGATTCAGTAAGTCTGCTTTAATTGGTGTCCCGTCATTCGGAACATGAACATCAAACCAAGGCGTGAAGCCAGATTTGGAAGTAATCAAATCTACTCCCGGACCCTTTTTGCGGAGATGAAACACCTCTGGCTGATTGGGGTTTGGTTGATACCCCGCGAAATCAAAATCTATCCGATTGCTTTTGAAAACATAATACCCATCCTTGTTTAACCAGACCTGTAGTAGTTTTCCTACAGCGCCCGTAAAACTAAAATACCCTTGTGAATCACTTTGCACGTTTGTCTCAACAATGCCGTTCGGACTTGCCGGTGATTCAGTGAGAATCAGATGGGCATTTACTCCTGCCACAGGCTGATTGCTTTCGTCCACCGTTTCGCCGTAAAGCTCTATGGGATGGTGATGTTGATCTGAAATGTTCGCGGCCTCTTTGACATACCATTCTGCATATTTTTGTACTTTTTGAGATTCCGTCATTTCGGGCGTAATTCCCATTTGCGCCAAGCGGTCATTGGGGGACGCGGCAGCTTGGCCGGACGTAGAGGATACAATTTTACTAGGCGCGAAATTAGTCGGCGTTTCAGTCGTAGAAACCGTCTTACCTATGGTGATGTTTGTGCCAAGGTGTGAGCGATGCCAGAAAATAGCCGCTACCGTAAATAACACGGCCAACAGAACAATTGTATAAAAGCGAAAGCGGTTCATAATGTTATGGGAACAACTTGCTTCTCAGTTGAGGATAGAACGATTGAACAACGGGGTCTTGAATGTTCCGGTAAAATTCGCCGCTATGGTCGTAATTATTAGCGCCAAAGCCTATCGTTTTCAAATCAAATGTTCCACCGTTCACACTTCCGCCCACACCACTTTGTGATCCTACAGCCAGACTTCTTGGCCGCGCTACAAACGGCATCAATTCAAATGCGTTGGTCACTGTGCGTCCCGTCACGCCGTAGTTGATATTTGTCAGATATGCAGTGGAGTTTGCCGAATTGTAAGAATAGCCAAAAAATACGAGCGGTTTTGCCAACTGTTCATTTGCTATCCAACTTGTGTTAATCGGAACGGAAATTCCAAAGAACGTTGTATTGGTTGACGCAGACACCAGCGCATAATCGTTAGTGTTGTAGAAATTGACTATCGTGCCAGCGCCACGCAGTGCATTGTCAATACCAGTCGCATAATTCGAGTAAGTATTCGGCGTCGGGAGAATTTGTTCCTCATTCGTGAAGATGTAATAACTTGCCACGGTTGTATCGTAGCAATGAGCAGGCACTGCTGCCTGCATCATCACATAGTTGTCGAGCGGCGCTTGATTTGCTGCCGCCAATTCTTTCAGCGCTTCCATCATCAAAATGTTGCCCTGACTATGGGAACATACGCTGATTGTATCGTTGGTGAATCGCTGGCGCAAATTGTTGAAATAGGCCGCCGCTCCCGTACCTGATTCAAAGGCAATGTGTTCACTTCGGTTATAGGTGAGGGTATCTGCGGGAATCTGCGTTCCAAACAAATCGTAAGTATTCGTATCAGTGTCCTTCGAGCGCGTCGGCCAACGCAGCGTGGCAAAACACCCCTGATAGCCCTGCCAGTAAAGCCGCTTGAACATCGTGTCGGAAAAATCTTGCCAATCCCATTGTGTCATCCGCCAGCCGTGAACAAACACGGCAAGTTGCTGGGCGTCGTAGGAACTGTAAGGCGGTGAATTCAGAATCTCAAACCCGCTGGTTTTAGGTTGTTGCACCATCTCTGGCCAAGTCTGGATGACATTTGTCACCTCGGCCTGTTCGTAAAGGCTTTTGATGTCCTGTAAATTCAGATAAGCGAACGTCTGCGCGATGGTTTGGCCGTTTTGAGAAATGGTCAGAGCCAGATAACCGGAGCGAGGATTGACGCCTTCAAACAGAAAATGGGTCAACAATGGTTGACCGTTATTGTCCACCGGCAAAGTGTAAAAATTTGGATACGTGTTATCGCCGATATGAGCCAGCATGTTGCCGTAGCCGGAACTGATTTGGGCAGCGGCGATGTTCGTGTCCGTCAAATAACCGGTGCCGCCATTCGTTTCGTATGCAGGGTAAAGATTGATGCTAATGTTATAGGCAAAGGGACTAAGTGTTACTGTGTAGCCTTGACTCGTCGGCAAATTCGGCAGGCCACAAATCCACAACCGGGCGAAATTCTCCAGATTCCGCTGACACCGGATTTGGCCATAAGAGGAATTGGGCTGAATTTGTCCCTGGGAATAATTCGGGAGGTTTGGTTCGATCTGAACGTCTTGATCCAACAGGCCATTAACGCCCGGTTCCGTGTGACCGTTATTGATCCAGAAATTGAAAGACTGTGGCAAAGCGGGATTATAACCGGAGCCGTATAAAAGGTCATAAGGGTTCAGTGCTGGGGTGCAATCCGGCCCGAAATAGGACAAATCCATGTTGCCATCGTGATTGGCATCCAGTTGCAGGCTTACGCAGTAAACGGTGCAGGTGCCACGTTGGTAAGGCGGATCAATATCGGGCATCGTCACCAACGCCACTGGTCCAGGCTCGGTCGGGAAGAAGTCGCCCCACGGCGAGAGGACCCCGGTTTGATTGGTAGTCACATTGCCGTTGGTGTCCACCTGGTAAGCTTTGTCAAAGTATTGAGCCACATAAACCGGCTTGCTGGTATCACCATTGGTAATGATTTTTTTGGCAAAAGCAGCGATTTGCACCGGTTGTCCCATTCCGGCAATCAACAAGGGTTGTGAATTGGTCGGGGAGAAATCGGGTTGCCCCGGCAGCAAGTCGCCAAGAATGCTATTCTCGTTCCATTGATTGTCCATGCGCCCGAAATAATACCCCACGGTTTGCAACTGCGGCTGGTCAAATTGAGGATAAAAGTAGTAGGTATCATTCGTCACGGGGAACGTGCCGCCTGCGGAAAGCACATCCAGATGGAGTGTACCACCATGAGAATGGGACAGGAGCACGGATGACAGATGCAGACCGAACCAATTGTAGATGTTGTTTGGCAGGACAAACTGGCTGGAACCATTGACGTAAATTCCGAGCGGCTGGTAGTCGGGATAGGGTTGCATATAGGTAGATTGATCCAGCGCGGGAATTGTCATGCCGTTGGTCGGCGCTACGAATTGGAACACGGGATTGGCTGGCAGGGAATAACTCCCGTCAGGATTCACGGCGTAGCCGGTGTTCAAAAACCCCGATGAATTGAGGTTGGTGGTATTGATATACAGAAAATTGCGGTAGCGGTAATTTTCGGCGAATGGAAGCTGCCAATCTTGTGGCGACATATCAAGAGGCCCATAGCCGTTATAATAAACATCGTAATAGCTCGCATAACTATAAGTATTCGGTTCATCAACTTGAAAGCCGATACCGTCGGAATTTACATAGCTGTAAGAGAAAGAATTTGTCAGACTGGCCGCCCGCAACAGGAAACTCACGTTTTGTTCCAAATTAGTGCGGCCATCAAAGAATGGAGGAGGCAGCCAATACAGGGCAGGACCTGGAGAAATCTCGGCGCTTTGGTTGCCATTGGGCCAGACTGCTTGCAGGTAAAAAATGGGTGAGCCGGGAAATGTCAATGCGGCAGGGATGGTGAAAATCCCATTCGTGAAAGCGCTCACCGGGAAAATCATATTAGTTGTCACGCCCCCACCATCGTTTCGTATCAAACGCATACTGGAAACGCCCGGTGGAATATGCGTCACCAAAAGTTCCGCAGAACCCTGCGGCCCAGGAAAACCGACCACGAAAGGCGCGTCAGTTTGGGAATAGGCAACAATCCCAAAATTCCATGAAGAAGAACCGTCCGCATAATCGGCCTGTATCTCATATTCGGACGGACTCGAATTTGTCGCGGTGTAGGGAGGGCAATTCGTATCCACAAATTTATTGGTAACACTGACATAGAAATACGTCTGCTGCCAACTTGGAAAATCTGTGCGAACAATCGTGTAACCTGTAACCGGGCCTGGGGCGGGCAGCCACGTAAGCGTCACTTGAGAAGGATTGTTGGGATTGGCTTGGGCCGTTACTCCCTGTGGCGCGGGTGGCGTGTAAAAGACATTGGGATTTAATCCCATTTGAAACTTCTGCCAGATAGTCCAGCCATCTCCTGCCGAGTCTGGCGCATCGGGATCAATCCCAGTTGTGCCGAAATACTGCAACTCCCACCAATCCGGCAATCCGCTCCCGTCGCTGCTTGCCCATGACCGGATGCGCAGGAACAGGTTGTTAGTATAGCTCAGAGCGTTGGTCATAACCATCGCTGTCCAGTTGGTCAGTTCCGAGCCGAACACAAAGCCCGAACTCAACCACTGTGTCGAGGTTAGATCATGCACATATTGAATTTCGTAAGAAACGTCTGCCGTTGTGTTTGAGACGATGCCCACCGCGTTGCCTGATGATAACGCGAAATTCGCAATCCAGAGGTTTGTGCCGTAATTAACGGGTGTGAAGTTCGAGCCGAAATACGTGTTCGTTCCGCCGCCATCGCCACCGCCGCCCGGCATCGGTGCGTCCATCGGACTCATTGCACCAGACGCACTCATCGTCGCAGCCGTCTGCGCGTTTGCCTGGCCTTGGACTTGGCCGATCAAATTCAGCACGCTGCCCAACTGCTCTTGGATGAAGGTGGAAGAACTTACGCCAAGCATGACCTGTCGTCTGGTCGGCTGCAGCACAACCCCATCAGTGGCGTCAACGAGGAAAACCCCGCTCGGACCTATGGCGTAAAAAATCGGGTTCGTGGCTGGAGGTGGACAAGGGTATGGCACGGGAAATAACCCGTTGCCATCAACTGTCCAAAACGTTCCAGCCCTAGGTAGTTGGTCTGACGGTACAAGGGCTAACCCTTGAGAATCGGCAGCTATTTGCACCACCGAATCCGGCTGGTTGGCCGACTGGTCAGCACTGCCGGAAATGGATTGAACCGGCACGGTGGTAACTTGGGCTTGAATGAAGCCCGCCAATGCAAAGAGGCCACCAATAGTTGCCAAACCGATGAGATTGCTTTTTGTTAATTTCATGGTTCTCCCTTCTGACGGCCCACGCCAGAAATTGCACGGGCCAAAATGACGATCAAGTTTTGCGACCAACTATCTCCCTGCTTGATAGTCTTCATAAGTTTAATAGGCTCTGACTCTTATTTTGATAAGTCTCTAGCGTTTTTCCTTCTGATGGCAAGTGAAATCCAAAAATATAATCATCCGTTTAGCGGTGTAGTGAGGCGCGGCAAACTCTGCTTTCGTGTCTGGCTGTGCCGCCGTCTGATTATCGCATTGTCCTCGGGGCCGCCATCCGCAAACAGCGGGAGCGGCTTCATTTGAGCCAGGAACGGCTGTCTGAAAAGGCCGATCTCCACCCGAATTATCTCGGCAGAGTTGAAAGAGGCGAAGAACATGTTTCATTGATTGCCTTGCGCCGCATTGCGAAAGCCCTTCGCGTCCGCGTCCGCACTCTCGTCAGAGACATCTAACGGGCTGGGTTTGTGCCGGGTTTGAGCTGGTCCGACATAAGATAAAATCCGCGAGATGAATTCCGATGCGCCGAACGGTTTCTCAATGTAATCCACCGCGCCGAGTTCAATAGCGCGATGCCGGTCTTCTTCATGAAGTCGTCCCCCGATGAAAATGATGGGGACATGGCGAGTCAGATGCCTTTGTTTCAGTTCGCTGCAAACCTCAAACCCGTTGCCGTGGGGCAAATCTGTGTCCAACACAATAAGGTCAAATTTGGCTTCTTGCGCCAATTCTATGCCCTTTTCCCCGCTGGACGCAGCCAGCACATCACAACCAGCCTGCGTCAGCACGTTCACCATCATCATCGCCACAGGGGTTTCGCCTTCCACCACTAGGATTCTTGCTTTGCCTGTCATAAACGTTCCCCACCACATCGCCCACCATCACAATTGCCGTCTTACGGTAATTCTCTGATTCATCGTGCTTGCACGAATAGTTTCAACCGATGGACACGCAATAGCAAGAATATATTCTTATTCATTTTCCCGCCTCGCTCGTAGCAGCGTTAGACAATGCGTCGCCGCCGTCTGGATTTTTCGGATGCTTTCGCCCTGGTGTTGCAACGACACCGGGCGGCAAAGAAATTGAGCAAACAAACCCTCGCGCAAAAGGCCGGGCTTCACCAAACGTATATCGGAAAAATCGAGGGCGGTTTGAGCAATCCAAGTTTGGACGCCGCCAATGCCATTGCTGAGGCGTTAGGGGTTTCATTTACAACTCTGATTGCCGAAGCAGAAAGGATGCGCAAGGAATCGGCATCCTGTTGACTGCGGCCAAGCTACATCAAGGAATTTCCTGATTTACATCCGCAAGAGCTGACTCCGGCGCACCTTCCATGAGAAGGCAGTCAAGTGTGAATTGAGTGGCACATGGTTTTTTTAGTCCGAATCAGACGCGTTGGCAAGGCGGGAAAGGATCGCGCTTCCATCCGAACTCGCTGCACGCAGCGGTTCACGGTTGGATCCGAAGTCCTTGCGGGAGGAGCGTGACCATCTTGTTATCGGGCTCGCCTTTGGGCGGCTCCGTCGCCGGACCGTCATCGCTCCAAGATCAGCGTCCATTCAAATTCTTTTATTAAAAGCGTTTTGTTATCGGTTCAGGCCGGAGTCATTACCAGGGCGGGGCTGGCGGTAACACGGGATTCGTAGTCCGTGCTGTGTTTCCAGAGGGACAGCAGCAGCACGGCGAGTTTGCGGGCGACGGCGACGACGGCGCGTTTCTTCTCGCGGACACTGCCGGTGCCGGCCAGGCGCTGACCGTGTTCACGCAACGCGCAGGGCGGGCCGAAGGGGCCGAGGATATAGTGCGCGGCGCTGACCAGTAATCGGCGCATCAAACCGTCGCCACATTTGCTGATGCGCAATTGTTTGTCCGTGCCGCCGCTTTGGTCGCGGCGCGGACACAAACCCAGATACGCTCCCACGTCACGCCCCCGACTGAAGCGTTTCGGGTCGCCGATCTTGAGCACAAAGCACAACGCGGTCAGCGGGCCGACGCCGGCGATCTGCTGGAGGCGTTGCGTGGCGGGATAATCCTTTTTACTGCGCTGCACGAGGTCGCGTTCCATCCCTTTGATTTGTTCGGTGACTTGGGCCAGCACGGTGAGCAACGGTTGCACCACCGGCAGGCAATCGCCGGGCACGTCGGCCAGCACCGTTTTGTGGAACGACTCGCTGGAGGGATTGCGCACGGAATGGCCCAGGCTCTTGAGCGTGAAGCGCACCGCGTTGATGAGGTTGACGCGCGTGCGGACGAGGGCATCGCGGAGTTTGAGACCGAGCAGATCGTGCTGGGCTTGGGCCGTGCCGTGCCGGATGGGATGCAGCAACGCCGGGTCCGCGCGGGCCAGCCGCGCCAGCATCTGGGCGTCGCGCCGGTCACACTTGCGTTCGTGGCGGGAGATGGCGTGGAGCTTGCGCGGGTTGGCGACAATGACCTTGGCCCCAAGTTCGGTGAGGTAACGGCTGATCCAGGGGCTGTGCGTGCCCGCTTCCAAGGCGACGGTGCCCTGCGCAAACTCGGCCATCAACTTCGCCAGCGCAGGTCGGGTGTTGGGCAATGCGCCCTCGCGGATGATCTG
>Ga0116107_1001966_pt1 | contig 11364 bp, 11 predicted proteins | sample June2015DPH_6_10_FD_88969 | JGI IMG/M metagenome (GOLD analysis project Ga0116107, IMG submission 88969) | Peatland microbial communities from SPRUCE experiment site at the Marcell Experimental Forest, Minnesota, USA - June2015DPH_6_100 | ecosystem: Environmental > Terrestrial > Soil > Wetlands... | reverse complement strand
CCGCTTTGGGAGAAACGAAGAAGAATCAGAAGGAAGAAAAAGTTGCTGTTGTGAACGGCGCACCGATTGAAAAAGACGAATTCGACGGGGAAGTTTTCCTGATTCAAAAAACCGTTTTAGGGTTGGGCAAGCCCCTTTCCTGCGAACAGGTGTCGTTGATTCGCAGAGAGGTTCTGGAGAGCATGATCAGAAGAGAGCTTCTTTATCAGACCGCCCGGAAGTCTGGTATTAAACCCGATGAAAATGCCATCAACAAAGATATCAATTCCCTTAAACAGCAGTTTTCCGGCGAAACCGAATACAAGAATGAATTAAGCAGGCGGGGGATAAATGAGGAGGTGTTGCGTGCCAGAATGATCAGGAACAGCCTGGTTCAAAAATATATGGATAAGGAATTTACCGATAAGGTCAATGTTACCGATAAGGAGATTCAGGATTATTATCAGAAAAATATCGATCTTTTTAAACAGCCTTTTCAGATGCGGGTAAATCAGATTTTCATCCAATCCGATTCTAAGGGCGGTGATTCCCGTAAAAAAGAATTGCGCGGCAAAGCTGAAAAGATTCTAAAAAATTTGAAAGACGATCAAGATTTTGCGGATCTCGCCCGTGAATATTCCGACGGCCCCACGAAAAATAAAGGAGGCGACCTGGGTTATCTCCGCAAAGGACAGCTGGAAAAGCAGTTTGAAAGTAAAATATTTGCGCTGAAAAAAGGCGAAATAACAGACGTTATTGAAACCGAGTATGGATTTCATATATTCAAAGTGACGGATATTAAGCCGGAAACGATACTGGCATATGAAAACGTTAAAGAAAAAGTAAAAAAGTTTCTGGTAGATGAGAAAACAAAACAAGAAGCGGATAAATACGCCCGGAAACTACGGGAGAAAACCGATGTGAAGATCCTTATGCCGGAACTAAACGAAACTAAAAAATAAGCCTGGTTGTTAAAAATGTCAACAGCAAAATGGTATGCGCTGTACGTGAAATCGAGACATGAATTTCTTGTATGCAGCGAATTGCAAAGCAAAGGGATTGTAACTTTTTTGCCTTCAGTTACGAAGCTGAGCCAATGGAAGGATAGAAAGAAGCACGTGGAATGTCCACTCTTCCCCGGATATCTCTTTGTCTATATTGCGCCGAATCCGGAAGATATCTCAAGAGTCATTAAGACACGGGGTGCAGTGACCTTCGTTTCAATGAATCCCGGATGCCCGATACCGGCACGGGAAGAAGAAATAAGTTCTCTGAAGATCATGCTCGAAAGCGGGAGGAAAATTGATATCTACCCTCATTTAAAGGAGGGCACTCCCGTAAGACTGAGAAGCGGTGTCTTTCAGGGAGCAGAAGGAATTTTAGAGAAGAAAGATAACCAGCACGTATTTATCGTCAGCATAAAAGTGCTTGGAAGAAGTGTGGGTGTTAAGATGCACGCGGATGCGGTCGAGGCAGCATAAAAGAAGCTTCAGACAGTCATTGCCCATAGCTTAAAATATTATAAGCTATAAATAAGGCCTTTTCAGTTATGTTTTATTGTCCCTGTAACTGAGAGGGCGGAGCTGTATCATCACATGATTACCTTTTCATTAATTGCAAAATTATTTTATTCCCGTAAAAAGGCTGTGTCGTAATCCTTATTTGTCGTTGCGAGTTCACGACAGTGAACGTGGCAATCTCTATGAAATAGATTAGATCCGAGATTGCTTCGGTTGTTACCCTCCTCACAAATATATCGCAACACAGTCTGGAAAACGGAAATTGCATCAATAACATCAGGAGAAACATATGAAAATATTTGTAACCGGAGGAGCAGGCTATATCGGTAGCCATGTCATCAAGGCTTTGGGAAGTGAAGGTCATAATCTTCTTGTCTTCGATAATCTGTCCACAGGACATTCATGGGCTGTCCTGCACGGGAAGTTTGTTAAAGGGGATATTTCCAATATCCCGCTTCTGAATCAGACTATGGAGATATTCAGACCCGAAGCGGTCATCCATTTTGCAGCGTCCATCCAGGTGGAAGAATCTGTCCGGGAACCCCTGCAATATTATAAAAACAATGTAAGCAATACAATAGACCTTCTGGAGGCCATGAAACGTGCCAATGTCAGGAAATTTCTCTATTCCTCCAGCGCCGCAGTGTACGGAATTCCGGACAGGATTCCGGTTGATGAAAAGGCGGACATGAAACCTATCAACCCTTATGGCGCGACAAAAGCCATGATGGAGAATATACTTCGGGACATATCTGCCGCGGGTGATTTTTACTACATTGCCTTGCGATACTTTAATGTAGCCGGAGCCGATACAGAAGGCCGCCTGGGACAAGCTTACACAAAACCGACCCATCTGATCACCAGGGCGCTCAAGTGCGCCAAAGGCGAAGCGGCAAAGCTTTCCATTTACGGCACTGATTACCCAACTCCTGACGGGACTTGCATTCGGGACTATATCCATATCGATGATATTGCCCGGGCTCATGTAAGAGCTCTCGAATATCTAGTGGATACCGGCAAGTCAAATGTAATGAACTGCGGGTATGGACGCGGATTCTCCGTCAAGGAGATTGTATCCATGGTAAAAAAAGTAACCGGAAAGGATTTCCCCGTTGAGGAAAGCGATCGCAGACCGGGCGATCCGCCTGTAGTAGTTGCGGACAGTACGAGATTGAAAGAATTGACCGGTTGGATGCCAAAACATGATGATCTGGAGTTCATCATCCGTTCTGCATGGAAATGGGAGCTTAAACTTGGCAAGAAGCTCGATCTGAAACTTGTTCCTGGCTCGGTTACCTGAAATTCATGTCCGGGAAGATTCGCGATAAAAAGAGAACAGTGTTTATTGGGATGGGTATTGTTATTATTTTTCTGGCTGGTTTGAGTATATCTTCCCGTTACTTTGTTTACTCAAACATGCCCGCAAAAAGGAGCGACATCATCGTTCTTTTCATCGGGTCGGATGAGGAAGCGAGAAAAAAGGAGGCCAAGCAGCTCATTGGGGAAGGATTTTCAGACTTCCTGTTCATTTCCTCTTATTTGAGACTTTACCGGGCCGGTGAAAATGGAAACACCTTATCCTCTATTCCTTTTCCAACTGTCAAGACCAATGGTGATCTGCTTCAACCGAAATCTGAATATGAAAATAACGGGTTGTATTTTAAAAGAGTCAGGCAAGCATTTGACTTCCCCTGTTTTTACGAAAATACCCATGTGGAAATTCTCCTCACAAAAAAAGTTATGGACGCCTATGGATTCAAAAGAGCAATTTTTGTCAGTTCGCCCTATCACATGAGGAGAATAAAAATCATTACAGAAAAAGTATTTGGTTCCGGGTATGATATCAAAATGACGCCCAGCCGTTTTGAAAGAAAAATCACAACCGGATTGCCCTCACTTTACGACGAGCAAAACACTTTTACGGAAATCGCCAAAATAATCTGGTTTTTCTGCTATGAAGCTTTTGATCGATGACGCCTGTCATGATACGCATATTTCACGAAGGGACAGAAGGTTTCAGGCGTTTTTATGACATTTACCATAATGATTTTGATATGGGAAATGTCAAATTAATCATTATAGGAAAACAGGAACATTCATGTGGCCAATAACTAATAAAAATCATAAGAAATGGGACTACTGCAAATCACGGTTGCAAGGATTGCTTGGTTTTATTGCTCTGCAAATTTTGGAATATACATCTACAAGTCAGATAATGAGGTCAGAGGCACGATTTAAACATGTGTATGACAAATCTTTGCCCGTTGATTTTAAAATAGATTTCCTACTGGACTATTGTAAAGGTAAACGAGTGGCACATTTTGGTTTCGTCGATTCGCCATTCACTGAAGAGAGTATCAAATCAAATGCCTTGCTTCATTTGAAATTGAAAAAAGTATGCCGCGAATTGATTGGCATTGATAATGATGCAGATGCCGTGAGACTATATTCTCAGCAAACAGGTGATAATGATGTTATCATTGGGGATATTTACAAATTAGATTATTCATTAAGTGCTCTGCAAAATAAGGATGTCTATCTGATGGGCGAAATACTTGAGCATCTGTGCAATCCTGGCATGGCCTTAAAATCAATTTATAATATTATGGCGGACTCATCAGAACTAATCGTTACTGTCCCTAATGCATCTAGTTTATCATTATTTCGGGCTGCTTTGCACAATGTCGAAATTGTCCACCATGACCATGTCTGCTGGTACAGTATCCAGACGATGACATCATTGTTTCTAAGACATGGCTTTAAGGTCAAGAACATATCTTTCTATCTGGCTGGTTCTGGCAAATGTCCGGGGTTTATACATCGGACGTTCCCCTTCTTATCAGAAGGCATCATCGGAATTTTTCAAAAAGAAGATAAGGAAAAATAGTAGTTAGTGTCCATCTTTTAAACAGGGGAATATTCTATCGGACTAACACATCGGGATGTTGCACGTCATTGTATAGGTAAAAGAAAATAATATAATATATGGATTTAGATATTCACGAAAAAGAAGCCGGATATTACGACAAATTACATAAAAAGATTACTAATTTCTATCAAAGATATCGTTTCCAAAAGTTTCTAAAAACGATAGTCGGTTAGGCAATGACCATTTCAGACTCGCATTTAAAGAAAGCGATATTAAATAGAAATGTATAGCAGTCGTTACCAAATATTGTGATAACCGGTTCAGCGTTTGTTCAAATAATTATATTGGGAAAGTATTCAGGTGCCGGTAAATACGGCTTCCTCGCGTTACAAGATGCGCAATAAACACTTTTTTAAAGTTGACAGTTCAGCAGTATAAATTTACCCCACAGGCACTTTCCCACTGTTCTATGGCAAATGCAACATCAACCGGCATTACCAATCTTGTTCTTAAGAAATTTATCACAAATTCCTCATACCAGCTTTTGTCATCCATTGTTACGACCACGGCTGTATTGATTCAGGCAATTGTTCTGGGCCGGTACCTTGGCGTTTTTAACTATGGAATTCTGGCGCTTTTAATGACATACGCCCAGTTTGTTGATCAATTTGTCTCCTGCAACATGTGGGAATTCGTCATTAAGTACGGCACCGATTTTTTGGCAAATAATGAATGGAATAAATATCTGGCGACTGTGAAATTGGGTTATTTGGTCGACGCGGCATCGGGCATGGCCGCGTTGCTCATCATTGTAATCGCGGCAAAACCGGTTGCGATGTATATCTTCCATTCGCCGGCGATAGCCGTCTATGCCAGTATGTATTCATTAATAATTCTTTGCTCTTTTGTTGATAATACCTCCAATGGTGTTTTGCGGATAAATGGGAAGTTCGGATTTATTTCTCTGCGGGACGCCATTTTGGCACTGTCACGTCTTGCTTTCATCTGGATTATGCTCATGCTTGGTCATGGCATTAATGGCGTGATTGCGGCGATGTTGAGTATCAGTTTTATCCAGATGATCATTAATTTAATGATCACCTTTAAGCAGCTTGAATGTTCTCCGATAGAATTGATGCGCGACGCCGATCTTGGTTTGCTCAAAAGTCAGCGCAAGGAAATGAAGGCTTTTCTGGCCAATAATTATTTAACGCAATGCTGGGCGATGGTCATAGCGAATGCCGACATGATAATCCTCGGATATTATTCTTCGCCCATCCAGGCAGGTCTTTATCGAATGAGCAAGAACTTTGTCAATATCCTCGCGCGGGTCGTAGATCCTTTCTACACGGTTATCTATCCTGATCTCGTGAGTGCGTGGGCAAAAATGAACTATGAAAATTTTCTGTCTCTCATAAAAAAAGGCACTGCGGCCGTGGCAATGCTCGTCACTCCCCTGGCGGTCATTATATTAATCGGGACACCATACATCTTAAAGTTTGCGGTGGGTGAAAATTTTATCGGCGCCGCGGCGCCGGCACGGCTGCTTGTTTCTGGCGCGTGGTTCGCGGCATTGTTCTTCTGGGCACGGCCGGCCCTGTTAGCGATGGGGAAAGCAAGAACTCAGACGATAGCAAATTTTTTCATTATGCTGATTTTCATTATTGGGTATCTGATTATCATTCCTCAATATGGCATTATCGGCGCGGCCGGAGTGTATTGCACGGTGTTGATGTTGGGGAATATCATTGTTGCTTTATTTGTATATAGACACTCCCGGACAAACTTTGTTTAGAATTATGAAAGTTTGTTATTTTATACCAATGCTCGATTATGCCACGGGCTGGGGACGGTGGACGGTTGACCTGCTGGGAAAAATTGTCGAGTTTGGCGTTGAACCGGTATTAATTATTCCCGAATCTCAACGGGAAGAACATCTGAAATCCGGACTGGAATTCGAAACGCATTTTTGGGGTCCCGAACCTTACGCATGGTTTCATCAACTCTACAGAATAAATACGCGGGGACTGAAGGACTTATCCTTCATTAAGAAAAGATACGGAGCACTGGACGGAAAGGGAATTTCCCTGATTCATGCCACGGATATGTATCCATGGGGGGTTTTTGCCGGTCAGTTGAAAGAGAAGCTTAATGTGCCTGTCATTCTCACAAACCATTCAAAACTGCTCTTTAATCCGTTGTTCAGCGTCATGGATTTTTACTTATGCAGAAAGGCGGTCAAAACCTGTGACAGAATCGTATCTGTGTCGGATTGGTCGAGAAAACAAATACAGAACGAACTGGGCATGCATGATGAAAAGTTTCAATTCATTCATAATGGAGTCGATGCTGACAGGCTGAAAAAATGCTCGGAGGAGCTTGAAGCGCAAACCGTCCAGGGCAGTCGAGGACCTGTAATCATAAGCGTAACCCGTTTCATTAAGCTCAAAGGCATCGAGACGGCGGTGCTGGCATTCAAACAAATCAAGGATGAAATGCCCGACGCGCGATATTACATCATCGGTCCCCTCTCGAATCCTGAATACGTCGATTACATCAAGAAGCTCATAGCGGGTCACGGCATAAAAGATGTTTACCTGACGGGCAAGACCAGATCAATTATAGAATTATGCGCGTATTACAGGATGGCGGACGTGCTGGTGCATACATCCAACTCAGAGTCATTCCCTTTAATATTTTATGAGGCGGGATACTTCAACGTTCCGGTTGTGGCCAGCGCTGTGGGAGGCGTTCCGGAAGCTGTGATTGATGGTGAAAACGGTTTGCTTGTGCCGGCAGGCGACGTGGCCGCGACAGCGCGAAGCATAAGAAAGATTTTAACCGACGCGGAACTTGCAAAAAGACTCGGAAACGATAATTACAAAAAGGCCATGCAGTGCACTGCGCGTAAAGTCGCTTCCGAATATTACAAAATATATCAGGAATTAATCAGGACATTCTAAATGATCTATTTGCTGTTAACTTCATTTTTTTATTCCGATGTGATTTGCCGGCTTCCAGTAGGCAGTTACGGATATGTTCTGATAAGCGATATTGTCTCCTGGGTGGTTATTTTCTTTATATTATTCCGAAATATGTTTATCCGGATTAAGGCAAGAAAATTTGACAGGCTTGATTGGTCTCTTCTCGTTCTTAATATTTTGATGTTCCTTTTGCTTATCCAGATATATTTTACCGCAGTCCGCACATTCAGCGAGTTAGGCCGTGCCGCCGCCGATACCCTGCGATTTACCCAATTCATCGTATGCTTTTACGCGGTTCGTTCTTATATGCGCGCTTCATCAAAGGCTGTCCGCTATCTTATTTGGGTTTTCGCGCTGGCGACAGCGGTGTCGGTGTTTGGACTCATTGTTGATGTCGGAATGCAATTGCCGAGAATGTATGCGGGAATTACCATTAACTCCCTGAGGCCAAAAGAATTCTCCGCGTTCTTCACAAACAACCATGCCAGTGCGTCCATTTATTTGCTTACGGCTTTTTCCCTGGGATTTGGCTTCATGCTCATGAAGAAGAACTCTATGCTGAAAGGGCTGGCCGTTTCAGGCATGGCCGTCATCATCCTGGCGATCATATTCAGTAAATCAAGATCAGGCATATTTGGCCTCGGCATTTCGACTGTATTTTTTCTTGTGTACTACATCAGATTTCGGGGCGGTAGTATCCTGGCCTGGGGAGGCATCATTTTAATGGCGGTGATTTTTGGGGCGGCAGGGTTCTATTCTTTTACGGACAAAGGAGTCATGGACAGGGTAGGCATTAGCAGTGTTGAAGATGTTCAAAATTATGAGCGCAGGGCTGATTACATTCATTCGCATGATAGAAAGATAGGTATTATTTCAATAAGAGCCCGTTTTCAAAACTGGAAGGAGTCCATTGGTGTTATCAGGAACATGTCATTTTTCATGTTTTTTGGCTATGGCGTCAATCAGCAATCCTATAAAGTTAATTTAGGTGGCGCTCACAATAACTTTATGCAGGTTATAATCGATTTGGGTATTGTGGGATTGGTTTTTTTTCTTTTATTTTTGTATGAAGTCGAAAAGCTGTTGAGGAAACCGCGCAACATCGGCGATAGCGATTTGCCTTATTATGCCATGCGGATAGGTATGCGTTGCGGTTTTTTCGGCATTATCGGCACGGCCTTAACTCAAGAAACCTTTTACATGGCCCCGGCAATGGGCAACTTTTTCGGTTTCTATCTGATATTGCTGGCAATTGTGGACAATATAAAGGAAAAAAGCGTAAAAAAAGAAGAAATCCCCGGCGGGCAGCCTCAACAGATTTCAAATGCAGTTTATAAAAATATATAACATAGCGGGATCATCCGGTGATGGGTTGGAGCATTGAGTGAGAAGAAAAGAGAATATTTCAGGACCAAAACGGGAAACGTTTTTGCGGCATGCCGCATTCTACCTGGCTGGAATATTATTTTTAACGCTGTCAAAAATCAAATCACTCTTGTTCGGATACGTTTCGCCAAAACCCTTTGGTATTTCCGATTATGACAAATGCTTTCAATACGACATAGAAGTCGTAAATGCGTGGCTTGAACATCTTCGGGAATATACCCGGGAGAATGATTTCATCATTGGAAAGAATGTTCTTGAATTAGGTCCCGGTTCGGATCTCGGTATCGGTATGTATTTGTTGTCGCTTGGAGTTTCGGAATATAACGCTTGTGATGTAAACGATCTGGCAAAAAAAGCGCCGGATGATTTTTATGAAAAGTTTTTAGAAGAGCTTGGATGCCTACGTAGAGATATGCCCATTGATTTAATAAGAAATGAACTCAATAAGGCGAAAGAGAATTCTCATTCAAAACTGAATTATATTGTGAAAAACGACTTTGATCTTGTTTCCGCCTTCGGTGAAGCGGTAATGGATATAGTTTTTTCTCAGGCGGCCTTTGAACATTTTGATGATGTCGAAGAAACGATCAGGCAACTAAGCATAGTTTGCAGACCGAAGGCGGTCATTGTTGCTGAAATTGATCTCAAAACCCACTCCAGGTGGATACGTGATAAGGATCCGAACAATATCTACAGATACAGTTTAAATATGTATAATATGTTCCGGCTTCGTGGAATTCCTAACAGGATGCGTCCATATCAATATCAGGATTTGCTTAAGCGCCATGGTTGGGGAAATATCAGGATAATTCCGCTCACAAAAAAAGAAAACAATATTGAGGAAAGACTGTACAGCATTTTTCATCACGAACGCAATCAGATGGAGTGCTTATCAATAATCATTTGCGCGCAAAAGAAAGAAACGGTCTGAATATGACGACAGTGACTCATTCCACACCGCAACAGAAACTCAGAATACTTTTCATTACGGATACGGATACCGACGGCTTAGCGGTTACTACATTTATTGAAATAACCCTCGCCATGAGAAAAATCGGGTGTATGGTGGAACCGGTTTTTCTGTGTCATGAAAGTGCAGGTAATATACCCGATGTTTGGCCGATGCATTTGCTGATTTATAAGTTTGGGTCTTATCTTTCAAGCATACAGGTCTACATCAAGCTTATTGCGTTAGTTGTCAACAATCGTAAGCGATTTGATTGGATCATGACAGAACCGACTTCCGCGCTTTTTCTGGCGCCTTTTGCCATGCTCCGGTCTGTAATTCCTTCGATACCGAAGATCGTTCTCGATGTGAGAACCCAGCCTGTCGAGGTGCCTGATAACTGGCGCGGTTATGTCACCCGGAAGAAATTCAGCATGACGATAAAGGCCGCCGCCCGTTGCTTTAACGGGATGCTTGCCATTACGGATGAAATGGCGAAGTATCTGAAAAAAATTACCGATATTCGCATGCCGGTCGGCATTTGGACCAGCGGAGTAAACCTGGACCTGTTTAATCCCGATAAGTTGTATGAGCTTATTCCCGGCATCGAAAAGCGGTTTGTTATTATGTATCATGGCGTTTTTACTCCAACGAGGGGCCTTGACATGATTATTCTCGCAATTGATAAAATCCGCCGGGAATATCCTGAAGTACTCATGTTTTTTCTCGGCGACGGTTCCATGCGGGAAAAGATGAAGGCCATGGTGCGCGAAAGAGACATGGATGATCATGTTGTCATTTGTGGGCCTGTTCCGAATAATGAAATCCCGCGATATCTCCACAGCGCCCATATCGGGATACTCGCTTTCCCTAACCATGAATGGTGGAGTGTGCAAAGCCCACTGAAACTCTTTGAATATCTGGCAATGTCAAAACCGGTAATTATATCGGACATTCCGATGAATCGCAATGTGGTCGGCAACCGCAATATCGCTTTCTACATAAAAGATAATTCCGTCGAGCAGATTTGCGAAGGAATTAAGACGGCGGTAATTAATAGGCAACAGCTGTCCGCCATGGGAGAAGAGGGTCGGAAAATGATTGTGGAAGAATACAGCTGGATGAATCAAGCCGGCAAAATAAATAAATATTTGCTGACAGTATGAACATGTCCCCTCAGGCCTTTTCAATTTTTAAGATAACTGATGGCCGCGTGGCAGAATTTTAACCGGCGTTTTTTCGTTAACGGCATAAAATAATCATGAAAATTCTAATGCTTGTAGACTGGCAAATCGCTCGATTGGAAGCGGATTCCGATGCGATCCCATCGCCCGATAAACAGGTCAAAAATCTTCCATACTGGTTTTTCAAACACTGGCCTGATCCCCGGATTGAACTTGATATTATAGATTTTTGCAAAATGCCCTTGATACATGTTTTTGAAAACAGGGTGCTTCATTTTTATGTTCTGCAATCATTGATCGCGTTTCTGAAAAGGAAGAAATATGATTTAATTATTTCGCACAGCGCGCGCAGCGCTCTCGTTTTTGCTTTTTTGCGTTCGGTAATGAACGAAAAATTGCCTCCGCATTTAGTAATAGACGTCGGATCTTTTAATGGCGGCAGGAATAATCTTATAGAATTGTCTTTGATCAGGAAAGCAAGCCGGTCACTTGGCGG
>Ga0116107_1001965_pt1 | contig 11369 bp, 4 predicted proteins | sample June2015DPH_6_10_FD_88969 | JGI IMG/M metagenome (GOLD analysis project Ga0116107, IMG submission 88969) | Peatland microbial communities from SPRUCE experiment site at the Marcell Experimental Forest, Minnesota, USA - June2015DPH_6_100 | ecosystem: Environmental > Terrestrial > Soil > Wetlands >... | reverse complement strand
TGTCCTAATTTCAGGGGCGAAGGCGGCGTCGCCTCCCGGATTGCCCGCTCGATTTGCGCCTTGTTGCCGTCGAACGGATGTTTTCCCGTGTACGCATAATAAGCCGTGACGCCAAAGGCGAAGACATCGCCCTTGAAACCCTTCGTGAAATCTCCCTCCCATTTCTCCGGGGCCGAATATTTGGCCGTGCCCGCCGGGTTATTTTTCTTGTCCACGATGAAGGGCGGCAGATTCCCCTCGAAATACGAGTGCGAAAAATCAATGAGCCGCGTTTCCTCGGGCGTGGCCACGGGCACCAGCACATTCTTGCTCTTCAAATCGTTGTAGACGATCGGGTGTCCGCAAAAGATGCCGGCGTGCATATCCGCCACCGTTTCCGCCACGCTTTGCAGGAGACGATGCATCCGGCCCGGGTTCGAGCGGGTGACACCCGCCTGCACCAGCTCATGCAACGTCGCCCCCTCGATGTATTCCAGAAAAAGCCGGTGTGCCGCGGCGTCATACGCCAGTTTGCGGCGGATGCGCGGGTGCGTCACCTCCCCCAGCACATAGGCTTCGTTGGCGATGAAAATCTCGTCCCAGAAATGGGCCGGCTCCTTCAGCAAGGCGGGATACGGATGCCGCGCAAACTCCACGCGGGCCAGCTTGGACACGCCGGCCTCCACCGCCAACGGCTCCCGTTTTGTGATGGCTGGTATGTTCATGGTCATTCGACCCTGGCGGGCCAGAGCAGTGGCAGAAACCCTTTTGGACGTCAAGCGATGAATCCCGAATCGCCCACAATCAGAGGTGCATGTGCGTGGCTTGACTTCTCCGAATGCCGGTCCTAACGAAACCCTCGTCTACGATCTCGAGTTGGTTTCTATTTTACCCGGGCCACCCCAGCCAACGCCCGAAGACATCAAGAATGAAAGGGAGCCTGATGGCGATTAGGGAGCGAAATTATGCCACCTTCGTCGTTTTCCGAAATGTCACCGGCTTGTTTCCGTCCCGTCTTTGACGGAATCAGGAAAGTGTGGTCTGATGGCTATGCAACAGAGAGATAGGCGTTCCGCTGACTCGCCACAGGCGCTGGTGTATGTTCAGATACCAGCGTCCTTCTATTTCAACTGCCTGGGGGTTGAGATGAATTGCTATCGGGCGCCGGTGGTGGTGAACAACGTGGAGAATGATGGAGCGGAGCGGGTGGAGGCGAGTTGGACCAGCGGGGTTTTATCATCCGGCATTTTCCGGACCGGAGCGTTGGTCAGCCCCGGACAATAATACAAATCTGCCCAGACATAAACCGTGGCGAGATAACCGTGGACTTCAAATTGTCCAAAATTGCCCGTGCGGTTGGGCGGATCAACTCCCAGCAAGACCACCACGTTTGCTCCTTTCCCGGCCGCATCCTGTCTCATATGCACCATGGCATCGTCAGCGTAATGCCAGGTTAGATGATCGTTAAATGAAGTCCATCCGACACGCACGCTGTCCGGGGGTGACGATGACAAAAAAATCACGTTTCCAGGAGATACTGTGGCCACGGTTGGCTGTTTGGATGCACAACCAAATGCAATCAGGCATAGCCCCAAGAGCATAGTAAATTTCTGCACGCAGCCAATCTAACCAAAACGGCACATTTTGCAACCGTTCAAAAAATATTGAGCCGGCGTCTGATAGTGTTCTCAACAACCGTCCGTGACATTTCGAGATTAAGGGGCGTCCAATGTCTGCAAAGTGTCTCCTTCAGCCGCTTTTGTCCGATAAATGTAATGTGTAGTTTCAAAATTGTCACGAGGTTGACGCGCAGTAGTCACAAGCCTCCTTCAATCTTATGCGCAGGTGACCATTGAGCGACATCTCCTGCTACAGGAACTGACCTTGCGCCCATCAGGCGAATGGGCTCCCTACCATTTTGAATGGTTCATGGTACGTGTGGCCGATGGCATCGGTTATTGGTTGCAACCGGGCGTTGCGGCCCGCCAGCTTTCTCCGGGGGACTGCCTGATAGCAACGGGCAAGAGCAATGGGGTGTTAAGAGCCAGCCAGCTCGATCCGCTGAAACTGCAATTTTTTAATGTCCAGCCGCAATATCTCAATGGCCTGCTTACGGTCGCGGAATGGCATCAACTCGAAGTGGCCCCCAACAACCTGTCGTCGCACGTTTCCATCTTCACCGCCGGCGAACCGCTGGCACAGAGATTCACGCGACTTGTGGAACAATCACACCGGGAGAGTCTGCCCGTGCGTTGCGGACTGTTGCAACTTTGGGCGAACGCCTTCGCCGGCCTGCTGCCGGCGTTGACAAAGGAACCCACCGAGGGCGGCAGGCTGCGCGAACGTTTCCGGCAACTGGTCGGTCAGATGCCAGAGGCCGAACTGTCCCAATGCTCGTTGCGCGAACTGGCCGGGCAGCTTTGTTGCAGCGAACGACATTTCACCCGTATCTTCCGCGAGGAATTCGGCGTCCCATTGCGCGCGCGCCAGATTGAGTGGCGACTCCAACGCGCGCGGCAACTGCTCACGAACTCGGACGCCAAAATAACCAATGTTGCCTACGATAGCGGCTACCAGCACCTCGGTCTTTTCAATGTGATGTTCAAAAAACGTTTTGGTATGACGCCCAGTAAATGGCGGCAGCAGAACCTGCGCAAAAGCCTTCCATTTCAACCCCGGAAAAATCTTCCGAAGTCTGTGGCATGTGTCGGCATCCTGTTCGCTCTGCTCGTCTTGTATTGTATGTCACCCGCCTTGGCACAGACCAACCCAACCGCCATGGCGGAAGAATCGGTCGCTTCCCCACACTCTCCAGTTTCTTTTCCAGCCACTAATGCCACAACCGCGACTGAGAGCAATGCTGCTCCGCACTTTAACGTCCGAGCCTATGCAGTCAAAAGCAACATGTTGCTTTCTACTAACATCCTGACTCGCATCTTTTCCAAGCACACCGGCACGAACGTCAATTTGGACGAGATCGTGAAGGCGGCCTCAGACCTGCAATTGGAATACCGCAATCAGGATCATTCAACGATGAGCATCGCAATCGCACAGGAGCAAATCACCAATGGCATTGTTACGATGAGCGTTTTTCAGGCGGCGGATCCCCAGATTTGGGTGTCCGGCAGTCGTTACGTCAGTTCCGGCAACCATGCACAAGTCAGCTCAAACTTGCCGGCTGCCGAACCGGCTTTGCCGCAAATGGCCCCGGCCACGCTCGCCGTCACCAATGCCGTTCCCATTGCAACCGGCCATCAGACCGTGGCCACCGATCCGGAAGCGATGGCCCGGGCGCGCGCGGCTTTGTTCCAGAAGCTGGGGGAGTTGGATGCCAGGGAACAAGACACGCGGGTTCACGTGGTTTCCACAAACGCCGGGCCAAAATTTGCCGTGGCCAAATACCTGGTCATGGGCAACACCGTTCTTCCGCCGGAAACCATCGCCCGGGCCCTTACTAACGTTGACGGCGCTTTCGGCACCAACACCAGCTTTGAAGGGATTCGCCTGGCGATGGTTGAACTGCAGAAGACGTATCGCGAACGCGGTTACGTCACCGTGTCCGTCGGCCTGCCCCAACAGAAATTGACCAACGCCACGGTGAAGGTGAAGGTCACCGAAGGCCGGCTTGCCGCCATCAACGTCACCGGCAACTGCTACTACAGTTCCAACAACGTGATGCACTCCCTGCCGAGCCTGCACACGAACTTGCTGCTCGACTCGCACGTCCTGCAGCGCGAACTGGACAACGCCAACGCCAGCCGCGACCGGCAGATTTATCCCGTCATCGGTCCCGGCCCGGAGCCGGACACCAGCGAACTCACACTCAAAGTTCAGGACCAGTTACCCCTGCACGCGCGGCTGGAGCTCAACAACCAGGCTACGCCCGGCACACCCGACTTGCGCGCGAATTTGAACGTCCAATATGACAATCTCTGGGACCTCGAACATCAGATCGGCATCCAATACAACTTCACGCCCGAGCAACTCAAAAACAGTGATCCGTATTATACTACCCCCTTCGATGATCCGTTGATTGCCAATTACAGTGCTTATTATCGCCTGCCGCTCGGCGGTTACAATTCGGTGGAGCAGCAGGTGGACGCAAATCCCGGCAGCTTCGGTTACAACGAAATCACCCACCAGTTCCAAGTGCCTCCGCCCACCGGACGGCCGGAACTAACGCTCTACGCCAGTCGTTCGACCTCGGACACGGGCGTTCAAATGGGGCCACGCAATGTAATCATAGGTGCCACTCCTGACGGGAATCCTACAAACCTGGTGGCCCTCGGTCATCAGACAGCCGGTGAGAATGTTACTCTGAATGAGGGACTGGGCTTCAAATTCTCCCTGCCCTTGCCGGCCTTGGACAAGCTTGTCTCCACGCTCACTTTTGGCGGGGATTACAAACACTATCAGGCCAATAGTGCCAACGCCGACATTTTTTATGAGCTGGTCAGCACAACCAACAATGGTTCGGCGGTCAAGTATGGCAATGTGCTTTACACGCTTCAGTCGGTTCGGCCAACGGCGGTGGAATATTTTCCCCTGAACGTTGGCTGGAACGGCTCTGTGCCCGACACCTTGGGGACGACCTTTTTCAACGCTCAAGCCAATTTCAATTTTTTCCAGATTTCTTCAGAAGAAAATACCGAGGTAACCACAACGAATGTAACAGCGACTGGAACGAATGTGGTTACAACCACAAAGACGATTCATGACCACTCCTTTTCCAGCGTTGCTTATACGACAAATGCCCGCCCTCATTATGTGACACTGCAACTCGGAGCCAACCGCATTCAGACGATTTACAAAGACTGGTCGGTGAAGCTTCATGCCGACGGTCAGTGGGCCGACGGTCCGTTAATCAGCAACGAACAATATGCCATGGGTGGCACGGCAGGTGTGCGTGGCTATCAGGATGGCCAGGCCTATGGCGACACCGGATGGCGTTTCTCCATTGAGCCACAGACGCCCCTCATGAAAATCGGCATGGTCGGCAACGAGGGACATGAACAGCCCTGCTGGGTTCGCGGCTCGGCGTTCCTGGATTATGGCAGGATTTATTTGCTTGCCCAGCCATCGTCCGGCAGTAACAGCCACGAGTCATTTTGCGGGGCGGGTTGGGCTGTGACCGCCAACATCGGCAGTCACCTGGACGGGCGGTTGACGGTCGCCTGGCCCTTGATCAGTCACGCTGGGGAATCTGATGGGGTTCACGTCTATTTCGGCATTGGCGCCCAATTCTAAATGCCATGACCAACAACATGTCACCAATTTGTAACGTACGGTCGCACGCGATTGCCCTAAACTTAAAAACTAGGATTGTTATGCGCAGATTGTATCGCCACCCCAGGTTCCGCAGGTTGGTTGCCGCGGTTCTAATGCTTGGTATTGCGCTGGACGCGCCAGCCAATCCCACGGGCATGACCGTGCATGGTGGTTCCGCCACAGCCACCAGCAGCGGTTCACAGCTCACCGTTACCACGACTTCACAAAGCACCTTCCTCAATTGGCAGAGTTTCAACATTGCCGCCGGCGAAACCACGATTTTTCAGGAGCCTTCCACCACCTCAATCGTGTGGAATCAGATCAACAACGCGAACCCGTCGCAGATTTACGGCAGTCTTCAGGCCAACGGCATCGTGGTGCTGCTCAATTCCTCCGGCTTTTATTTTGGACCGAACTCGTTCGTAAGCGCCGCCGGGCTGGTGGTGTCCACCGCGAATTGCATCCCGCCGCAAAATTCCGGCGGCGGTTGGGAGTTCAACGGCCCGCCCCCGCTGGCCAGCATCGTCAACTACGGCCAGATCAACGTCGGCCAGGGTGGCTCGGCATTTTTGATCGCCGACCACGTCGAGAACCACGGCGCCATCAGCGCCCCCGGCGGCACCATCGGCTTGGCAGCGGGGCAGACCGTGCTCTTGAGCGAACGTCCCGATGGCCGGGGCATGAGCATGGCGGTCACGCTGCCCAGCGGTTCCGTGGACAACCAAGGCCGGCTCATCGCCGACGGTGGAACGATTGTTATGAACGCCAAGGTGGTGAACCAGGACGGTTTTATTCAGGCCAACTCGGTACGGAATGTCAACGGCACCATTGAACTGGTCGCTTCCGATCAACTGACCCTTGGTGCGAATTCTCAAATCATCGCCAGCGGCGACAATTTGTCATCCGGCAGCGCTGGCGGCAATGTGACGCTTCAATCGGGAAACAATTTCAGCGACAGCGTTGGCAGTCAAATCATCACCACCGGTGGCACGCAAGGCGGCAACGGCGGCAATGTCGAAATCAGCGCGCCAAACGTTTTGTCGCTGAATTCCAGCATCAACGCGCGGGCGCAGACGGGTTGGACCGCGGGGAAATTGTTGTTGGATCCGGATTACATTATTTTGGACACATCTGGCTCCGGCAGCGTCGGCAGTGGTACGGTGTTGGCCGGGAGCAATCCCGGCAAAACGCTGGATTTAAACGTGAACACAGCGTTCGCCAACCTTGCGGTTTCCCAGATCATTCTCCAGGCCGTGTATGATATTACACTTGCCGGCGGCACATCGTGGGACCTGAGCGGGACCATTGGTGCGAACTTGGGTGGCGTGACCAGCGGCCAACTGACGCTTGAAGCCGGGCGCAACATCATTTTTGGAGATGGGGCTTCAATCTCTGACGCGAACAATTGGTCGGTGACACTCATGGCCGGCGTGAACAATTTCAACACCGGGACGATTCAGACCGGCACCGGCAATATTTATCTGAATGGCGGCAATGGCCAGACTGGCAGCGGATCAATTCAAACCGCCTCCGGTTCGATCAACCTGATGGCGGGCAATGACATTCAAATTGGTTCCGGCATCGTAAGTTCCAGCGCCGGCAACATCACCTGGCAGGCCGGTGGTGACATCCAATTTGGAGACGGTTCACAAATCACCGACGGAAACAACGGAGCGGTGACGCTGGACGCTGGATATATTTTTGCCAACAACACGGTCAATTTTAACGTCGGCAACATTTATCTGAATGGCGGTTTGGGTGGTGACGGCGTTGGCGGTTCAATCCAAACGGAGAGCGGCGACATCAATCTGACGGCCGGTCAGAACATTCTGGTCGGTTCCGGTTGCGTGATCACAACCGGGGGCGGCAGCATCTACGCCCATGCTCTAGCGGGTAACATTGACACCGGCTCCGATGCGCAAGGTTATTATTTCAGCATCAGCAGCGTAAACTCCCTCAGCAAGGCTTACAATTTACAAGACGGTTTGGGCGGCATCAGCACCGCAGCGGGTGGCGATGTGACGCTCATCGCGGGAGGTGATGTAACCAGTGTATTGCCCGGAAACGGTGTTTATTATTACGACGGAAATCCGGAATCACCCAACAATGCTGATTACCTCACGGCGGGTTCCGGCGCTTATGGCTCCCAAGCCGGGAATGTGACCATTGTGGCGGGCGGCAATGTGACCGGCAATTTTCTCGTGGCCAACGGCACAGGCGCCATCTACGCCGGGGTGAAAATGGTCAACGGCATTCCCGTGGACGCCAATGGCAACCCCGTCACGGATGGCAAAAGCTATGTTTTGGATTCGGGTTCCACGGGCAGCGCCGGGACGGCGGACAAGGAACTGGCGTTGAATCTGATCACGGGCGGCTGGACGGTGGACGCGGCGCAGAACATTTACCTCCAGGAAGTCCGCAACCCCAATGGCGTTTTTGACATCAATGGCGGTCGCACCTTCGCCCATTATTTTGATTACGCGGCCAGCGACTATGTTGATTTGAACGCGGGAAACCTGGTGCAATTGGGCGCCTCGCCTTCGGTGCTGCCACGACCGGCTGGCATTAAGGTGCCATTCATTTACCCCTCCATCTTGAATATCACTGCGGGAGCGGGTGGTGTGGAACTGGTGGGCGGCAGCACTGATCCGTTTAACCAATTGATTTTGTTTCCCTCACCGCAGGGAAGCCTGACCATCAACACTACGGACGGCGGCTCGCTCTTTAGCGACCTGGCGGCTTCTGGCGGAGTCCCCCAAATTTTAAATCTGATTGTCTCGGACAGCAGCAGCAGGCAACTTACCACGAGTTCCTCCGATGCGAGCTGCACCTTTGGCATAAACGATCATGCCGCCTCGCCAGTTCACCTGGACGCTTCGACCCCCATCGAACTGAACATCTCGGGGGATATGAGCCTGGTGTTGCTGGACGCTCCCGAGGCGGCGCAAATCAATGTGGTTGGCAATATGTATAACTGCCGGTTTCAGGGCATGAACTTGTCCGCCGACGACGTGACCAGCATCAATGTCGGTCAGACCGCCAAGGAAAACATGGAGAACAGCGGTTTGCTCGATCCCAAAACGGATTCCGGCATCACGGTGGGTGGGGACATCATTAACCGCGGCAATTTCACCTCTGTTACCCTTGATTTGACTCAAACTGGCGTGCAAGCCCCAGATATGGATTACCTTTCGGAAGCAGTGAATAACGCAATAGGCAGCACTTCCATTTCGGCAGCCACACTGCTCACGAGTTTATATTTCAATCCCAATACCGGTGTCCTTACCTATCAAAACATCTCCGGAGTGAGTATTGCCAGTGTTCTGAACCTGTTGCAAAATTTGACGGTCCAAGTTTATAAAAATGGTGTTCCCCAATGGGCCGACCCGCTTGATACGATACCACAAACGACTGCGGTTTCCGTCTTGACCCCCGCAACTGCGCAGGCACTGCTGGCTCAATATAACGCAGAGAACGCATATAGCAGGCTTCCTGCCGGTTCGGGGCCTCCTGATGGCACGTACGGGTTCACCATTGGCGGCGGTGGACAATTCAACATTACGGCACGGACCATAGACCTGGGAACCACCGCCGGGATTCAATCGGAGGGCGTGGGGCTTTACACGGTTCGCGGCACTTATCCGCTCGCCCAATTGTTTGGCGCCGGCGGTGTGTTCGATCACGGGGCTGACATCACCATCACCACCACCGGGAATCACTCCGCCGGAGAAACCGCCGGCGATCTCGTCGGTGATCTGGACATGTATTCCAGTTCCATCGCCTCATTGCAGGGCGGCGATATCACCATCTACGCCGGCGGAGATGTCAATGCCGGCTCGGCAGATTTTTCCGTCAACACCACTTCTGCGCGCGGCATTTATTCGACGGATCAAGGCAATGTTTTTGTTTATGCCGACGGGGACTTCAATGTCAATGGTTCCCGGATTGGCGTCTATGACACACGTCAGGACACTGACAATAGTTCCGGGACGCCCGGCGGTTCTGTAACCGTGGTGTCCAGGAATGGCAATATCAATGCGGGAACTGGCGGTTCCGGGTTTGTGAATGTCAGTTCTTTTCAGGTTAATGCCGACCAGTCGGTCAACGCGGAGTCATTGACCATTCCGGGCAGCGGCATCATGAATGTTTCGTACAGCCAGCCCGGCAATATTCTGGTTGAAGCCCCCAATGGCTCGGTCAACGCCGCCGCGGGCGGCATCATCCAACTGGCCCTGAACGGAGCTCCGCTTCCGGAAGGGACCACGCTTTTTGGTGTGCCGCTGAACCGTGCCGGCTTGGCAAAAATGTTTGATCTGGCGCTTAACGGCAAGACGAAGGCCGCGCTGGCCCTGCAAAAGGTTCTCAATGGCAATCCGGGAAATAGCGCGGTGGATATTTTTGCGGGTTATGAATTGCAACAACTGGACGGTTCCGGCAATCCCATTGTGGATGCCTACGGCGACCCGGTGATTACCGCCCTCAATCTATCGGATGGAACACTGGAGAAAACATCCGACAATCAGGATATCACCGCCACGGGATCAGGTGTGTTGGCTAACGGCTCGGTAAACATGGATGCTTCCGGCGATATTTCAGGAACTATTTATACCCAAGGCAATGGAAATCTACACTCCGATCAGACAATCATTGTTGATCTCATAGCGGGCGGCAAAGTCGATATCACCGCGTCCAGTCTTGGGGACAGCCAAATTGTCGGTCTCCAAGGTATTGATGCCACCGGCGATACGAGTGACGCTTCGTTAATGTCAAACGACCAGGTTAGTGGCGGCCAGGATAGTTTGGCAGCCGGCACGGCGGCGGATGCGGCCAGCCAGGGAATGGCCAGTGAAACTTCCGCCAGTCTCGCAAAAAGTGACGACACCACTTCCACCGATGACGACGAGAAGAAGAAAAAAGGCAAGGCAGTGGCCACAGTGCAGAAGGCCGGCCGCGTGACCGTTTTGTTGCCACCGAAACATTTATCCCAAAACCAAACCTCAAGTAACCATTTATGACCCCCATGTTTATCCATCCAATGTTCGCCGCCAACGCGGCGGTGTATGCCATCCAGAATGCCACCACCGAAGGCAAGATCACCGTCCTCGCCTTGCTGGTCCTGTCGCTGTTCAGCTGGACCATCATCATCACCAAGTTCCGCCAGTTGATGATTGCGCGGAAGGCGACCAAGAAATTCTTTGCCGCCTATAATTCCACGCGCGACCCGCTGGATATCCAGCGCAAGGGCGAGGAATTCGACGGCGCGCCCGCCTACCAGCTTTACATCTGTGGCGCGGACGAACTGGCGTATCAATTGAAAAACAACCCGGTGCAGGTACAAGCCATCGCCAAGTTCATTCCCCCAAACGGCGGGGAACATACCAACACCGATTACCTTGCCCGGTCCGCCGAGACCAAGGTCAGCATGGCCTCGTTTGAGGCGGTGAAAGTGATCCTGGAGGAGGCCTCCGGCGGAGAGGCGATGGCGTTGGAGAAGGGGATGATTGTATTGTCCACGGCGGTGGCGGGCGGACCGTTCATCGGGTTGCTGGGCACGGTCTGGGGCGTCATGTCCACCTTCGCCGGCATTGCCGAAAGCCGGGCTGCTACGCTTACGGCGATGGCTCCCGGTGTGGCTGCCGCGCTGGTGGCCACGGTCACGGGCCTGCTGGTGGCCATCCCGGCCATGTTCGCCTACAACTTCATGGTCACCACCATTCGCCACATCACCCAGGAACTGGACGGATTCGCCAGCCGTTACGCCAACCAGATCGAGCACGTTTATGTGGATCATCGTCCCTTGGCCGAGGAAATCCAGAATGCGAACGAAATACTGGCTGGACGCATCGTCGGCGCGTTGAAGCACAATGAAACCCCCGAGCTGGTTGAGCGATGAAAAAGTGTTCGAAGACGGCACATCATTCACTGACGGAGTTGAACATCACTCCGCTGCTGGACCTGGCGTTCGTGCTGCTGGTCATCTTCATCATCACCACCATTCCGCCGGTGAATGACCTGGATTTGAAGCTGCCCACGGCGGCGAAGCGTCTGAAGGACCCGCCGCGCAAGGCCAATTATATTACGGTACAGGCCGATGGGATCATTTATCTGAACAAGAAGCAAAC
>Ga0116107_1001964_pt1 | contig 11369 bp, 10 predicted proteins | sample June2015DPH_6_10_FD_88969 | JGI IMG/M metagenome (GOLD analysis project Ga0116107, IMG submission 88969) | Peatland microbial communities from SPRUCE experiment site at the Marcell Experimental Forest, Minnesota, USA - June2015DPH_6_100 | ecosystem: Environmental > Terrestrial > Soil > Wetlands... | reverse complement strand
CACGGTAATTCTGGCAAAATTAAAATATAAAAATTCCAATCCGATTACCATTATTAATAGGATGGAAAGAACAACAAAAACTAATCTTATTTTAACCCTCAGTTTTTCTTTTTTAAGCAGCCTTCTTTGTCGAAACATTTTTTACGACTTTAACTATATTTCCGGCTGCATCCGTAACCAAAATATTTTCCTTCAGCTGGTACTTAGGTAAATTTTTAAGCATCGCTAAAATTTTTGTCACAAAAATTTCCGGTGTTAATTCATTTTGTAAACCAATTTCTCCAAGTCCCAACCGTTTCAGAAACAGAGCGTTTTTCAACTGTTCGTTTCTTTGAGAAAAAGGTAGAGGAATCAAAAAGGCGGGGGTTTTAAAATAAATTAGCTCCGTTACAGTATTTATTCCCGACCTACCAACTACCAAATTAGCCCTGCTTAAGTTATCCGCTACCTCCTCCTGAGAAAAGAATTTTTGCGGATGATAATTTTTAACAAGCGCTGCGTCAAGCTTACCTACTGCTGTTTGCAACTTTTCAAAATCGGCATAAGACCTCGCGTCTCCTGCTTGATGAACGACGGTAAATTTTGCCAAAAGCTTTTCCATGGATTTTTCCACAAGAAAGTTAATTGCGTGCGAACCGCTACTTCCACCGGTAATATAAAGCTTAGGTAGTCCAACTTCTTCTCTAAAAGGCTTCGCGTTTAGAACTATTTCTCTTAAGGGATTGCCGGTTAGAACAGTTTTATTTTTAGGAAAATATTTTTCCGAAGATTGCCAGGAAAGACAAATTTTCCGAGCGAATTTAGCCTCTATTTTGTTGGCAAAGCCGGCTTCAAGAGTCTGTTCATGAATAACAATCGGAATCTTGACAAAAAATGCCGCCATAACTACAGGTAAGGAAACATATCCGCCAAACCCAAGTACCACATCCGGCTTAATTTGCCTAAGAATCCTTAAGGATTGAGAAAATCCTAATGGAAATTTTATCAAAGACGGCAGTGTATGCCTGGTAAATTTCCTTTGCAATCTGGCTGTGTTAATGGAATAAAAAGGGATACCTAACTTTGTAATCTCATCATATTCCAAAGAAATTGCTTTATCTCCTTCAAAAGTATGTTTTCGGCCAAAGTAATAAACCTCTTCATTTTTTAGTTTTTCAATGACTGCCAATGCCGGAGATAAATGGCCGCCGATAATTACAATTTTCATGTCTTCCCTCCTTGACTGGCAATATTTAAAAGTATACCAACGGCCGTAAGGTTGATAATTAAGGCCGACCCACCATACGAGATGAAAGGCAAAGGAATACCGGTTAAAGGCAACAGCGCTGTTTGAGCCGCAAGATTAATAACAATTTGCATCGCTAAAAAGGTAATGATTCCTCCTGCTAATAGTTTACCAAATTGGTCTTTGGAATTAATCGCAATATAGAATCCTCTCCAAATAATCACCACGAACACTAAAATTATAATCAGTGCGCCCAAAAAGCCCAATTCTTCGGCGATAATCGCGAATATCGAATCAGTCGCATTCTCCGGAAGATAAGCATATTTCTGTAAAGAATTACCTAAACCCACTCCCGTTAGTCCTCCTGAACCCAAAGCGATTAGAATTTGCCGGACATGATAAGAAGAGCCACTGACATCCTGATTAAAATTTAAATAAGCGGAGACTCTCGCTGCTCGGTAAGGCTCGAGCTTAGCAAATAAAAAGCCTAAGACGGCAATCACCGGCGCAAAAATAACAAAATAAAGCCAGCGCGCACCTGACAGGAAATATAAAATAATTCCTTCGGCCAAAATAATTACTGCCGTACCCATATCGGGCTCAAGAATGACTAAACAAATTATTAAAGATAAAAGCAGTAGAAAAGCCCAAATCCGTCCTTTTTCTTTTTTGGAAAACCAAGCGGCCAAGTAAATTGCTAAGGCAATTTTGACAAATTCCGAAGGTTGTAGAATCGTAAATCTTAGATTTATCCACCGGCTGGCACCTAAGACTTTTACACCAAGACCAGGAATAAATACTGCAAATAATAACCCAATTGCCACCAACAATATCGGAAGAGCCAGATTATAAAACCGGTGATAATCAAAACGAAAGAAAAAAAGAAGGGCCACTAATCCCAAAACAATCCAAAAAATTTGGTCTTTGACGTAATGGTACTTATCCGCAAAATCCCGGAATGCGACGAACGATGAAGCGTCATAAATCATAAACAGGCCAAAAAATGTTAGAAATAAAACGGAGGCGACTAGAATTAAATCAATTCTTTTCATTGCTTAATGAAAGCAAGATAAAGACCAAGAATTGCAAAGAAAGCACCCAGTAGCCAGGCTCTCATAACAATTTTTGGCTCATCCCAACCTCTTTTAAGAAAATAAAGATGAAGCGGTGCGACAGGAAAGATTCTTTTATGCAAGAATTTCTTGCTCAACAATTGTATTAAAGATGAGCCTATTTCCAAGACAAAAACTCCACCAATAACAGCAATTGCCAGAGTTTTTCCTGTCAAAAGACCGATTATCGCTAAGCTAGCCCCTAAAGACATTGATCCGACATCACCAAGCCAAATTCTGGCTTTATAGATATTAAAGTAAAGAAAAGCGGCCACGCTTCCCATCAAAACAGCCGTATAAATGCCTAATGCCTGATCGACATTGGTAAACGAGATTGCCAGAAAAGAAACTAAAGCAATTAATAATAGTCCTGGAGCAAGACCGTCTAAACCGTCGGCAATATTAAAAGCGTTGGCAAAAGACACAATCACAAATGCCGCAAAGGGGATATACAATAAACCAATATCGGTCAGTCCGATTCCTCGAATAAAAACAAAACTATAACCTAGCTTAGTATAGAGAATTATTGCCGGCACAAAAGCTAATCCCCATTGCAATAAAAACTTATATCTTAGTCTTAAACCAAAAAAGGGAATCTTTGCTCCGTAGGCTAATTTCTTGCCGTCATCATACAGACCCAATAAGCCAAAGCTGATAAAAGTGAATAAAATAGTAAATATTTCGATTGGATTAACCTTTACGCTAAGTATCCCAAAAGACCACAAAAATATTACGGTTGAAACGCAAATAATTAATAGCCCTCCGCCAAAAGGAGTTCCGACTTTCCATTTATTGTATTTATCAAAAACCGGCGTAGGTTTATTAAACGGGTCAACAGTCGCTTGGTCTTGCCTTCTAAGTTTCATCTTGTAGAGGAAATCGATAAAAGGAATAATGAGAATAGCAGTGACGACTAAAGACAGTAGCGTTAACCCCAAAAGTTGCGTCATATATTCATATTATAGCTCCTGGGGAGGATACATTCAAATTAAATTTTGCAGACTGAGCTTTAATTAACCGAGGATTTCCATAATCACTTTTGCCAATTTGTCGCTATCATGCCTAATGATGCTTCTTCTTAAACCATCCGAAGGCTCGGCTTCTACAACCACATCTTTAATTAAATTTTTTCTGATCACTTGGAATTCTTTCTTATCGCCCAAATCATCTTCTACCTGATGCTCGTCAAAATCCTTGTACCAAGCGAGTGTTTCTTTTTTGGGTGTTTTTTTGTTAACCAGAACGGCGTCAAGCTGATCTTCTCCGACATATTGTTTTAAATCATCAACATGATTTTTAGCGGTGTGCCTTGTGGTTTGTCCATATTTAGTCATCAAGTTTAAGACATAAATTTTCTTACCTTTTGAGGTTTTAATTGCCGGCTGAATACCGGTCACCAAAAGATTCGGTATGATACTAGTGTATAAATCGCCCGGACCGATAATTATCGCATCCGCATCTTTAATCGCTTCCTGTGCATCCGGGTTTGCTTCAACTTCCGGCTTTAAGAAAGCTCTTTTTATTTTTGCTCTTTTTTCGCGGATTTCTACCTCATCGATGTGGGTTTCCCCTTCAATAATTGTCCCGTCTTCAAGCTCGATGCATAAATCACTTTTAGTGTAAGTAACGGGAATAACTCTTCCCTGGATACGCAAGATTTTCCCAACCTCCTCAATCGCTTTTTTCATGCTCCCGGTAGTTTTTGTTAAAGTGGACAAAAAAATGTTACCAAAAGTATGCCCTTTTAATCCTCCTTCTTCGAAGCGGTAATTAAACATATCTCGTAAAAGTCTTGATGATTTTGCCAATGCTACCAGACATTGCCTAACATCGCCCGGAGGGAGGACACCAAGCTCATCACGCAGCTTCCCGCTGGAACCTCCGCTGTCCATCATGGTGATAATAGCGGCTAAATCAACGTTGTATTTCTTAAGCCCGGAAAGTACCACAAAAGTTCCGGTTCCGCCTCCGATAACAACAATTTTTCGTTTTCTTTTCATTTAAATATCCTTAGATTTACGTAGTATAACAGCCGATACTTTCGACTGCAAATCTATGTAAATTATTTAGAAACAATCGGGATTATCTCTCTCAAATTAGTGACTGTTGCGTCGGGTGTAAATCCCTTAATTGGTTTCTGATTTGCTAGATAAGTTTCGTAGTAAACGGGTCGCTTAATAAATACGGTGAAGACATCTGCGCTCAGCTTCTTAGCTTGATATAGAACATCCAGAACATCATCGACAATAATTATTTCATGATCGTTGTATTGATTGATTACATCGGGAAGAATTTTGTATTTGTTGCTCACAATATGGATATCCTTCTCATCAAAAAAATGTAGGATTGATTCAAGTTTCTTTTTTTGAAATCTTTCATCACCCTTTGAAAAAATACCAAGCGTAGATTGCTTACTTAACAATTCCAGAACATCCGGCGTTTCCTCATAAAGATTACTAGCCAGATTAACTTGATCCCATAAAGCTTTTACAATGCTAGCCTTTATCGTTCCTTCTTCCTCAAGCGTTTGATCAAGACCAATTCTTACCTCTTCCATTACTTTGTAGAAAGCCTCTTTGCTTAGAAGATTCGCATGAACTTTATAAACGTTATCTACGAACGTTGCAGTATTGAATAGTGTATGGTCAATATCAAAGAGGACAATTTTATTTTTCATTTTTGGTCACGACTTCTTGAAACTTGGTGTAGTATCTGACGCCGTCCGCAATATTATTCATGACCATCGTTCCTGAACCAACGGTAACGTTCGCGCCGATGATTACCCCCGGCATAGTTGAGGATTTGATGCCGATACGGGTATTATTACCCATTACGACGCCGAAGCTTTTTAGCCCAGTATCTGTCTTTTTCCCTTTAACTATCACTTTGACTGTTTCCCTATCGAGCCTCACATTAGCCGAATTAAAACCTGCACCAATTCGGCAGTCCTTGCCGACAAGCGAATCACCGATGTACCCCGAATGAGTTTTGGAGCCCTCTGAAATCAGCGTATTTTTAACTTCCATATTTGCGCCTGCCACGGAATTTTCTTCAAGATCAACTCCGTCACGCAAAATCGAATTTGTGCCGACAAAAGCGTTTTTGCCGATATAACAAGGTCCTTTGATAACCGCGTTCTCCATTATTTTTACCCCGTCTTCTATAAAAACTTCTCCCATCAGCTGGGCTGTAGAGGCAATACTGGTATTACCGACATGCTTTTTTAGATTCGCCAGCAGATAATTTTTGACGCTGAGCAAGTCCCACGGGTATTTTAAAACTATCGTTTCTTCATTTGTTTCTACAAAATAGATGTTGTGTTCTTTGACAAAATTATCCAACGCTTCTTCCAACTGATAATGTTTCAGAGGTGTCTTCTCAAGAGTATCTATAAATGACTGAGAAAGAAGATAAACGCCGACGATACAAAGATTTGATAAATTTTCGCTTTTTTTGGGTTTTTCAACAATGCTTTTTACTTTTTGTCCGCCAGCTTCAATTACACCATAATTCCACACATCTTCTTTTTGCTTAACCAACAAAACCCCGTCTGTTTCTCTAGTTTTGGCCGCCAGCAACTTATCAATGAATCTATCAATGTCAACGTGGTATGAATTAAGCAATAGGAAATCGCCCTTAAGTCTACTTTTACAAAGCGAAACTGCTCTTCCGGCGCCTTCCGGCTTTTCCTGTAAAACATACTGGATGGAAAGGCCAAATTTTTTACCATCACCAAAGTAAGACTCAATATTATTGTTCTTGCCGACAACAATAATAATGTCTGTCAGATTTTTGTTCTTGAGTTTTTCCAACGTATGCTCCAAAAGAGGTTTCCCCAACAATTTAATCATCGATTTATGCATACCATTGGAAAATGGATACATTCGGGAAGATTCTCCGGCGGCTAAAAGTATTGCTTGCATATATTTATCTTGCTTTAATGATATACCACACAAAATTATTTTTCATGCTCTAATCTACAGTTCTAATAATACATGCTCCTAAGTTATTGAGCCGTTGTTCAAATTGCTCATATCCTCTATCTAAATGCTCGGCGTCAAGAAGTACACTTTCCCCTTTCGCCGCTAAGGCCGCCAAAACAAGACTTGCCCCCGCTCTTAAATCTGCTATCGTTAAAGCGGCATTGTGTAAAATGGTCGGGCCAAAAATTCTGATAGCGTGAGGATTTTTATTGTTATCGTCTTTAATATTGAAGTTATAAACATCTTCGGTTTTTCTTACTTCTGGTTTATAAAATTCGATGTTTGCCCCCATCTTTTTTAATTCAGCGACATAAGTAAATCTATTTTCGTAGACTGTCTCATGAATTGTTGATTGTCCATTTGCCTTAGTCATCAAAACGGCCCACGGACCCTGCCAATCGGTCATAAAGCCGGGATAAAAGGAAGTTGTAACATTACTGGGCTTTAATTCTCCTTTGTAAAAAAATCTTATCCCGTTTTCCTTTTCTTCAATTCCCCCACCGCAATGTTTAACTACTTCTAGAAATTCTTCCAAGCCTTTACTTTCTATATCACGGATAAAAATATCTCCCTGTGTAATCAAAGCCGCAATCGCAAAAGTCACTACTTCATTCCTATCGGGCGCGATTGTAAATTCTGCACCATGTAATTTTGCAACTCCATTTATTATTATTTTCCTTGGCTGTTTTCTAACGATTTTTGCGCCCATTTTGTTTAGCAAATCAATCAGTTCGTCAATTTCTGGTTCTTCCGCCGCATTTTCTAAGACAGTTTTACCATTAGCTAGAACAGATGCTAGAAGCATTGTTTCCGTTCCTGTGTGAGTGCTTTTTGAAAATTTATAAACAGTGCCTATCAACCCTTCGGAGGCCAAGGCGTGAAAATATCCATCTTTACTGTCATATCGAATTTTAACTCCCATTTGTTTCAAACCATCAACAATTCTATCAATCGGCCTTGCTCCAATCCTACAGCCGCCCGGATTAGGGATGACTGCTTTACCGAGTCTTGCCAAAAGCGGAGCCAAAAACATATAAGAAGTTCTTATTTCAGCTGCTTTGTCCAAAGATATTTTTTCACTAGAAAAATTTTCTAATTTTATTAAAACGCTATGATCGTTAAATCTGACATTCCCACCTAAGCTATGGATTATTTCCGCCATCACCATAAAATCTGAAATAAGAGGCACATTTTTAACAATTACTTCATCTTGCGTTAAACAAGCCGCAACCAAAATTTTTAATGCCACATTTTTGGAACCAAGTACGGAAACTTCGCCTTTTAATTTTTTTCCGCCATTAATAATGAGCTTATCCATTGATTAATTCCTTTCCTATTTTATAAACATCTCCAGCGCCCATGGTAATAATTATATAATTATCTTCAAAGCTTTTTTGGTCGAGGTATTTTACCACATCACTGAGCTTTGAAATATATATAACCTCTTTTTGAATTTCCGAAATATTATCGGCAAGCAATTTTGAAGAGACAGTATTGTCGGCGATTTCTCGCAAGGAAGGAAAAATATCTACTAAAATTAACGAGCTTACAGCAGAGAACGATGATATAAACTGTTCGAATAAACTTTTTGTTCTTGAATAGGTATGCGGTTGGAAAATACAAACAATTTTTTTGTTCGGATATATTTTTCTAAAAGTAGCTAGCGTATTTTTAATTTCAGTTGGATGGTGCGCATAATCATCATAAACTAACGCACCCGACGCTGTTTTTCCCACAAATTCCGATCTTCTTTTAGTTCCTCTAAAGGAGAGCAATCCTCTTTTTATATTCTCAATTGACACTCCTAACTCCAGGCAAGCAACAATTGTGGCAAGAGCATTCAAAGCATTGTAATCTCCGGCAATATTTAGAGAGAATTCACCGAGTAAAGTATCCTTAGCATGAACCCAAAAAAAAGTTTTTTCCGGAGCTGTGTTGACTCTTTGAAGATTGAAATCCGCGCTCTTAGAGAAACCGTAAGTAATTACCTTGCCCGAATATTGTTTTATCACTTTTACCGTTTCCAAATCATCAGCACACGCAACTAAAGTTCCTTCCGGTTTGATGTTTTTGGCAAAATTTAGAAATGCTTGCCTTAATTGATCCATTGACGAATATAAATCCGGATGGTCAAATTCAATATTAGTAATCACTCCTATTTGCGGATGTTGCCACAAAAATTTTGGTGTCTTGTCATATTTTGGCTCTGTGGCATACTCATCTGCTTCAGCCACAAAATACTGACCTTTTCCAAAATGGCCTGATGAACCGAGCGAAGGGATATCGCCTGTACCAATTAAGAAGGTGGGATCCTGCTTATTCTCTTTAAGCACAGTCGCAATCATCGCTGTAGTGGTAGTTTTTCCATGCGATCCGGACACCGAAATTCCTTCAAAACTGTCTTTAAATAATTCGCCGCTCATAAATTTACCGACAGCTTGTCCTTGTGTCCAAACCGGAATTCCTAAGCTTTTTGCCTCAATAACTTCCATATTTTCAAAACCGCCGTGAGCTCCCGTAGTAATTACTAAGTCGCAAGCCGAAAGATGATCCTTCGAAAAACCTACTAACGGTTTTATTCCGGCTCTTTTTAAGAGCACGTCTGTGATAAACTCTTCGTCTAAATCGCAACCCGAAACTTTAAAACCGGCTTCCTTGGCAATAATCGCCAAAGGTGTCATTCCGACTCCTTTTATACCTATGAAATGAATAGTTCTAATTTTGCTCATCTTTTCTATTGTCTAAACCGTCTTCCACAACCGCAAACTCATCCCATTGCTCTTCTCCATGACCGTAATTCATCGACGACTCTTGCGCTTTACCGGTAATAAGCACTAAATCACCTTTCTCTGCCAGTTCAATCCCCTTATAAATGGCTTCTCTTCTATCGGGAATTTTCATTACCACTCTTTCATAATTAATGCCTCGCTGAATTTGATCGATAATTTTGTTGACAGCTTCAGTTCTTGGGTCTTCGGCCGTCAAAATAATGACATCTGCATATTTGGCAGAGATTCTCCCCATGACCGATCTTTTTTCCTTATCTCTTTCTCCAGCGCTACCAAAAATGTGAATAATTCTACCTTTTGTAATTGGTCTTAGTGTTTTTAATAATTCCGCAAAAGCGTTTGGCGTATGCGCAAAATCAACCATTACGGAAAAATTTCTTTTATAAACATAATCGGCCCTACCGATTGGCATCCGAAAAGATTTAAGAGCTTTTTTAACATCTTTATCACTTATTTCGATTTCCTTGGCAACTGCTACGGCGGCCAAAGTATTGTATTTATTGAAATCTCCCAATAGTTTACAATCACTGATATCCAGCGTCTGCGGATTATAATTCGACTCCCTAGTCAGTCCATAGGTTTTCCATTTCTCTTCTCCATTTTTGTTTTTTAATAAAAGCGTGTAGGAATCGTCGTCTCTATTGACAATTCCCACTTTAGCATCTTCAATTAGCTTCAACTTTGTACATAAATAGTTATTGTAAGTCTTATGGTAATCAAGGTGCTCATCTGTAATATTAGTTAAGACGGCGACTTTTACGGGGATACCAAAAATTCGATTTTGGTCAATTGCGTGCGAGGTAACTTCCAAAATGAAGTACTCCGACCTTGAGTCTTTAGCTTTTTTCAATAGCTTTTGCAGAGCAACTGAAGACGGGGTAGTAACGTGAGCTCCCGTATCATAAGCTTTACCGTTGACGACGGCTCCGATGCTTGATACCATCGAGACCTTATGCCCAGCGGTTTTCAAAATGTGGTAAAGTAAATTTACCGTGGTGGTTTTTCCGTCTGTGCCGGTCACGGCAATTATTTCCATTTTTTTGGCTGGAAAAAGAAAAATAGCGTTAGCCACAAAAGCGACGCAAAGGTGATAAATATTCTTAATTCTTCGCCACATCATCCCCATATTATACCTTTTATCTAGCCTATTCTCCAGTTTAGTATAATAAAAAAGTGATTAGGAATCTTTCTCAAAAGACCGTGCTCGCTAAGCAATATTCTTTTAAAAAGGCCCTTGGGAAAATAAAAGGGCTCTTGGGAAAAAATGAAGCTGAAACAATTGTTTTTAAGACTAGGTTCGGTATCCATACTTTCTTTTTACGGTTTCCGATTGATCTAATTGTCCTAGACCATAAAGGAGTAGTCAGACTGGCTAAAACCGTGCGACCAAACAGGATTATTTTTTGGAACATCGGATTCCAAGACGTCATTGAACTTCCTCTAGGTACTCTTCGTAGAACACGTACTAAAATAGGCGATGTTATCGCTCTATAAGTTCTTTTTATACCTAATTTCCTTCCGGCGGTATCCCATAATATCCCAAAAGCGATTTGGTAATATCAAAAAAGATCGGCGCGGCCGTATCTGCGCCGTAAATTGAGGCTGTTGGCCGATTTAAAATTACCAATATTGCAAACTTTGGATTATCAGCCGGAGCAAATCCGACAAAAGATGCAATAGTCTGATTGGGATCGTAATGACCGCTAACCGGGATAGAAGCCGTTCCAGTCTTTCCAGCTATCCTGTAGCCCTTTAGGCGAGCCCAGGAGGCCTCTCCCTTATCAACCGCGTTAACCATTATTTCTGTCATCACTTTGGCCGTATCGGCGTTTATCGGCGTATCTAAAATTTTTGGTTGAATTTGTGTCGTATTCCCATCGGCATCCTGAACCGCGGCAACCACATGCGGTTCCATCCTCACCCCACCGTTAGCGATAACCGCCGTTGCATCTAAAAGTTCTATTGGTGTGACCGATATTCCCTGGCCGAACCCCGTTGTGGACAAATCCACCGCATACCACTCGTTTTTTGGTTTAAGCGCTGAGGAGACTTCCCCCTGCAAATCTATCCCGGTATAATCGCCTATTCCAAATTTCCCCAAATAATTAATCATTCCGTCCACTCCCAGTTTTTGCGCAACAAACACCATTCCCGTATTATCGGAGTGCTGGATAACATCGACCATATTTGTATTCGGAAAATACTTATTATCCCAAGTTTCCAACTGATAACCGCCCACAGACACCGGGCCGACACAAAT
>Ga0116107_1001954_pt1 | contig 11419 bp, 9 predicted proteins | sample June2015DPH_6_10_FD_88969 | JGI IMG/M metagenome (GOLD analysis project Ga0116107, IMG submission 88969) | Peatland microbial communities from SPRUCE experiment site at the Marcell Experimental Forest, Minnesota, USA - June2015DPH_6_100 | ecosystem: Environmental > Terrestrial > Soil > Wetlands >... | reverse complement strand
CTGGCGGCGTTCCCGCCCCTCCTCGGCGCGCAACAGCGAGCCGAGGAGGGCCAGGAGACCCAGCACCAGGTAATCCCCCATCAGCACCCAGCTCGAGATCGGCGCCCCCGACACGAGCCGGATCCGGACCGCGAAGAGCGAACCGACCGCGAGCGTGACCACGAAGAACATCGGCGGGAGCAGGTAGAGAAGGCGGAAGAACGCGGGGGACTCGTTGACGAAACGCTCGGTCGCTCGCAGCAGCCGGCCCCCGGAGCCTTCCCACGGCTCGGCGGGGTTCACGAGCGTCAGCCTCAGGCGCCGCGGGAAGACCAGGAAGAAGTGCAGGAACGCGGCCGGCAGCACGAGCAGCGACAGCGTGCCCGTGTTGAGCACGACGCCGTCCGCCCACGAGTAGGAGGCGGGCCGCAGGCGGCACACGAGGAACAGCAGGAACAACGTGCACAGCGTGAAGAAGACGTAGCTCGGTCCCCCTCGCGGCTCGTCCGTCCTTTGCCACAGAACGTACAGGCCCATGAAGAAGAAGAGAAACCCCGAGAAGCACGCATAGACGTACGACGCGTCCCCGAGCTGTCGGGGCCCGAGCTTTACCTCCAACTCGATCAGCGTCCCGTTTCGCTCCAGAAGGTACGGCACGCGCTCGCCGATGTTGTGCCGTTGCAGCGCGCGAGCCGCCTCGGGCGCGGTGCGAACGACCTCGCGGCCCACGCCGGCGATCCGGTCGCCCGGTTGGACGCCGGCAGCCGCGGCGCCCGAGTCGTGAGCGAGCGACCTGACCACCAGCTCGCTCCGGTCGGGATCCAGGATCACCCCGTCGTACGGCCGCGGCAGGAACATGTCGAGAATCGAGAGGCAGGCCACGAGAAACGCGGCCACACCGAACATCAGGACGGGCAGGAGCCCGGGCGAGCGTCCGTGCTTCATGATCGCCACAACGATACTACGCGGCGGGCGCAAAAGGGGTTCCGCCGGGCAGGGAGACGCGATCCGGGCCAGAGGGGGCCGCGGTACCGCACGAGTACCATCCTCCGGTGAGCATTCCGGGCTAGAATTGCGCGGTGTCCGTGGGACGACTGATCACGTTCGAAGGGATCGAGGGGTGTGGCAAGACCACGCAGCTTCGGTTGCTCGCCCGCCGCCTGGAGGACAGCGGCCTCGCGGTTGTGACGACGCGCGAGCCCGGAGGGACGGCGCTGGGTGAGCGGGTGCGCGTCCTGCTCCTCGATCCCCTGCTGGTCCCGGTTGCCGTCGGCGAGCTATTTCTGCTGGAAGCCGCCCGGTCGCAGGTCGTGGCCGAGGTGATCAGGCCTGCGCTCGACGCCGGCAAGTTTGTGCTCTCGGACCGTTTCGCGGATTCGTCGGTCGCGTACCAGGCGGGGGCCCGAGGGATCGACAGGGCGGCGGTCGAGCAACTGAACGCGCTGGCATGTGCGGGCATCGTGCCGGACCGCACCCTGGTCTTCGACCTTGACGTGGAGCTCGCCCTCGCGCGGGCGCGCCACCGGCCGAGCACGACGGCCGCGAACCGGCGTTTCGAGGACGAGGCTATCTGCTTCCACCGGGCCGTCGCCGCCGCCTACCACGACCTCGCCCGGAGAGAGCCCAACCGGGTCGTCCTGGTCGATGCGACCGGCACGGCCGAGGAAGTCCACGCCCGCGCCGTGACCGCCGTCGGGGACCTCATCGCGTGAGCACGAGCCAGCTCCCGTGGCCTTCTGCCGCGCTCGAGCCGGCTGCCTGGCTCGGCGTTCAGCGCCTGCTCGCCCGCTGTCTCGAACTGCACGCCTCCGGTGCCCTGCCGGCGACTCTGCTGCTGGTGGGCGCATCCGGCCTCGGCCGCGAGGCCCTGGCCCTCGAGCTCGCCGCCGCGCTGATCTGTCGACGGGAGGGCGGAGCCGGCTGCGCGTGCGGTTCCTGCGAGCGCGTCCGCCGCGGGGTCCATCCGGATCTCGAGATCGTGGCCGTGCAGCCCGACAAGAGCGACATCTCCATCGAGCAGGCGCATCGTATCGTCGAGTCGCTCGCCCAGCACCCGTACGAGGGGATGCGGCGCGTGTACATCGTGGACTCGTGCCAGACGCCGCCGCTCAACTCCAACGCCGCCTCGGCGCTCCTGAAGACGCTCGAGGAGCCGCCGCCACAGACCATCTTCCTGCTCCTCGCGAGCAACCCGGCTCGGGTGCTGCCGACGATCGTCTCGCGTACCGTGCAGCTGCGCGTTCCGCCGCCGAGTCGCGAGGAGCTGGCGGCCGTGGTAGCCGCCGCGCAGGCCTGCACACCGGAGCGCGCCGAAGAGCTTCTGACGGCCGCCGACGGCGATGCCGAGCTCATACTCCGCGCCGGAGCCGACGACCTTCCAGCCGCGCTGGCAGCCCTCGAGCAGCTGCTGGCTGCGGCCCTGGCCGGCGACGGGCTGGCCATCCTGCGCACGGCGGCCCTCCTGCGCCAGGCCCCGGGAGGCGTCGCTCTGGCAACTTCCGTCCTTCTCAAGCTCGCCGGACGGGCCTCCGACGAAAGGGCGGAGGGGTTCCTGGACGCCGACGCGGCCCTGCTGATCGCCGAGAACCGCCGCGTGATCCTTCATCTCGACACGGAGAGCGTCGTGGTCGGTGTCCTCGCGCGGGCAGCCATGGGAATTCACCGTCCGTCGTAGAGGAATCCCCATCATGGCGAGGAGCGCAGTGACGAGCCAGTCCCGTCGCGGGCTACAATGGCCGGACGTGGGGTCGGGCGCACGCCGGACCATGAACGTGGTATTTGGAAAGGCAGGGCCGCCTGGGGACCGTCTGTATCGCGACCTCGTTTCACGGGCGGCCGCAAGGGCCGCCCCTACAGAAACAAAGACGACCCCCACCCGGGAATGCTGTGCGTCTTCTGGTGTAGGGGCGGGGCTTGCCCCCGCCCTCGGTCCGCAGATCGCCGCAGGCCGGGAAGACCCTCTGGACAGTGACAGCCAATCCTCTACGACAGCTGGCAGATTGGTATCAGCCGCTCGTCACGGCCGGCCTGAGAGTGTAAAAGCCGCCGGTGGGTACCGGCGGCTGGGTGAAAATGGGAGGTCGGTGGTTCAAGTCAGATTAGGTTGGCCTTTGCAGGCAGGCTCGGTTTGAAAGGTCAAGCTTGATAGGCTCTTTGTTTGGCTGGTTTGCAAGAGTGGTTGCTTGACCGCCGCCTCCCTCTAGTCGTACTGCTATTCACAGCATAGGCCCTTTCGCTAGGTTTGTCCAGCACCCGCCTCGAGAGCCACAACCACCTGCTGGCGCTGACCTTCCGGAACATCGACGTCAATGCTCCTCGAGCTCATTCCGGGGGCCATCACCTCGACCCGATGCTTGCCCGGAGCCACCGAGATACCCCGCTCCAGGCGACCCAGCTCCTCCCCCGTGCCGACGAGCTTGCCGTCGATGTAGATCGCCGCGTTGGCCGGCGTGACGCGAAGGTCCAGAGCGGCCCCGGTCACCGTGCGGACGGCCGGCGGCGCCTCACGAGGACGCTCGCCAAACTCGGGCCGCATGCCGGTATCCGGGCCGGGGTTCGAAGCTGCCGGCGGGGCGGTCTCCATGGGCCCGAACACCCGGCCCACCGGCAGACCCTCGGGCCGGTTGTACCACGGCGCCGGCGTCTCGCCTGGAATCCGTGCCAGCTTGAGTTCTATCGGGTAGAACCGCCCAGGTTGGGCGTCGATCTCCATTTCCTCGGTGCGGTACCCCTTCAGGCTGAACTCGATCGTGTAGTGTCCAGGTTTGAGGTACAGATAGCCTGGGGAGCCATCGAAGTCGTCGGCGACGCCGATGACTTCACCGTTCAGGACGACGCGGGCGTGCTCGGGTGTGACCTTGGTGTCCACGGCCGTAAGGTCCGACCTCACGGCCGTGCCGGGCGCTGGCTGGTACGCGACGGGTGCACCCCACCAGGGCCCCCACCACAACGGTCCGATGCCGAATCCAAGAGACCATCCGGGACCGCCGTAGTACCACCCAGGACCGCCGTAATACCATCCAGGACCGCCGTGCCAGTGGTAGTACGCACCGGCAGGGGCCGCCACCGCAAGCACGAGCGCGGCAACCGGCAGGATGAGAACTTTCGCGCGCATGGTGCAGACCCTCCCGCCGACTTCATAAAGCAAACGCCATGCCCGGGCCGGCACCATCCCGAGCGTCTTCCTCGCGCGCATGTGTCCCCTGGCGGGGACGAAGATCCCCTGGGCGTCACCCGAGCCGGCCGGCGCCGGGACTCCCCCAGGTCCCGATCCTCGTTGCCCATTGCGAGGCCGATTGGAACGCCACGCGGCGCGCCTCGTCGAGGTGCAGCGCTTCCGCCTTCCGCACCCCGTCGAGGGTAAGAGCGCGCAGCGTCCCCATGGCCTCCACGGCCTCGTCGTACCGCCGGACCGCGATCTGTCCGGCGTAGCATCCGACGGCTCGCATCTTGCAATCCCACGCCTCGTCCGCGGCCACCAGGAGGTTCGGCCGCAGCGGCGCCGCCACCTCGTACGCGGCGATCCACGGGAGCGGACCCCGGCGGAGGCCCCAGAGCGACATCTTCCGCACCACGCGGCGTGCGGCGAGCGCCAGCGCGCGGTGATCGGGGTGGAACTCGACCGGCGAAGTCACGAAGAGCACATCGGGCGCGTACTGCTCGAGCGCCCTCTCGATGCGGGTGCCCAGCGCGGGGTCGTCCGCCCTGAGCGAGCGGTCCGGGAAACGCCAGAACTCCGGTTCCGGCAGGCCGAGCGCGCCGGCCGCCGTCCGCGCCTCGGCCTCGCGCTCGCTCGGCTCTCCCTGGGCGCCGCCGTCGGTCAGCACGACGACGTGCGCCTCGACGCCGCGGCGGACGCCGAGCGCGAGCGTGGCGCCGATCCCGAAGACCTCGTCGTCGGGGTGGGGCGCGAGCACGAGCCAGCGGCTGCCCGGAGGGAACCCGGCCGCGTACGGAATCAGCTCGTTCTCCACCGGTAACCGGCCGTTCTTCATCGCCGCCTCCGCCGCGAGCGTACCCCCAGGAGCAGCAATTGCGCCAGTCCTTCCGGGCGGCTCGGCCCCTCCCTGCCGCTCACCCTAGACGAGGTCGGTGTCACCCATCGTGAGATAGAAGCGGCCGGGCACCGACGACGGCGAGATGCCGGGATGAAACGTGTGCACGACGAGCTTGATCTCCGGGTGCGGCGCAGCCTCCCAGCCGAGTCTGGCCAGCACCCGCGCTGCGTCGGGGTCGGCGTCCAGCCACATCTCGACGGTCTCGGCGCCGAAGCCGCGCGCCGCCCGGAGCGCCGCGCGGTCCAGCGCGACCAGGGAGCGCCGATCCTCGCCGTCCCACACCAGCTCGGCAAGCTGCATGACGGAACCGGTAGCCCGCGCAACCGTCCAGGCGTGGGGACTTTTCTTCCGCCACGCCGAGAGGTGAAGGTACTCAACCCCGGGCCTTCCGACGAACCGCCGGCCAAGCCAGGCGCCGTCGCGGACAGCCGCGAGCGGGTAACGGCGACGGGCGCGCTGCCAGAGCACATCGACCGAGTCGCGGTCGAAGCCGCTCCGGATCGTGTGCCCGGTCAGGAGCGCGGTCCGCCCCGATGCGCGCCTGCGCCAGACCGTCACGGGCTGGGGCGGCACCTGATCGTACCCTGATCCGTGGACTCCCAGTTTCAACGCCCGGATGCCGGGAACCCCATAGCACAGGCCGAGCTGGTCGGGGTTGCAGTACCGCTCGATGAAGGTGGAGACCGTGCGGAGGAAGATCCGCGCGGCGGCGAGCCCCCGCCGCGCGCCATGCCGCGAGTAGACATCGACGATCTGCCCGGCCCGGACGGTGATCTCTCCCGCCTGCAGCCTGACCGGGACCACACCGTAGTGGGCAAGGACCACACCGTCCGGGTCCGTCGCCAGGAAGATCCACCGCCCTTCGGGCTCCGCCTGATACTTCCAGGCCCACTCCGCAAGCGACCGCGACACTCCGAAGATCCGGTTGAAGCCCTCGTTGATCGCGATCTCGTCGCCCGGCTGGAACCGCCGGAAGATCACGTCATCCATCGCTCGCCTCCCATCGCCACGCGGCGACCGGTCGCGATCCCCCGGGGTCGGCGGCGAGCACGAGGTAGCGGCCGCGTCCCTGTCGCGCCGCCGAGACGGCGGCCAGCGCCGGCCGGAGGTCGGCGGCGGTCCCCAGGAATCCGGCCGCCGGAAGCCCGAGCGGGCTTGGCGAGAGCAACCACCAGCGAACTCCCGACGGCAGCCGGTCGGGGCCGGGGAGCGGTTGCGGCTCCACCGGCGCCGTCCGGAGCGGGAGGCGGCTCGCCAGGCGCCCGCCCCACCCGAAGTGCGTCGCGACGAAACGTGCCCGCGACCGGGCAAAAGCGGCGGCACACGCCTCCGGGTCCGCGGCGTGCCCCCACAGGTGCTCGACACGCGCCGCCGGAACCAACGCCGGCCGCAGCCCGCGCGAGGCTGCACGGCGGAGCCAGTCGGTTTCCTCGAAATAGAGGAAGTACCCCTCGTCCCAGGGTCCGACGAGGTCGAAGGTCTTCCGTCGGAAGCCGAGCAGCGCTCCCGCAAGCGCGGGGACCGCGACCGGGGAGGTCGCTTCCCACACACCTCGCCACCGGCGCAGCTCAACGTTGAGCCGGCGCGTCCACGCCGCGCTCCACAGGCCGGCGGCCACGCGCCGGAGATGCTCGCCGGGCGTCTGCCGGTCGGCCGGTGGGAACAGGAAGCGCCCGAGCGCAAACTGGGGGCCGACGACATCAAACCCTCCGTCGAGCGTCCGGAGCAGGGCTTCAACAGACCCTTCGGAGAAAGAGATGTCGGGGTTTCCAACCATCACGGTCGGCGCGGTGCTGGCCCGGACCCCTGCGTTGACACCCGCTGCGTAGCCTCGGTTTGCCTGAAGCAACAGTCGACGTGGCTCCAGCTCGCGCAGTCGAGCCGCCTCCTCGCCGTCCTCCGAGTGGTCCACCACGATGATCTCGGCTTCCAGGCCGCAGCGTCGCGCCTCCGCCCGGAAGCTCGCAGCGGCGACCGGCGCGACCGCAGAGGACCGGAACGTGACCAGAACGAGGGAGACGTCGGCGGTCATCGCGCCGCCCGTTGCCGGAGCGCGCCGGCCCGGCCCCTCACGGCTCGCGGGTCCATCGCCCATCCGCCACCCAGTACAAGGCGTCCTCCGCGATGCGCGCGACGCGCTCCTGGGTGAACGCCCGACTCGCCTCGAGCCCTCGGCGGCGTTGCTCTCGCCACCGGGCGGGGCTGTCCAGAATCTCGCGCGCGCCGGCTGTGAACTTCTCGGGCTGGTCGAACGGGACAAGGACCGCCCCCTCCCCGGCGAACGCCCGGAACGCCGAGATGTCCGATGCCACCACCGGGACCCCGCAGGCCATCGCCTCAAGCACCGGGAGCCCGAACCCCTCCTGCTCCCACGAGGGCGCGAGCATCAGGTCGCAGCGCCGCAGAAGAGACGCCACCTGACGGGGTTGGAGATGGTAATGGAACTCGTCCGGGACCAGAGCCGCGCGCTCCGCCTCGCACAGCGGCCACTGCGAGAGCCGGACAAGGCGGCACGGGACGTCTTGCTTGCGCAGCAGTCGGACGGCCTCCAGACCGGTGGCAACGCCTTTCCAGTCGATCTCGAACGGGTTGACGATCACGATGCGGACAGTGCGCCGAGGGCCCACACGCCACGCAGGTCGCCAGTACGGCGCGAGTGCCGGCGGCACTACCCTGGCGGCTTTGCCGAACCGGTCGCGCACGAGCGCGGCGAGGTGAGGTGAGAGCGCGAAGCACGGCACGGCCGCGCGGTACGCCTCCAGGATCGCCGGGTGCTCGCCGGTGTTGTGCGTGTAGATCGCCTCGAAACCCTGGCAGTAGTGGACCGCCTGGCCCGAGGCGACGGCCGCCGCCGCCGCCGCGACCGTCGTCCAGAACGTCGCCACCGTGACGTCCGCGGGCGGCAGCAGCCCGGGTTCGAGCGCCGGAACCCGGAGGAAAGCAGCGCGCAACGGGAACCACGCCGGCCGCTCTCCCTTGCTGACGACGGTGACACGGTGCCCGCGGCGCGCCATGAGTTCGGCCTGGTGCAGCACGATCTTGACGCCGCCGAAGAGGGCGGTGTCCTCGAGCAGATAGACGATCGAGAGAGGTGGCCGTTTCACGAGGGGAGCACCCACTCGTGGTCCAGGTCGAGGAGCGACGGCGTCCAACGCTCGCCCGCGACGCGCAGCGCGGCGGGCACGACCACCTGGTCGTACGAGTGCAGCCCGTTCTCGTCGAACAGGAAACCGCTCACCGAGAACCCTCCGGAGGCGACCGGAAAGCCGGGCACCAGTAGCCGCACGGTGTGTTGCGTGCCGCCCGTGAGTGGCGGCAGGCCGTCCCTGTGGGTGGCGGCGGCGAAAACGCAGCGCCCGTCCTGAGTGTCCACTGCCACTGCTACGTGGAAGGAGGCCGCGGCGTTCAGACATTCGACCCCCAGCTCGACCTGAAAGCCGTCGCCGGGCTCCACGGTCTCCGCCGGAGCACCGTCAAGGTCCAGTACCCGCAGCTGGCTCAGCCGCGCCCGCCGGCCGCCCGGCGCGCCGAGCGCCGAGGAAGTCTCGGACGCGGTCTCGTCCGTCAAGCGTCGTTTCTCGCGCTGCATGAGGTAGGCCTCGTACTCCCGGACGACGTCCGGCGACCGCCCCTGCATGCGGACCCGCCCCTGGTGAAGCCATACGGCTCGCTCGCAGAAGCTCGTCACGAGGTACATGGCGTGGGAGCAGAACAGTACCGTCCTGCCGTCTTCCTTGAAGCGCACCATGCGGTCGATGCACTTCTTCTGGAAACCGCCGTCCCCCACCGCGAGCGCTTCATCCACCACCAGCACCTGCGGGTCCACGTTGGCGGCAACCGCGAAGGCCAGCCGCGCCGCCATCCCCGACGAGTAGGTCCGCAGCGGCTGGTCCACGAACTCCCCCAGCTCGGCGAACGCGACCACATCGTCGAGACGCTCGACCATCACCTCCTCGCTGACGCCGAGCAGAGTGCCGTACAGGAACGCGTTCTGCCGGCCGGTGAAGTCGGGGTGAAAACCCAGCCCAAGCTCGAGAATCGGCGCCACCGGCTGCGCGACGCGGATCGTTCCCGCATCCGGCGCCGAGATTCCCGCCACGAGCCGCAGCAACGTGCTCTTCCCGGACCCGTTCTCGCCGATGATCCCGACCGCCTCGCCGTGCGAAACCTCGAGGTCGATGTCCTGCAGCGCCGTCAGGTACGTCAGCCGCCGGGTCCGCCCGAGCAGCGCCATAGCGCGGTCGCGGCGGCGGCCGAACAGAAGGTACCTCTTGGCGACGCCGCGAATTTCTACGCTTGGGCCAAGCCGAGGGGACGAGCCGCCGTCTCGGTTCTCCACGGCGCGAGGCTAACACAACTGGCGCGCGCTCCTGAACGCCGCCTTCGGGGGCCTGTCGCGGCGGTTCGGGGCGGTCGCGTCACGGACGCTACGGGGCCGGGTGCAAGGTGCGGCGGCGAAGGCGACCTTTCCCATCCGCTCAAATCCGGTACTCGTTCGCCGCAAATTCGGTGCCGATTACCGGGCTGTTCTTGCCCTCGACGGCACCCCGGGCAGGGGGTACATTGACCACGGTGATACGGAAATCCCCCGAGACGTGGGCCGAGGCGGCAATCGCCGGCTGCTGCGTGGCCATGCTGGCCGGCACGTATGGCCGTCTGCTGGGCGCCTTCTTCTACGCCGACGATCTCCTCTCCCTGTGGGCGGTAGCCTCCACGCCGCTGCCGGCATTCTTCTTTTCGCCCGAGCGCCTGCGAGCGATGACGACTTCGTTCACTCCGCTGCAGGCGGTGTCGTATGCGGTCGACTGGCATCTTTTTGGGCTCAAGCCCCTGGGCAGCTCGATCCACAACCTGGTCGCTCTGGTGGCGGCCTTGGGGTTGCTCTACCTGGTGGTTCGTCGCTGGTTCTCGCGGCTCGTGGCGCTGGCAGCGGTGGCACTGGTGATCGCCAACCCGGTGACCCTGTCGGTCGCCACCTGGGCCGGTTCGCGCCACTACATCGAGGGTCTGGCCTGGGCTCTGCTCGCCCTCGTGCTCGTCCGGCGCGCGGAAGGCCGGACGCATGCACCCTGGTGGGCAGGCGCCGCCGCGCTCGCCGCCTGCCTCGACAAGGAAGTGTTCGTTGCGCTGCCCGCCGTGAGCTGGTTGCTGATCACCGGCCCCCTGCAGAAGCGCTGGCGCCTCACCATGCCGTTGTGGTTGGCGGTCGCGATCTACGCGCCGTGGCGCGTGTGGATGATGGGTGGTCTCGGGGGCTACGTCGACCAGGCCGGTTTCGACGTCTCGACCATCGTGCTCCTGTTGAAAGGCGTGCCGCAGGCGCTGGCGGTCCATTGGTTCCCCGGGGCGGTCTGGCTGGTGTCCCTCCCTTTGACGCTGGCGGCAGTGGGTGCGGGTCGATCGCTCTGGCGCGGAGCGGTCATCGTGGGATTGCTCGCGGCCCCGCTGCTGCCGATCGCGGCGCGCCTGCCGGTAGCGACCGTCGAGAACGGGCGCTTCGTGTTTCATCTCACCGTCGTGCTGCTGGCTGCCGCTGTCGGCGCTCTCAACAGGGCGGGGCCGATGTCGCCGCCGTGGCTGCGACTCGCGCTGGGCCTGGGGGCCGCTGCCCTGGCCGTTCTCCTCGTCCTGGAGAACGTGGACCTGTGCTGGCGCCTGGTCGGGCAACGCCGGGAAAGCTCCGCGGAGGCGGCTGTTTTCACCAGCGGCACGCGGGCATTCGTGCGCGCCCGGCAGCCGGCCTACTTCTATGAAGGTTTGCGCCGGCTCACCGAGCTATCGACCGGCCGCCGGATCGCGACGGAGCTGGTGCCCCTGAATGAAATGCTGGCGTATTGCGATGACACGGCCCTGCGGGCTTTCGAAAGCGGGGGGATCGCGGTGCCGTGGCACGAGGTGCGGGAAGCCCGCGCCCGCCAGATCGTGGCGGCGGTGAAGGCGGTGATCGTCCTGGACGGCTACCAGGTCCGCTGGCGTTTTGCGGCCTCGCCGGACACGCGCTTCGCGGTGGTCGTGGGCCCGCGGAGCGGGGTCTACTTCGACCGTGTGGAGATGCCCGCCCAGGGGCGCTACGCGTTCGGCCAGGATCGCCCGGATGGTGCGCCGACCGCGCTCTTCGTTCGCGTCGCTGAGAGGCTGCCGGACCGCCGGGAGATCGTCTCCCCGGAAGTCGCGCTCACCGTCCCCGGCAAACAGACGATCGACTGCTCGCAGGCAAGAGCCAAGCCTTGAGGCGGCCCACCCAGGGCGCGTTGCTCGTGTGATACCAGTTTGCCATCGAACATGTCATTCCGAGGAGCGGAGCGACGAGGAATCTGGGTGGGGGAAAGCCTGGATCTACCAGCCCCCTCCCAGATCCCTCGCGGAGCCTGCCCTGAGCGGAG
>Ga0116107_1001952_pt1 | contig 11424 bp, 8 predicted proteins | sample June2015DPH_6_10_FD_88969 | JGI IMG/M metagenome (GOLD analysis project Ga0116107, IMG submission 88969) | Peatland microbial communities from SPRUCE experiment site at the Marcell Experimental Forest, Minnesota, USA - June2015DPH_6_100 | ecosystem: Environmental > Terrestrial > Soil > Wetlands >... | reverse complement strand
GGACGGTGATTCTCGGCAAGACCAACCTCTCGGAGTGGGCGAACTTCCGTTCCTCGAAGTCATCGAGCGGATGGAGCGGCCGCGGGGGTCAGTGCCGCAACCCCTACGCCCTGGACCGTAGCACTTGCGGATCGAGCTCGGGTACCGGCGCGGCCGTGGCCGCGAACCTGGCCGTGGTCGGAATCGGCACCGAAACCGATGGATCGATCGTCTGCCCCTCGGGCGCCAATTCTCTGGTGGGGATCAAGCCGACGGTCGGGCTCGTGAGCCGGTCCGGGATCGTTCCGATCTCCCACACCCAGGACACCGCCGGGCCGATGGCCCGTACGGTCGCCGATGCGGCGGCGCTCTTGAACATCATTACCGGGGCAGACTCCGCCGACGGCGCGACTGCCGCGAGCCGCGGCAAGGTGGCTGCCGACTACACCTCGTTCCTCGACGCGAACGGCCTCAAGGGCGCGCGCATCGGGGTTGCGCGCGCCAAGTTCTTCGGCTACAGCCCGGAAACGGACGAGCTGGCCGAAGAGGCGATCAAGGACTTGAGGCGGCTGGGCGCCGTGATCGTCGATCCGGCGGACATCCCGCACGCCGGGGAGTTCGACGACGCCGAGCTCGAGGTGCTGCTGCACGAGTTCAAGGCGAACCTCAACGCCTACCTTGCCAAGTGGGCGCCCGGCGCGCCGGTCCGCACCCTCGCCGACGTCATCGCGTTCAACGAGAAGAACCACGACCGCGAGATGCCGTACTTCCGCCAGGACACCATGGAGAAGGCGCAGAAGAAGGGGCCGCTGACCGACAAGGCGTACCTCAAGGCCCTCGGGAAGTGCCGGGAGCTCTCGCGTGCCAAGGGACTCGATGCGGTGATGAGCGAGCACCGTCTCGACGCGATCGTGGCGCCCACCGGCGCGCCTCCGTGGGCGATCGACCTCGTGGACGGCGACCATTTCCTCGGCGCCAGCTCCACTCCGGCTGCGGTCTCCGGCTACCCGAGCATCACGGTGCCTGCAGGGTACGTCTTCGGCCTGCCGGTGGGACTCACGTTCATCGGGGGGCCGTGGTCGGAAGGGACGCTGATCCGGCTCGCCTACTCCTTCGAACAGGCGACCAAGCACCGCCGTCCGCCGCGACTCCTGCCCACCGCCGACCTGCCGGTCGGGTGAGCCGCCAGGGTCGAGGTGCGGGCTTGCCGAAACGACCCTGGGAGGGCCCTCAGGCGTCGCTCGCGAGCCTGAAATCCTCTGCCGGATGCCCTTTGCCGTCCCGCGTCGCTGCAGGGGCGCCGCTCTTCGGGACGAAAGAACCACCTGAGGTCGGTCGCTACTTCTCCACTTGAGCCTTCGCGAGGCTCGCGAGCTGCTCTCGCGTCAGCGGGGCGCAATTGCCGGAGAAGTGCACGATCGGCGGAGCCGGGTCGGCGATCGGGACCCATGCACCGTCCTTCTGATCGAGGAAGGGGAGCTTCCATGCCAGCGGGTCCACCACGGGGATCACCCCCTGCACGTTGGTGACCTTGCCGTCGGCCCAGGTCGCGGGCCTGAACGTTCCCGAGCCGACGCCCCGGACGATCGCGGAATCATGGCAGTCTGCGCACGCCCGTCCCTGCTTGGCGATCGAGTGTGCGAATGTCGGCGCGAGAGTGATCATCGTTCTGCTCTTGTAGACGCAGGTGAGGAGGTTGGCGGTCGTGACCTTGCCCCCGTGGTTAACGAGCAGAAGCACGCCCGTGACGGGAACGCTCGTGCCCTTCTCGCCCCTGATCCGCGCCTCGACATGGCAGTTCAGGCACACCTGATACGCGCGGCTGTGGCAAGCGCTGCAGTCGAGCTTGTTGCCGTGAACCGTGTGGCTCGCGGATTTCGAGACGTCGGAGTGACACTTCTCGCAGCTGGTGTCTAGTACACCCGGTTGTGTGTAGGTGTCGTACGCGACGCCGTCCCCGTGGATCTCCCTGGTGCTGTGGCAGCTCATGCACTTCATGCCCTTCCGCGCGTGCACGTCGGGATCGTCCTTCTCCGCCGCGCCGTGGCACCCCTCGCACGCCGTCTGGGCGACAGCCGGGTCAAGCGAGTACGTCGCCTTGCCCCCGACATCCTTCCGGTGGCACGTGTCGCACGAGGTCGCGTGACATTTGGCCTTCACGCATCCGACTTCGGAGGCCGACAGGCCGGTGATCTGTTCGAGGCCCCCCTGCTCCTTCGAGTAGACGAACTCGATCCCGCGGTTGGTGAAGTGGAGGCTCTTCGAGTAGAAACCTTCGTCCGGCACCTGGGCCGGTGGAGCGCTCTGAGCCGATGCGCCTACGGCCGCCGACATCAAGAACGCCACTGCGCCAAAGGTGAGGTGTCGTGCCATGATCTTGCCCTCCGCCCTTCGTTGAGCGCCCCGGTTGGCAGGGTTGCGGCTTTGCAAAATGCGGGCGCGTCCTGAGAGGCCACTTCGCCGCAGTCATTCTACGCGGGTCTCGTGACGAAGTTCAGGGCGACCCGGCGTCCGGTGTGCCGGCTACGGCTTCACGAGGAGGGCGGTCCGGCCCCAGAAACCGGGGATTCCCCCCGCAGCGCGGAATCCGACGCGCTCGGACGTCGCCACGGAGGCTGCGAAGTCGGCCTCGGAGACGTGTCCCCTGGGCTCCACCAGCAGAAGTGAGCCGCCCGCCTTGAGGGCGGCGAAGACCTCCGCGAAGAAACCCGGCGGGTCCGGCAGCTCGTGGACGACATGCAGGGCGAGGGCGACGTCGACGCGTCCGCCCAGATCGGCGACTCCGAGCGCGGCGGGCTGGGCCCTCCGGGTTTCGATCCGGTCCCGAAGGCCGGCCCGGTTCGCGCGGCGCTCCAGGCTGGCGAGCATTTTCGGCTGGAGGTCGACCGCCACCACCCGCCCGGCGGGTCCGACCAGACGGGCCACGGCGAGCGTGAAGAAACCCATGCCGGGCCCGGGCTCGAGCACCAGCATGCCCTCGCCTACGAGGGGTGCCAGGGCCTTGCTCGGGTTCTCGCGCAATTTGCGCACGGGGCTGACCAGCCAGTAGCCGAGCCACCATGGACAAACTCTGTGTGCCATGCTCGCGCTCCTCCGGCCACCGCACCGCGGGCCGCTCCCGCAAGAGTACGCCGACTGACCGGCAGGGTTTCGTGCGCCAATCCGGCCGGGAAGGAGGCGTCAGAACGGCATTTCGGGCATAAGACCTGGATTGACACCGCGAATGCGCCAGCCCTAGCATCCGGCGCGAGGCTCCTCGCGTGGCAATACATCTCTGCCGATCTGTTCTTGGATGGAGTGTACGCCCCTGGGGGAGGGCATGGCGGAGGAGGGTGAGCGAATGACTCTTTGCAGGTTCGCAACGATCGGGCTTCTGTCTTTTGCGGTCATCGCAGCGACGGCAGCTGCTGCGGCCGTGGCCGGTGCGGGCGATGCGGCTGGAGCTGGGTCCGGTGGCGCGCTGCCGCCGGGCGCTCCGCGGCTGATGTGGATCCAGGGGCCAAGCGGGCAGCTCCGAGTTGAGGACGGCGGCTCCGTCGGCATCCCGGTGGTGTTCGTCCACGGTCTTGCGGGCGATCACTCGGTGTGGGCCGCCCAGCTCGCCCACCTCCGGCGCTCCCGTCGCGCCGTCGCCCTCGACCTCCACGGGATGGGCGAGTCGGCGCCGTCCGCGGTGGGCGACTACTCGATCGGATCTTTCGCCGGCGACGTGGCTGCGGTCGTCGATGGGCTCCACCTCGGGCGCGTCGTGCTCGTGGGGCACAGCATGGGCGGGCACGTGATCGCGGCGGTCGCCGCCGCGCACCCCGCGATGGTCGCCGGTCTCCTCTTCGACGACCCCGCCGGCGACCTCTCGAAGGTCCCGCGGGAGGAGATCGAAAAGCAGTGGCTCGCGAAGATGGAGCCCGGCAGCTACGACGCCTACGTGACCTCCTGGTTCGGCGGGATGCTGAGCGCCGCCACGCCTCAGGTGCGGGAGCAGGTGATGGCGGGATTGAAGCGAACGCCGCGGGCGGTCGTCGCCGCGGCCGCGCGCGCCGTCGCCTTCAACGAGCCGATCCCCGCGATCGCCGGCTTCCCGGGGCCGATGCTCACGATCGTGACGCCGGAGAACGAGGTACCGGTGAGCCTGCACAAGCTCGCCCCCGGCCTCCCCGCCAAGGTGATCGCGGGCACGAGCCACTGGATCATGATGGACAAGCCGGACGAGTTCGACGCGGCGATGGACGGGTTCCTGGCGGGCGTGAAGTAGCTCGGGGCGCGGACAAAAGGGCAGAGGAGCGGAGGAGCCGAGGAGCAGAGGAGCCGGGACCGTTCGGAGGTTCGGAGGTTGGGCAAGCTCAGGTGGAAGGTCAAACGGGAAACGTCAAACGGAAGACCATGAATACAAAGCCACGACGGTGTCCGCCTTTCGTCTTCCCTTTGACCTTTCCCCTTTGCTCCCGAGGTCGTCGCGGACTTTGGTATAAGTGATCTGCTCATGGCGACCGGACGGCTCACGAAGGCGACGCAGCGCTTCACGCTGCTCACGGGGTTTGCAGCGCAGCTGGCCTTCTTCTTGGCTCTGACGCTGGTCCCGATGATGGCGGTGACGATCACCCTCGTGGGGCGCTGGCTCCCGCTCGACCTCTCGGCGGAGCTCGAACAGGTTCTGAGCGGTGTCTTGCCCGAAGAAGCCCACATCAGTCCGGTCGACGTTTTCCACTGGGCGCGCTCTTCCGCGAGCACGGGGTGGCTCACCGCGAGCTTCCTCCTCACGGTCCTGACCTCGTTCAGCTTCATGTCGATCTGCCTGCGCGCCATCAGGGCCGCGGTGAGCGGCCGCGACTCCGGGGACGCGCCGTGGCACTTCACGCTCGGGGCCGCCGCGCTCCTCGTCGTCTGGGTGCTGGCGCTGGTCGCGACGGCACTTCTCCTTTTCATCGCCCCGACCATCGAGCGGGGCCTGCTCGATCTCCCGGAACTCGGGGACGTCTCCTTGTCGGCATTTGCCGCGCTGCGCGTGGTCCTGATGGGGGCGATCCTGTTCGGGGCGACGTTCTTCATGTACCGGGTCGCGCCCATCCCGCGGGTGAGCTCGTGGCGAGTCGGGGTCGCGTCGACGGGGGCCTCGCTGGGCTGGCTGGCGGTCAGCAAGGGATTCTCGGAGATGGTGCCCCGCCTGTGGCAGGGGGCTCAGCTCTACGGCACGCTCGGGAGCGTGGTGCTGTTCCTGATGTGGGCGTATGTGAACGCCTGGATTCTGTTGCTCGGAAGCCTGGTCCTTATCCGGCGCACCTCCGGTTGAGGCGCCGCCGATAGCGGACTATCTGCGGCGTCAGGCTCGCGCCTCGCATGCTCACCTAGCCTCCGGCTAGGCTCCGCTGCTCGCCGCTCGCCTTCCTTGCATCTGGCCCACTCTCGGCGGCGCGGCTACACGCATGGCAGCAGCGGCAGAGGGGCAGAGGTGCAGGGGAGCGGAGGAGCAAAGGACTGTTCGCAGGTTCACACGTTCGAAAGTTCGAAGTTCAGGGACCTGCGGGGTCAAAGGTAAAAGGTCAAAGGGAAGACGAAGACCCGTAACAACCCTGGCCTTGTGTTCATGGTCTTTCCTTTGACGTTTTCCGTTTGACCTCTGAGTAGTCCCCTGCCGAACCTTCGAACCTTCGAACGGTCCCGGGCCACGGCCTCTCCGGCTCAGTGCTTGAAGAACAGCCAGGCGGAGACGCCGAAGCCGACCGCGATCACGAACGCGTGGAGGAGTCGCGGGTCCAGGCGTTTGGCGGTGCGGGCGCCGACCCACCCGCCGACGATCGCTCCCGCGGCCATCAACCCCGCGAGGTGCCAGACGACCAGCCCCTTGAACGCGAAGAACACGAAGGCGATCACGTTGATCAACGTCCCGAGAATGGTCTTGAGGGCGTTCATGCGGTGGATGTCGCGCAAGCCCATCACCGAGAGCGAGCCGAGCATCAGGATGCCGATCCCGGCGCCGAAGTAGCCGCCGTAGGTCGCGACGAAGAGCTGGAAGAGGAAACCCCAGATGCGTCCGCCAGGCGTCACCCGCTCCTCACCGCGGTCGGAGGCCCCGGTCCACCGGGAGATCGGGCCCCGCATCGCGAAGAGCAGCGTCGCGAAAAGCACCAGGAACGGGACGATGTGGTCGAACAGCGCGGGCGGCGTGATCACCAGGACAAATGCTCCCAGCAGGCCGCCGACCGCGCTGGGCAGGAGCAGCGTCACCATGACGCCGGCGTGGACCTGTGTGTCGCGACGGTATGCCAGGGCGCTCGACAGGGAGCCGGGCCAGATCCCCGCCGTGTTGGTGGCGTTGGCGACGATCGCCGACTCTCCGTACGCGACCAGGGACGGGAACGATATCAGGCTTCCGCCGCCGGCCACCGAGTTCACCGCGCCGGCGACCATCGCCGCGACGAAGAGGCCTACAAGCCCGAGCACGCTCACCACTCTATTTTGGCGCAATCACAGACACCGGCGAAAGAGTCGGCGTCGTGCCTTATGGCGACGGCAGAGGGGCGGAGGTGCAGAGGAGCCGAGGGGCAAAGGACCGTTCGCAGGTTCACACCTTCACCCGTTCGAAGGTTCAGAAACCTGCCGGGTTAGAGGTGAAAGGGGAAAGGTCAAAGGGAAGACGAAGGCCCGGAACGACCATGGCCTTGTGGTTGAAGTCTTCCGTTTGACGTTTTCCGGTTGACCTTTTACCTGTCCCTGCCGAACCTTCGAACCTTCGAACCTTCGAACCTTCGAACGGACCCTGTTCCTCCGTTCCTCCCCGTGTCTCCTCGGACCACGGACCTCGGACCACGGTCTCTCAGTGAGAGAAGGGTGGTCGCCGACGATTTGGCGGTATCGCTCGCACCCATGTATCCTTTTGCGTCGACACAGCGTCTATGCGCGGGGGGCGTCGTTTTTTCGTTCGTGCGGCGTTCCCGGAAGGATAGGGGAGAGTGATATGCGCTTCATGAGATTGAGCGCGGTAATGTCTGTCGCAGCTCTGGTGGCGTCGAGTACGGGGACGCTGGCCGAGCATGCCCCGCCGCCGGCTGCGCGCGGCGCGGAGTGCTTGGATGCCGTGAGCGGTTCGTTCACTCAGATCGTCGAGAAGGTGGCGCCCTCGGTCGTGCAGATCTTCGTGAGCGGCTACGGCGTCGGACAGGGACAGTACGAGGTGTTAACGAAGCAGCAGGGAACAGCGTCGGGCACCGTCTTGGATCCTGACGGCTACATCGTCACGAACGCGCATGCCGTCTCCCGGGCCACCCGGATTCAGGTCTTGGTCCCGGGCGCGAGTGGCCTGCCCGGGTCGAGGTCCCTGCTCAAGCCGCAAGGTGTGAAGCTCGACGCGGAGTTGATTGGAAGCGACACGGCGACCGACCTCGCGCTCCTCAAGGTCGCACCGCACGGTCTGAAGGCGCTCGAGCTCGGTGATTCGGATCGGCTCAGGCAAGGGCAAATCGTGCTCGCGTTCGGATCGCCGCTCGGCCTGGGGAATACGGTCACGATGGGCGTCGTCAGCGCCGTAGCCCGTCAGCTGAGAACGGACGACATCCCGGCCTACGTGCAGACGGACGCCCCGATCAACCCCGGCAACTCCGGCGGCCCGCTGGTGGACTCCAGCGGCCTGGTGGTCGGGATCAACACGATGATCCTGACCCAGTCGGGCGGAAGCGAGGGAGTGGGCCTGGCCATACCCAGCAACACCGTGCGCTATATCACGGACCAACTGCGAGCCAACGGCCACGTGCGCCGCAGCGTGATCGGCGTTCAGGTCCAGACGGTGACGCCGATCATGGCGGCGGCGATGAAGCTGCCGCAGGCCTGGGGCGTGATCGTGTCTGACCTCGATCCTGATGGGTCCGCGAGCAAGGCGGACGTGCGGATCGGAGACCTGATTCTCACCGAGGACGGCACGGTCGTCGAGGACGTCCGTCGTTTCGGAGTGAACCTCTACCACCACCCCATCGGGGCGACGGTCGCGCTGGAGATCCTCCGCGGGACCCAGAAGGTTGCGATCCAGGTGTCGACGATCGAGCATGCCGAGGACCCCGGCAGCTTTGTGGACCTCGTGCGACCCGACAAGAACCTCGTTCCCGAGCTGGACATCCTGGGGATCGACGTCGATGACAGGCTCGCCCAGGTGCTGCACCCGCTTCGCCGGGACAACGGGGTCCTGGTGGCCTCGATGTCGGCGGACGCCGCTCCCCCGGCCACGAGATTTCAGCCCGGGGACGTGATCCATGCGGTCAACTGGACGCAGGTCAACTCGCTGGCGGATCTGCGCAAGGCGGTCGCCGGCCTGAAGGACGGCGATCCCGTGGTCGTGCAGATCGAGCGGCAAGGACTGCTGAAGTTCATCGCCTTCGAGATCGATTGAGACGAGGAGAGAGGTAAGAGGTAAGAGGGAAGACGGAAGACGACGAGGAACGGTCCGTTGTCGTCTTTCCTCTTCCCTCTACCCTTTTCCGTCTACCCTTTTCTCTCCTGCCGGGTCCGCGCTCCAAAGCTGAGGCCTCTATAACCAATTTGCCATCGAACATGTCATTCCGAGGAGCGGAGCGACGAGGAATCTGGGTGGGGGAAAGCTTGGATCTACCAGTCCCCTCCCAGATCCCTCGCGGAGCCCGCCCTGAGCGGAGTCGAAGGGCTCGGGATGACGGCTTTGCTCTACGACAGACGGCAAACCGGTATGAGACGAGGAAAGAGGCAAGACGGAAGACGGAAGACGGGTAGGATAGCCCGTGTCTTTCCTCTTCCCTCGTCCGTTTACCTTCTTCCCGCTCGCCCGGTCCTCGTTCCGGCTCTCAGGCCCCGAACCCCCGTCGCTACGGCGTCGGGGAAACCGTCGGCGTACGAGCGTTCCTGACCAGCACGGTCGGTGGTCCGCCCGAGAGCGGCATCCGGACCACCGAAGGCTCCTTGTCCTCCTGCCGCTGGACGATGCAGAGGAAATTGACGGCGTCCAACCACTGGGGCTCCCAGGCGAAGAGGCCCTTTGGACTGAGGCGGCGGGAAGTCTTCGCGCTCAGATCGACGAGGAAGACCGCCGGGGGAGGTCCGTCCCAGTCCTGGATCGTGGTTTCCTCGTCCATGTCCACGTCCACGAGGAGCGTCCTGCCGTCGGGAGACGGGGAGATGCGGGCACCGCTGTTGAGGCCGCCCGTCGGGAAGAGCTTTGCGAAGCTGGCTTTCCAGAGCTCCTTGCCTTCGAGGGAGATGCGGGAGAGAGATTCGAGGTCCTGGCAGAAGACGGAGTTCCCATCGGGCGCCCAGGCGGCGGACCAGCAGGTGCGTCCGGCGGGCCCGGTTTTGCAGATGTAGCCGAAGCTGGTGTCGTCGACGTTGACGAGGCCAAGATTCCACCCGCCGTTCGCCAACACGTTGACAAGAAGTCTGGTCCCGTCGGGCGACCAGACAGGGCCGAACGCGTTGTCGCTCGGGACGCTTGCCAGCACCCGGCTGGTCCTTGTCCCGACATCAACGACCGCGATGTGGCGGCGCACCCCGTTGGCTTGCGAGGTGTCCTTTGTGTAGGCGATTCGCCGACCGTCCGGCGCGATGCAGGGATCGACGCCTTCGACGAGCTTGACCGCGCCGGAGCCGTCCGCGGCCGCGACCCAGATGGCGCCGCCCCGCTCGAACGCGAGCGTTCTGGGAGCCGGCTGCGGCGCGCCAGCGAGAGGGACGGCGAGCCAGAGGGCTGCCGCCAGCGCGGGAACACCGGTGGCCGCGAAGCGCGGGCCGGGCGCGGTATCCAGGACCTGTACGGCAATTCGTGAGGCCATGGGGGCGACCTTCGCCCAGAGTTCGCCGGCTGTCAAGGCCGCTAGCCGCACGCGGTCTCCCGCCCCGACCCTGGCGCCGGTGCGGGTCCTGACGCGAGGTCAGTTCAGCTCGGCGAGCGCTTCATCGGTCGAGACAACACGCGCGTAGGAGTTGGCCATCGCGGCGAGCGCGGCCGCGTGGACATGGGCCGCAGGCACTTCGACGCCGTTGAAGGCCAGTGCCCGGGTCGCGCAGGCGTCGTGGACCACGGTGACCTCGAACCCGAGGTCGGCCGCTGCACGTGCGGCAGCCTCAACGCACATGTGCGTCTGCATGCCGCAGATCACCAGCTTCGTGACGCCGAGCTGTCTGAGGACGCTCGCGAGTTCGGTGTCGCGAAAAGCGTTGGCGTTGTGCTTGCAGATCACGGTCTCATCTGGGAGAGGGAGCACGGCCGGGTGGATCCTGTACTGCGGGTCCCCAGAGTCGGGGCTCGGCGCGGACTGGGCCTTCGGCAGGTGCTGGACGTGGATCACCGACCAGTGCCGGGCGCGAAAGCGGTCGAGAAGCCTGCGCGCCTGTTGGCTCGCCTCGATCGGGCCGACCAGCGCCAGCCTGCCGCCCTCGAAGTAGAAATTCTGGATGTCGATCACGAGCAACGCGGTCGTCGGTGCCTTCACCCCTGCCTCCGTTCCCGGCGGCGGCGCGGCCGCCGCGACGGCCGCCAGCGCCAGTAACCAGACCATGGTGCCAACCTTTGAGCGGGTCATTCCTGCCTCCACGATCAACTCTAGCGCAGCGGCCTCCTGCCGCGGCGGACAAGGCGCGCCGGAACTCGGGCGGAAGGTACCTGAGCGCCCCGCATAACGTCACGCCGGAGCTCGGCTTCGATGCGGGACGCGACCCCGCCGGCTCGCCCGGTCCGCGTCATGATGGAGGAAGTCTAACCCCGCCAGGAGGAGCGGATGCGGCGGTACCCGGAGACATCTCGTTGCGGTACCGGGCCTACTGCCGCCCGGGCGCTTCGGTCGAATTGAGCTGAGGGCCGATGCGTTCCAGGTCGAGCAGCCAGCGCTTGCGCCACAGCCCGCCGCCGTACCCTGTGAGGGAGCCGTCTGCTCCGACGACGCGGTGACACGGGATGACGATGCCGATCCGGTTGTCCCCGTTCGCCCGCGCCACAGCGCGCACGGCCGACGGCTCGCCGATGATCCGCGCCTGCTCGCCGTACGAGTGCGTCTCGCCGTAGGGGATCGTCAGCAGGGCGGACCACACCTTCTGCTGGAACGCCGTGCCGCGCGCGTCGAGGGGAGTCTCGAACCGCCGGAGCTTCCCGGCGAAGTAGCGCTGCAGCTCCTCGGACAGGGTGTCGAAGTGGCGGCTCCTCCCGGGGACGAGCGCGGCGCGCAGGAGCTTCTTCAACCGGGCGAGCTGCGTTTCGATCATCCGCCGGTCCACGAACTCGAGTAAGCAGATGCCGTCCTCGGTTGCGCCCGCGAGCATCGGCCCAATCGGCGTCTCGATGCGCGTCATCGTCACAACGAGACCGAAGGCGCGGGTCGGCGGGGCGCCCATGACCTTGCGGAACGCGTCGCCGAAGCCGGAGAGGGAGTCCCAGCCGTGGTCGAATGCCGCGTTCGTGGCGGTGTCGCCGTGGCTTATGCGGCCGAACGCCGCGCCGAT
>Ga0116107_1001951_pt1 | contig 11428 bp, 10 predicted proteins | sample June2015DPH_6_10_FD_88969 | JGI IMG/M metagenome (GOLD analysis project Ga0116107, IMG submission 88969) | Peatland microbial communities from SPRUCE experiment site at the Marcell Experimental Forest, Minnesota, USA - June2015DPH_6_100 | ecosystem: Environmental > Terrestrial > Soil > Wetlands... | reverse complement strand
CTTCGAAATAAATGCTTTCCTTATATGGTTTTGAAGAAAGATACCCCTCTATATCCGCTAATGACTTGAGGTTTAAAATTTCATCTAAAAGCCTCAAGAGACATCCTCCGTCTCATATTCTCCTAATTTATTTAAAACGATTTGTTTAATCAAATCGGCAGGTTTAACTTTTTTTCTTGTTGCTATTTCTAATATTTTCGTTCTTTCATCGTTGTTAAAATCAATAACAAAAACGTGCATATCGTCAAATTTTTTGGAATCTTTTATTTTTGCTATTTCTTCCTTAGCGATTTCGAAAGAAACCTTTGATTCTCTCATCAAACGGAGAATATCTCTAGCATCCTTTGAATTTATATTTTGAATTTCTATTGCGGCAAGTTTTTGTGCTTCAGATTTTTTGATCTTAGATAATTCACTAACTACATCGACACTGTCAATTTTTCTTGCAGATATCATATGTTGGACGTCCGGTTCTAAAGTGAGGGCACTCATAAACTGCCGAATCATTTCAGTTGATATGCCAATTTTTTCAGCGACTGCCTTGCGTGAACCGTATCCGCCCTCCAATTTTTTAAATGATTTTGCTATCGTGATTATGTCAAGCGTTCGATTTTTTCTTTTTGTATTCGAAAGAACGATCGCAAGGGCGGCGTTTTCATCACTTTCAATCATTGATGAAACCTCGGAATTTTAACCATTCTTCAAGCGCATCAGTTGCAATGTCCTCGTCACTTGAAGTATATTTTTTATTTGCATCATCAAGTGCATTGGCAATTCTTTCGGTAACATGAATTACTATCCTTCGTGAAGGTTTTTTTGCAATTTTGACTATTTCCTCAATTGTTTTTTCAGGATTTTCTTTTGCGGTATCAATAATTTTTATCCGATCATCACTTCGAGGTTCTTCAATTACACTTTGAGCAATCGCAAGTGCTTTTTTTGGATCAGAAACAGATCTTGCTATTCGTATTGCTGTGTTGGCACTGATTTTTTTTCCATCTACCAATGCTTTTACTTCTTCAGTTACTCCGGAGTACCCAAGATAATTTCTTACAGTTTGAACTGATACACCGAGATATTTAGCAACTTTATCATCATTTTTGTATTTTTCCTTTAATTCCTTTGCAACTCGGTTTTTATCTCTATAACCTAAATCCAATCGATGAACATTTTCAGAAAAAGATTTGATTATTGCGTCAGTCTCACTGGTCACTTTCGTAATGATTGCAGGAATTGAATCTCGGCCTAACTTTTTAAAAGCCAAATATCGTCTTTGACCAATAATTAATTCGTAACGATCAGCCTTCTTAAAGACCACAACCGGTTGCTGAAGTCCGATTGTTTCAATATTTAGTGCAAGCTCATCGATTCCTTTTTCCAGATCTTCTTTTCGGACATTATAACCCAATTCAATTTTATCCAAAGGTATGTTATCTAATTGAAACTGATCCATCAAACTGGAAAGGATGCATTAGAATAAAAAAGTATAGATTCTTTCTTCATTCTTCATTGCAGGAGAGAGATTAATAGTAGATAACAGAAAGATCAGTTAATTAGTACGAAACTACAAAGAAAACAAGAAGTACATTGTAATATTATCATTTCGAAAGAATTATATTTTGTATAAAAGTGGGTATTAGAATGGGTTGTGCAGTCTCTAGCGGAAAACTAAACGCCGTTCAAAAGAAAATCCTTCCCTCAATACTCAAGAGTAAATTCGGCTCGATTGTTGAATCGAGTGAAGAATTTAATACAGATTTTTTTTTAAAATATAAAATCAAACAAGCCGAAGAGATTCTTGAAAAAGCAAATGAATTATTCAATGGAAAAATGGTCCTTGCATTTAGCGGAGGAAAAGATAGTTTAGTTGTGTTGCACCTAGCTCAAAAAATAATACCCGATATCAAGGTACTATACAACAATTCTACGATCGAATTTCCTGAAACAATCGAATATGTAAAAATACTATCCAATACTTGGGGTTTTGATTTGGAAATTACCCAACCAAAGGAATCTTTTTTTAAATTGAATGATATCTATGGATGGGCTACTCACGAAGATCGATGGTGTTGCGGTCCTTGCAAAGAAGAACCGGCAGCGAGTTATATTAAACAAAAAGGTTTCTTAGCTGAAATCACAGGAACGACTAGAACTGAATCAATTTATCGAAGAAGTTTAAAACCGATAAAATTGCCCTCTAAAAGACCATATTTTATCAGGATTAACCCGATATTCGATTGGAATACTCAAGAAGTATGGAAATATATCGAAATGAATGATCTTCCATGCAATCCAATCTATGAAATGGGGTATCGTCGATGTGGCTGTTGGTGTTGCCCAATCAATGGACCCTCTCATTATGCTAGATTAGAGAAAACTCATCCGAAATTTTTCAATATGCTATTGAATTATCGGTATAAGCACCCCCAAATTACTCAACTTCTTGAAAAAAGGAGATTAAAAGCAGAAGCTAAAATTGAAAGTGCTTTGCAATCTTCTTAGCTTCCGAATAATTTTTATTTTTCATCGCTTGTGCCATTTCGATTTGCTTTTCTTCTTCAATTTGTGGAATTTCAAAAGCTGCTGTCAACAATAATTCACGCTTCTGAATCATTTCTTTGATTTGGGGTGACATTATAGAAACCTTGTATAATGCTTGTAATGTTGAATTTCCCATCATTATTCCACTTTTTTTAAAAATTTTTATAGTATCTTGAAAACCAAATAAGTCAACTAATTGGTGACAAGATTCGATATATTTTATAGGATCATCCTTCTTTGACTTCCTAAATTGATCTTGAATGAAAGCAATAATTTCTGAAATATACTTAGAATTCAACGTCATTTGAAATGCTTCTCGATTTGATATTTTCAAATCAGTTTTTAAGCAATTAATGAATCCTAATCCCACAATCGCTTTTTTTTGAGTATTTTCAAAAAATTTTGTTATTTGATCTGAGTTATTCCCACCGTTGACAGCCTTTAAAAATTCTTTATAATCTTTTTCAATTTCAGGGACTATTTTATTAATACTGGCTGTATCGGGAAAATATCGATTCACATTGTTGAAGGGGACAGCAACAACAGTTTCTGTTTTTCCCCCATTAACCGTCATTTTTGCAAATTCAACTGCAATCCGATTTTGATTATTCATGTGTTACACCATTTAGATAGGATATCTGCTCTATAATCAAGAAAATCCTTTATATTAGTTTTTCCTTTAGCAGTTATGACATGTTCTAGAAGGGCGTCAAATATGCAACGAACTGTGTGATATTCAACGACTTTTTTATTTTGCCCTGCTGCCTTTCTAAATGTCGGAAATTCTGTATTAATCCAGACAGTTGAATTCGCGTAATCAAAGATTGCTTCACGGTTACTACCTTGGAATGGTCTATGTCTTATTTGAACACCAACCTTGACCTTTCTGTGTTTCCGTGTTGTAGGTGTAATTCCTTTGATATCTTGCGGGGCATCTACCGGATTATCAATGCCTTCTACCGAAACTCCATCACCGTTTCCAGGTCCTGTAAAGTTGCCAAGAGTCTCTTGTCCGCCAGGTAATAGCATTGCCCTCATCTCTCCATCTGGATCTGGAATCAAAACGGGTTTACTAATTTTATTTGTACCGGCTCTAAATTCTCCAAACAAATCAGGAAATTGTTTTAGAGTGTTATTTATTTCGTCATGAAGATGTTTTAAGAGATCCGCATCCATCGCGGTATCTTCTTTTAATTCCCCGACTTCTTTTAAATATTCAGAGAGGAATTTTCCTCCCTCTTTTGCAAAATTTCTCCACATCGGAGTAGTTCTTTGAACCGCAGTTTTGTCAGTCGCTACGATTTTGTAAAGCATATCCGCATGGATATATCCAGAAATTTTGTTATTTGTTGGAATCCCAAATGTATCATCCAATATTCTGCGACCGTAGACGATAATTTTTATTTTGTCGAAATCATCATCAAATCCTTTTTTTGCGAAAAAGATCTTTCCTGTAGCTTCATTAGTACCAATTTTTATTTTGATACTTTTCTTTTTCTCATAGGGAGGAATTTGTGGTTCGATTTTTTCACCATTCAATAAAAACTCAATCATCCTTCCATTTACCGGGGCTCCTCCAATTACAGTTGGATAATAATATTGAATCGTCTTTTTCAGAGATTTCGGAGTAATTGTTTTCAGATATTCTGGTCTCAATTTATGTTGAATGATTGTCATATCCTCAGAAAAAATAGGTTTTTCAATTGGTTTCCATTTGGGAGTCCCTTTTTGATCCAATCTCCATTCTTGGGCTCCAGAAAAATTTCCTCGTTTTGTTCCAATTGTCATATATTCGGAGATGGCCAGACCAACTTTCATTCCCCATCCGTAGTGACCTAATCCAGGTTTGTCTGTTTTTGTAGTCCCTGCCAAAGTATGTAATAGATTTTCAAAAACAGATTCTTGAATTCCAGTCCCAATCATTTTAATGATAAGGCTGTCTTTTGATAATTCACATTCAATTTTTGAGTAAGCTGACTCGTCTATACAATTATCAATATTTTCGACGATAACGGCATCTTCAAGGGGGATGGTATAATGGTCGCTTAGATTTTTCATCACTTGCGCTTTATCGACATTAAATTCATGAAATTCGTCAGTTTTTTCCTCAGTTATTTTATAATGTGCCATGCTCCCAACCCCAGATAAATTTGTTATATTAATTTTGAGACCATAAAAATTCCGAAACCTATCTTGAATAATAAAAAAGATTTTGTCGAAAATACTCTGCGATAGACATTACCCTCTTTTCAACTGATTCTCCTCTAGACAACAATGCACCAGGAAAAAATTTTTGGTAAGATACTCCAGGAAGAGCGAAAAGCCAAAAAAATTTCTCAGGAAAAACTCGCAAAACTCACGGGCCTCGACCGGACCTTCATCAGCCTCATCGAGAACGGGAAAAACAGCCCATCATTTTCTACTATTCTAAAGGTCTGCGAAGCCCTCCAGATCGATCCGTCAGAACTCTTCTCGATCTATGAGAAGAAGGATCCTGAATATATCGTGAAGAAAGGCAGTAAAAATGCCGGAAAATAGGGATTTTTCCTATCCGACAAGTACGAATGATGCCGATGCATACAATGATGATTTTCACGCATTCTCCTGGACGATTGAGTCCGGCACAACCGCGGTGAAGAAGACCGATCGATCGGTCTTTCTCTATCGTGAGACGGTGATCCCTCAGAAGATTCGAGATTTCTTCGCTCTCGATGATTTAGAACCTGGTAAGAAAAAGGGGATCGTTCTCTGGTACGGGGATAATCGATTTGATGCCTTCATCGAGAAGACGAACCATCCAACACCACGAACACGGATGATGTGGAAGCCGGAGTTTGCGGCGGTTCTGCGTACTCAGTATCCTCAATGGCTCGATTTTTTTATGAAACGTGGGAAGGAATCCGCTGATACTCCCTCGATACAATTCTCCAAACGGCCTGAGCCCAACAATTACGATGTAGAACTTGAAGGCGCTCCTGTCCACAATGAGACGACTCCAACAGAGTTTCACGTACCGCTCAAACCCGGCGATAGTGTGGACAATGACACCCTCCGAGCGATCTTCCATGTCAGCCCCCAAGGAGGTATGCGAAGATCCCTTACTACGAATAGTCTTGTCCTTATCTCGGATCATACCAAGTCGATGTATGAGGACAAATGGGTGAACAATTTCTTCCATTATACCGGCATGGGTCTGACCGGTAAACAGAGCCTCTCCTTCCAGCAGAACAAAACTCTTGTTGAATCGAAAACCAATGGAGTAAATCTCTATTTATTCGAAGTATTCGAAGAAGGAAACTACGTCTATATGGGCGAAGTGGAACTCTCCGACAAACCCTACCTCTCCCGACAACCGGATATCGAAAAGAATCCTCGTGATGTCTACATCTTCCCGTTAAAACTCAAAGGGAACAAACGACCACCCGTTCTCAAAAAAGAATTGCTGGAATCAAATGAAGAGATCGTCCGAAAAAAGGCTCACAAGATACCACTCGACGAACTTGAATTTCTAGCAAAATATTCTGTCAAAGAGAGCGGAAAGCGGGAAGTTGTGAGTGAGCAGTATTCACGGAATCCAAGAGTCTCTGAAGTTGCACATAGGAGGGCGAATGGTATCTGCCAACTCTGTGATCAACCAGCTCCCTTCAATGATCGCTATGGAGAACCATTCCTGGAAACACATCATATTATTCCACTCGCGGAGGATGGACCTGATAGTATCGAGAATGTTGCAGCCCTCTGCCCGAACTGTCACCGGAAGATGCATGTTCTTAACGTGCCGGAAGATGTGGCCACGTTGAAAAATAAGGCGATTTCAAAAATAACATACCATTAATGATTGTTAAACTCATTTTTTGTCTTCAGTTCGAGGTGAACATATACTTCGAATAACGTCTGCTCAATGGGATCCGATATACCAATAGAACGGATCTTCATTTTTGACACTCTGGTTTTGGTATCGTTATAGATCTGTTTGAATTCGAGAATTTTTTCAAGATCTTTCCGCGGTAATTTGGTATCTATCCCGATATCTTTTGCTAGGTCTTTTGCGAGGTTAAATGCAAACGTAGCGGATGTATTTGTTGAGCCCAACTGGCTGTGCTCTCTTAGCCGGGCTTTTATCCGATCCGATCTCCCCACGTAGATTGGTAGATCATGTTCGTCATAAAAAACGTAGATCCCCTTGTCTGGAGCTTTTTGCAAATTTTCTTTTGAAAAGGGCAGACTATCGGATAATATTTGCATTTTTTCAGGAAACGTTTGGATTATTTTTTCAAAGTCTCGATTCAGTGAATGTTTTCCAAATTCCGGGGGCATAAATTTGAATCTGATGTATGAAATCTTAAATCCCGTGTACAGAATTTTTCTAACAATTTTCGGACCTAAGAACCACATATGTAATTTTATGATGTTTCATTTTGGAAAACTAGCCGGGGTAAGCCCACGCGGCTGGGGCGGAGCCCCATTGAGCGTCAAATCACTCACGCTTTCGTTGAATAACCCCGGTCGTATTGTAAAATATGTTTCCCCGGGATAAAAGCGAATAGAAACGTATATACTATCCTGAATATCTTTTTGATTATCATGACCAGGTATATGTATCAAAGAGAGGTCCGTCATACCGGTCTCAATAAATATCGTTTGATCCGAGGAAGCAACAAATATGTTGTAGAGCAACAGGCAGCCGCCCAACTCGCAATTTGGAATGAGATGTGGGCAAAGAAAATTGAAAAAGAAAATAAGATCCGTGAAAAAGAAGATAAAAATCGCACTATTGAACAAAAAACAGAGGCTGCCGCAGAAAAAACAAAACAAGCAAAAGATAACCAATCCCATCTTGAAAATCTCCTGAAAAATAGCCTGAGCAATAATGATAAAATTTCGTGGGATTTACTCAAGGACAATTCGACATTTAGTGAAGATCGACCTCGTCAGCCATTTCCTGGAAAAATTTCCCCTGCGCCAATAAAAACGGATGCAAAATATCAGATAAAAACTGGATTGTTGGATTCGATATTTTCCGCCCGGAAAATTGAAAAAAAAGAAGGAGCAGATCATCTTTTTAAAAACGATTACGCTGATTGGGAACGCAAGAAAGCCACAATAATGAAAAATATCGCATTAGAAAACCAGCGATATGAAATAGAATTGAGAGATTGGACATTAGAAGAACAGAATTTTTTGAAAAGCCAGAGAGAGAAAAACAATGTAATTGATTTACGCCGGGACCAATACCTGAAAAAACAACCAGATGCAATTGTTGAATTCTGTAATCTCATTCTGTCTCATTCAGAATATCCCGATTATTTCCCACAGGAATTTGATCTGGATTACAATCCTCAAACAAAAATCCTTATTCTCGACTATTCTCTTCCGTGCATTGAGAATATTCCCACGATTAAAGAAGTAAAATACAACAAAACAAAAGATGAATATAACGAAACTCATTTTTCCGAGGCGGTAATAAAAAAATTATATGATCTGGTTATTTACCAGGTTTGTTTAAGGACCATCCATGAACTATACGCTTCGGATGCTATCGAAGCAATTTCATCAATTGTTTTTAATGGCTGGGTTAAATCTATTGACAAATCAACAGGTCAGGAAGTAAATGCTTGTATTATATCATTGCAGGCAAGTCGAGAAGAATTTCTAACAATTAATCTTGCGAATATCGATCCTAAAGCCTGTTTTAAAAAATTGAGAGGTGTTGGAAGTTCATCTTTGAGTAACCTGACACCTATCGCACCAATAATTTCTATCAGTCATGAAGATAAGCGTTTTATTCCATCTTATGATGTCGAAGATCGTCTGGATGATTCATACAATCTTGCCGCAATGGACTGGGAGGACTTTGAACATCTTATCCGTCAGCTCTTTGAAGAAGAATTCTCCCAGTTCGGTGGAGAGGTAAAAGTAACCCGGGCATCAAGAGATGGCGGAGTCGATGCTGTAGCATTTGATCCCGATCCAATCCGGGGAGGTAAAATCGTAATTCAAGCCAAGCGATATACAAATACGGTGGGAGTTTCCGCGGTTCGTGATCTCTATGGAACATTAATGAATGAAGGTGCAACGAAAGGAATTCTTGTTACGACAGCAGATTACGGACCAGAAGCCTATGACTTCGCCAAAGGCAAGCCATTGACTCTTATGAACGGGAGCAATTTGTTGTTTCTTCTTGAAAAACATGGGCACAAGGCAAAAATTGATCTAAAGGAAGCGAAAGCGATCAATATTCTTGAAGAAACCAAATAATTTCACCTCCTTTTTTTTGTTGGGCAAGCCCACGCGGCTGGGGCGAAGCCCCATTGAGCGTCAAACTACTCACGCTTTCGTTGAGTAAACCCGCTCATATTGTAAAACAAGATTGCCCTTTTCTTCCCTAACGATCAGCCGGAAAACATCGCCCGGATTAATTTTCTTGGATTTGACGATATCGGAGGGGATAGTAAGATCAAGAGAATTAGTACCGTAATGAAGACGGGACTTGACGGTATTTTCTTTCTCGATCATTAGATCCCAATAAGGCTCATGCACATTTAGGACTTAACGCACATTATGTGCATAAATTTATCCTCCCCGCCCACCAACACTTCCTCCGGTGCACTGGTGACGCAATCTTCGTCAATCCCGGAAATCCAAAAAATCCCGAGTGTCCACCCCCGGCTGTAAACCAATATTCTGACATGGCACTCGATCCTTCCGGGAAAATCTCACCAGTCACCGCATGGGAATTTTTTTCCCGGAAACGATAGATTAACGCGTGAAAAATTACATATCAAAAAAATCATTGGAAGTAATCATGACAGACCTCCTCAACATCCCGGGCTTCACGCCAAAACTCCTCACCAGCGCCTGCATCGCCGGCCCGGTCCTCGGCCTCGTGCTCTACGCCGTCCTCCGCATAGGTGACGGGTGGCAGTATACGCCGCTCGTGTTCGTAGCGGTATTCCTCCTCGGGATCGGGTTGTACAGCACGTGGGTGTGGTATTTCAGCGGGGAATAAGTTCGCGGCGGATATTATTGAAAAAAGAATCAGAGGGATTTCTGCAGTTCGAGGATCTCTTTCCCAATCTGCTTCACGGACTTTTTCTTAAGGGTTTTCTTCCTCTCTTTGGTATAGTCGCCGCTCCCGGGATCAAAACTCCGGATGAACCGGACAGCATCCTCCGGTCCAAGGGCATTGACCAGGGCATCGTACCCTTCGCTCTGGATCTGGGCAATTGTCTTACTCTCCGTCATGGTTCAACTCCATCAGCCAGCGGAGCGGGTTATCGACCCGCGTTGATATATCTGGTAAATGCTTCTTCATAATCCTTACCACCTCATCATCAGTAGTCAGAAAGACAGCTCCGGCTTTCTCTGCACATGCGATATGGATCGCATCCATTCCAATGATCCCGGTCTCTTCTATTTCCGCTGCCCGGTTCAACAGGAAATCATCAACACGTATTGTCTCCCGGGCGCGATGGGTCAGCCGGATAACATGGGATCTTCTGACAGGATCCCCGATAAGTCCAATCTCGTACATTACCGCAGTACTGCTGATCAGTTCCCAATCGAGTGAACAGCGCTTGAGGATCGCAAGAATTGCCTCGGTCTCGAGCCGGATACGTGTCTCCTGATGGTTGTCAAAAGGCCGGCACAGGCAGCATACGTCAAGATATATCTTCACGAGATTCTCCTGTTTTTCTATTATAATTTGAAACCAATAAAAGATTCCCCCCAAAAGGTGCGGCCTCGTGCTCTACGCCGTCCTCCGCATATGCGACGGGTGGCAGTACACGTCGGTCGTGTTCGCAGCGGTATTTCTCCTCGGGATCGGGTTGTACAGCATCTGGGTATGGTATTTCAGCGACAAATAAACTCACGTGGGGAAAATTCCACTCCCCCCGGGCCGATGATCGCAAACCCTTATCCTTTCAGCGATACTTCTGCTGTTCATACCGCGAGAGGAGACACAGGCATGGAGAAGGACACCGATTGGGCAAACTACCAGTACGAAATATGTTATCCGGTTGAAAAATATCTTCTTGGATATCCCATCCAGGATAAACAACGCCTTATAAGCGCAATAATCAGCAACGCTTTCTTAAACGAGACGATTGAATTTGAACAACTCAGGAAAATCCCCGCAGACAAAAGCCTCGCGACAATCGGGGATTATATCCTGGATTTTGCCATCATGGAACATTTTCCCCGGAGAGAAAATACCACCCCAAAAGAGATCAATGATTTCCGGGAAATGTACGGGGAAAACAAAACCCTCCACCGGTTTGCAAAAACCCACCTTCGCCTGCAGAATTTTATCCTCTGGGGAACGGATGAAAAGAACAAGCATGTATGGGATCAGCCGGCAACCGATATCCTGGCGGACCGCCTAGAGATGCTGATTGGAGTTATCTATCTCGAAAAAGGAATTGGGGCGGTCAAGACATTTCTGGAAAAACATAATTTTTTCCCGGAGATTGACAGATTCAGGAAAGACGAGCTGACAACAAAATAATTACGTCGGGGCAAGCCCACTCAAGGCCCGGGGCGCCAGCCCCCATTGAGCGTCCAACCCTTTTGAAAAATATTTTTTATTTTCGATTTGAAAAAATTCCGGTACAGAAAAAGATCCAGCAAAAAAATTTCAAAAAATCCCGGCAAAACCCCCGGGCAAAAATAGTTCCCGGCTCCCGGTTTCCCGGCCTCCCAACCCCCCAAATCCCGATCCCCCTCCCCGGCCCCCGGCCTAAACCACGTCCCGACCCGACTTTTCCACCCATAACCGGTCTATACCGGCGGTTTTTTGGCACAGAAACCAAGAGAATCCCCCCAATACAAGCCCAAAACAGCCTCCCCTCAAAACCAGCGACCGATTTTTTGGCGAATGTGACCG
>Ga0116107_1001944_pt1 | contig 11451 bp, 12 predicted proteins | sample June2015DPH_6_10_FD_88969 | JGI IMG/M metagenome (GOLD analysis project Ga0116107, IMG submission 88969) | Peatland microbial communities from SPRUCE experiment site at the Marcell Experimental Forest, Minnesota, USA - June2015DPH_6_100 | ecosystem: Environmental > Terrestrial > Soil > Wetlands... | reverse complement strand
GATGGAGAATTTACGTGGTACGAGATGGATGGAACCGAGGGACCAAAAGTGGGAACATAAAATGGAGCTTAACGAATGACGAAAGAGCAGGTAGATCGCGGAATAGCGGCGCTGGAAGGTCTTGCGGTACAATTTGGCAGGATCGCGGACGCTCTGGAAGGTCTCAATGGAACAGCAAAAGGTGCAGCCAATAGATTCTGGCCCGAACCAAGGGAGCCAAGAGAGCCCGTTGTTAGCAGAATCCCAACCGAAGAAGACAAAGCCAAGGAAAATCAAGGCCGAATCGACGAGTCAGAGTCCATCGAAGACTGGCTCAGCATCGGAAACCCCGAGGAATCTTGGGGCGAACGGGAACGGGAATGGAGAAAAGCCCATCCAGAGTCAGGACAGCAGCCTACCGCAGCCGCAACCGATGCCAGTGCCGTCCCCGATACTGGAAAGGAAAGTGGAAGCACTGAGACGCCTCCTGCCGAGGGTGAAGCCGGAGCAGTTGGAGACAGCGCCGCCCCTAACTGTTCTCCTTAAAGATTCTTTTGGCGGTCTGAAAACGGTTATGGAGGCAATGCGCTTCGCTGGCAACGACGAAGTGATAACCGCTTTTCTCAAAAAGTACGACAGTATCCCTTCAGGTGACCGGGAAACTCTTCCTTGGGAAGCCATCGCGATTTCGGCGGGAGTGAACATCAATCATTTACTTGGCTCAACTATGCTGGCAATGAAATTGTTTCTTGCTAAAAAAAGTTGGATCATTGCGGCAACGAACCATCCAGAAATCACAAAAAAACGAGTTGAGTACGGTCTTCTCCCTAGCGGAGAAAAGGACCGAAACGCACTCGACATAATGATGGGAACGATCCAGTCCCCTAAAGGTCCTACCTTTATCAATAAGGCCATATTTGGTTCGTCCGAAGGCTCCAAAAATGACGAGTCAGAAAATGACGAAGCACCTGTCGCCATGACTAATGATGAGCAGATCGAAAGCATTTTCCCGTCAATGAGCGGCATTCAGGAAAAGCTGGTAAAAATACGTCAAAGGTTGTTGGAGAAATAGCCTTGTATTCCGAGCGCATCATCGAGAGGAACTTAGATCAATTTGCACGCGAAGAAGGATGGATGCCTGTAAGGCATACCTTCGGGGAAGTTCAGGATTTTATCGCGTACATGAAAAAAGTTGTTACGCTGGACAGTAACTCTAAAGGATCGTGGATTAAGTCAATCGCGCCGATGACAGAAAAGCGGCAGCAGGAGATTAAAAGATGGATAGAGAACGAGCAAATTATGTGCGGCCTCTCCTATCCATACTGGCGAGATAATTACGCCTATGTCGTAGATGAAGGCGGTCAGGTTGTAAAATTTAAGAACAGACGATCTCAAGATGTGTTTGATTCAGTCGTCGCGGACTTAGAGGAGCGTCAGGCAGGTATACAGATACTTACACTGAAAGCAAGGCAAGTCGGAATCACGACTCTCGTGGCTTTGATGTTCATTCATAGGATGATGTTCATCCCTAACATTCTTGCCGTCATGGCTTCTGTGCAGAAAGAAAAATCGGAAGAAATCAAAATTAAACTGGACACAGCACACGGCATGTGCCCCTTTTGGTTAGTCCCTTACAAAACCCCAAAGAACAGTTTCTCCAATGACTCGCGTCTCTCAATTGAGTCGGGAATGCAGCCGAAAGGTATCGCGCAAGGAAAAAGCCCACAATGCCTTGTGCCAAGCGCTCTAGTCCGCATGGCAAACGGATTTGTAAAAAAGATTTCGGATGTAACGAAAGAAGATTCGATAATTACGCACAGTGGGAAAATGATTTCTGTGAAGGAAGCGTTCAAAGCACTGCGAGGACCGGACGTAACAAGGATTTTAAAGATATGGGGCTACTACAATCCGCTAGAATGTTCGCTCGATCACAGAATAAATACTCCGCAGGGATGGGTGGAAGCGTCAGAAATAAGCGTTGGCGATTATGTTTGCCATCCGGTCAGACCGATTTCTAAGGAAGTAAAGGTATCCCAAGCCTACACAAGGCCGACTGGACGAAGCAACGAGTCGGCTCGCAAATATTTTGATGTTCCGCTAACGCCTTCTCTTGGCTATCTCTGCGGCTTTTATTTAGCAGAAGGAACCTGCCATGGAAATCGAAGCAAGAGCGGCGGATTTCTTTCTGAAGTCATCTTCGGTGTCCACCAAAGGGAAATCTCAGACAGGTTGGAAAAAATTCATGCGGCTTTAGGTAAAAATCAGAGTATTCGCGTCTACAAACGCACGAAAAACGGAGCCGCGATAACCGTTACCAACGCATGGTTTGCACGGTGGATCGCTGAACACTTCGGACGTAAAACGGAGAAAATAATTCCAGATTGGGTGTGGAGCGCAGGAAAACCATTCTGCGAGGCGCTTCTGCATGGGTACATCGACGGAGACGGTCACTATGACAAGCAATCCAATAACGTCGTAGCGATGTCGATCTGCCAGCAGTTGATTCTACAAATGCGCGATTTGGTCGCATCTTTGGGTATCGGCTGGTCGTCTATCTATTTCAAACCGGAGACTCTAAAAAATAAATACGGATCACATCAGAGGCCGGTGTGGAGATTGATTTTAAGCGGAGCAACTGGCTACCGATACAGACGGTTATTCGGCTGGCAAACGAAACCGACGAAAAATGGAAAGGGACGACATTGGCGCTATAGTCAGGACGGAAACAATATCGAATTGATGGTGGAGGCGGTGTCTAACGGTTTCAGTGATGAGTTTTACGATATAGAAATAGCGCACCGCGACCACTCGTTCACGACAGATCAATGCGCGGTTCATAACTGTGTGCATATCTCGGAGATCGGAATCATCCCTAATCCACATAATGTGATTGAAGAGGGATTGCTTCCCGCTACTCACTCGAACAGAAACCTATTTATGGTTTTTGAAGGAACCGGATCGGGTAACGTAGGTTGGTTTCCTGATTTTTGGAGAACCGAAAAAAAGAATTGGCCGGGTCCAGAAGCGAGGATGAGACCTGTGTTTATCTCGTGGCCGCTGGCGACAGATTTGTATCCGCAGGCTGATTGGCTCAGAGCAAATCCTGTACCAGCAAATTTTTTCGAGAAGCGGCTAGAAGCAACGAGGATTCATATTACGCGCTGCGAATCATACATTCGCAACACACCGTATCTCGCGAAGGTGGTCGGCTCTAATTACCGAGTTCCTATTGAACAGCAATGGTATTGGCAAGGTGAATACGTCCAAGCTCGTGAGCGCCATTCCCTCCACCAGCACGCCGCCCGGTTGCCAGCAGATGACTTTGAAGCTCTAACAGGCGAGCACGACAGTGTGTTCGATGAAGAAGTCATCATGGAGTTGGAGGACAAAATCTACGAGATCAGGACGGACGGGAAGAGAAATCGGCGTGAGCCGCTACAGGTTTACGCAATTACCGGGCACTCGATTGACGAAGAGTTCGAGCCAGACGAATTGCAGATTGATTACTCCAAAGAAATTATTGATTTGACGTGGAGGTCTAATCGCGACGAGCGCTACGACTGGGCGCTTATACCCCTCCTCCCAATCGACGAAGAATCTGAAACTGAGAGCTTCGACAAACTGTTGGTATTCGAGCCTCCGCAAAAGGGAATGCTTTACAGTTGCGGAGTGGACACAGCGCATGGCTTAGGCTATGAGGACGAAGATCGTTTCTGTGCATCAATGACCCGTGTTTCTACTGGATCAAGTTTTGACATGCAATGCGCCGAGCTTACGAGTAATCGTTTCAGCCCTGCTCAGGCCGTTCCTTTTCTTGCCGCGATGGCTACATGGTACGGAAAAGGATCAGGAAGCTACCGAGGAGTGAAATTTTCCATAGAGCAGGTTGAGGGGCCGGGAGATACCTGCCAGAATCAGTTGAAGATCATGGGTTTTGGGTGGCACCACACCCCCGGAAGGCTTGACGGGAAAAAAATTAAGGACGAAAATAAGCACCGCGAAGGATGGTACTCGAATCGAGTGACTGTGCCGATTCTGATGGACAGATTTGTCGAAGCGGTGAACGGAGGGTGGTACGTTCCTCAATCCAAGTGGCTGATTGAGGAATTGAAAACTCTGGAGCGTCACGTAGTTTCAGGTGGCAGGGATAAGATGGAGCATCAACAAAACGCCCACGACGACAGAGTGCGTGCAGCAGCGCAAAGCTACTTAAACCTCCATACTTATGACGACCTAGCAGCAAGGTCCCAGAGGCGGTATGCCGTGCCGAGTAAGAAGCGCGACGAAGGCGAAAGGCTTTGCCTGTCCAACACCTTCTCGGTGGGGGACTGGCGAGACTAAACAGGAGGGAAAACAATGAGTGAACCGAGAAATTACTGTGTGAAAACGAGAAAGACGTTGTGGCCTTTTCGGATTGAAAAGGTCGTTGACACAAAGGGCCATGCCACTTGGACCCTTTCCATTTGGAGAGGATGGGCGATCCGTTACGCTGTAGAAATTGGAATTCCGTTCAAGGACGCTCCGATTTGGGTTGTCCTGACAACATTCGAAGGCAAAAGAACTGTACCGAGATGGTGAGGCGGGCGAGACTGAGACGGGAGGAAAATATGAACAGACGAGACTTTGGAAAGACGGTGGCGGCAGTGGCAACGGTAGCGGTGGTTGCGCCCAAAATTTTAGAAGCGGAAACAGAGCAGGATCATTTAGAACCGTTTCCGCCGATGCCGTGGTGGACCAAAGAAGAAAAAGAAAAATATCTGTCAGGGCCATATGAGCATCGCGGAGGCTGCAATCATTTTTGGGCTGAAACGGAATTCTATACACTTCGCAGTGGAGAGCGCAATGGAGATGACCCATGGTTTGAACACGATGAAACGCGCGTCCTGAAACTTACGAGAGATGACGGGGCGGTTTTCGCTGTGTGGCAACCCAGAGATAAGCGCGACGTTTGGACACCAATGGAACGGGAGAAGATTGACAAATACCTTCTAGGATCGGGGACATTATGGTTTTTGGATGCCGTATATCCTCTCAGCAAAACACCAAACCCGCGCCCAGAAAAAGCGTGCCCGATTCACTGGGAGGCAGCATGAACTGCAACGCACGAATGAGAGAGGACGGACCTTGGTATCGCTGCACGCGGAAAGCTGTTTGGATATTAGTGGGAAGACGGGGCAGGACATACCCTGTCTGTTCCTACCACGCCAAGGATATGAAAGATGATCCGCGTATCGTCCGTAGGGAGAGATCGAAATGAACAGATGGAAGAAAGTCGCAAAGAAAACTCCCGACACCGACCGTCAGGTGATCGCCTTTTCCGGCGACACTGAATCGCATCACATCTGTCTCGCCTCATTCAGTGACGGAAAGTGGTGGGCAGGACACCGCATGGAATTGGGTGATGTAACGAGGTGGATGGACCTTCCCGGCGAGCCAAAGGACTTTGCATATTGGCGTAACCGCCTGAGCAAGTGGTGGGGCAAGCGCGTACAAGACGCAGAGGACGCAGGAGACTGGCTCAAGGGATGGACGAGCAGCAATGCCCAACTTGGGAGAAAAGTCGTTTTCTACAAAGACACCAGCGGCAAGGTGATTACCGGCCTTCCGGAGAACGTTCCTGCGCCCTTCGGCTACCAGAAAATCGTCTGCAACTCTGCTTTGGAGGCCGAGAGACTGTCCGGGCTTCAGCGGCGTCAGGAGCAGTCGGAGCACCGCATCGAGCAGGAACGGCGTGGCTCAATCGAATCGGAGTTTCAGAGGGAAATCCGCTCCGAACTCCACCACAAAATGGGAAACGCGAGGAATAACGTGAATCGCGAATTCCTACGCAGGGCGCTCGAAAGGAACGAGGGAAGACGCGATCCGACCGCGTATGAGCGGGAAAGCTACCTTCATGCCGAGGCGCATGAGGATGGGCATTAACCGGGAGGGATTATGTCAGAACGAAGATATTGGATCGAGGTTAAGCAATTTGAACATCAAAGCCACGTCGATCCAGCTTACAGGGCTACGCGTAATGACGGTCGGATGTTCTGGGCACCCACAGAAAACATCCTGAACACCTTTCTTGACCCCGATTGCAACTGTCAGGCTCCGCCGCTAAAAGAACTTTGTCCGGTCCACCACAGGGCTATTAGCGACGCGAAAGATGTTTCGGAGTGTGAGCCGGATTAAATTGAGGGGAGGCGGTGGAACCGGGGTGACCACTCCGTCAAACGCTGACGGCTTCTCGCAGCACGCACGCCCCTGCATCAGGCCACGTTGCGCTACGAAGGCTCAGTCCGAGCCTAAGAATGAGTTGAGCAGATACATGATCCCGCGCACCTTCCAATCCGCAAGCGGGGCACGAGTGCCATCGGTCGCCAAGACCCTTTGGAACTCGCGCTCCGCACAAGCAGGTTTGGGATGTGCCACGGGGATTTACCTTGACAAACTCGCGCCCAGCACTCTCAGCCTTGTACGCGAGTTTGTTAAGGAAACTTCCCCATCCAGCATCTTGTATCGACTTTGCCAATCGACTTTTGGCGAATCCTTTGATATTCAAGTCTTCCACAGCAATAAGACCGTAGCGATTTACGAGCATCCGAGACAGTTTATGGTGGAAGTCGGCTCGCTGGTTCTTAACGTGTGCATATTGTCGTTGAAGTGTTTGTACAGCCTTGCATTTGCGATTCGACTTCTTATCCTTGCGACGAGAGAGACGGCGTTGCGCGACTCTCAATTTACGGTCTGCCTCTCGATGGAAGCGTGGGTTGTCAATCTCGGTCCCGTCGTCCAGTGTGGCGAACGCGGTCAGGCCCATGTCAATACCCGCCGATTCCGTAGATTCTGGCAACGGTGCGGGGTCACACTCGACCGAAAATATCGCGAACCAGCGACCGGCTTCACGCTTGATGGAAGCCGTCTTAATCTTCCCGTCAATGGGACGATGCAATTTAATTTTGATTTTTCCAATTCCTTGGATGTAAAGGAGCCTACCGTCTATCTTGCTCCCGTCCCCATGAACGAAGTCCAAAACATTCCAATTGCGAGACGATTTGAATCGTGGGAACCCACCATGTTTTCTACTCTTCACACGAGCAAAGAACGCCTTAAAGGTCTTATCGAGCCGCCTCAGAACACGTTCGGCACACTTTGCATTAGAAATCCCGACAAGTTTTTCCGCTCTGAGGAATTTAAGCTGAGCTATTTGGTCAAAACAAGAGATAGATTTTCGGCACGTTTTCCATGCACTCTTGCGCTCTTCAAGAGCACAGTTGTAAAGATCGCACGCCTCACGCAACTGATAGGTGAGCGCCGCAACTTGGGAGGCATTGGGGTAAAGGCGGTATTTGAATGACCTGCGGAATGTCAAAGTTTCATTTCCCTAAGATAGGCATTGATGGCGGTTCGAATCAACTCGCTCACACCGAGGCCGGTCTTCTCGCTCGCTCTCTTCAGGCGTTGGACCATTTGATCTGGAACGAAAATGGACGTTCTTTTCATATATGCCTATTGTGTACCACATTAGGCATACCGTCAAGAATCTTCTTTGCGTTAGGAAAAAGTTGCTCTATGATGTAACCGGGTCTATGTGGGAGTAGACCTTCGAACCGGGAGAGATAGCGATGATCTGTGGCGTACCTAAGCATCGAGACTCCTGAACGAAAAGATTCAGAAACGATCCGTTGGCAAGCGCCAAATTGGGAAGCCTCCCCGAGCGAAAAGATCGCTTGGATTGAGGAGCAAATCCGCGAGGGCGAGGGATACCTTTCCAACCAGCCTTCCTACACTAATCTTGCCCGGAACATGAGAATCTTCGATGGTATTTTTCGGGACAAAACCAAGTCTTCTCTCGTCACAAACCAGTTAAAATACAACATCCGAAAGTTCTGTGAGACGCTCGCCGAAGTCCGTGAGATTGCCGGATTTAGCAGTGATATTCCTACCTTCAAAAAGATGGCTGAGATGCTGACGAAAGTCAGCAAATGTGTTTATCTTGAGTCCGATTTCCCCTACCAAATTCTCAAAGTTCTGCAATTTGCATCAGTCATGGGGATCGCTTATTTATGGCCCAAAGTTCGCGCCTCTGAGTACGGTTATGGGCCCCGCGAGATGGTCTTTGATGCTCTCGGAATGCTTGATGTGGTGCCCGTCCAGATTCCAGCACGGAGCAACGACGTTCAGGACGCGTATGCCGTCACAGTCTACGACTACATGCCGATTGCCGAAGCCAGCGCACGGTTCCCACTCTTCCAAGGTCAACTCCAGACGGTCGGCAGGAATAATTACAAGACCCTAATTCAGGCTCAAAGACAGGACTTTGCAGCAACGTGGCGCTATGGGCAAATCGGGGAGACGCAGAGCAGGAGCTTTGGAAATCTGTACACCGAAATTCGCTACACGTTCATTCGCGACTTGCGCATCAACACGACCGGCAAGGAAATGCAGTGCGGCGATCCGGGAACGACGTGGTTTTACAAGGTTCCGTTTTTGGGGCAGGAAATCTTTGGAGGGATGCGGAATGGTGAACCATACAATCGCCCTGCAATGGTGGAGGATTGCAGGCTCTACCCAAACCTGCGGCTCATCATCAGTTCTGCTGGACTCGACAAGCCGATGTATGACGGTACTTCCTTCGATTGGGATTCTAAAATACCGATCATTCAATACACGGTAGACGACTGGGCGTGGGAGGCTCTGGGACGTTCTCTCGTCGGGGATGTTGCCTCGATTGAGACGACGATCCGCAAGCACGAGCGCAAGGTCGATCAGGTTCTTACAGCCAGACTCAACCCCCCGATGGGTTACGACTTAGATAACACGGGTGGACCAAAGGTTGAGCACTTCGACATCTTCGAAGAAGACGTGCGTCTCGGCCTCGCTGGCGGCGAGCCGAAGAAAACTTTCCAATCCATCCTTCCCGAGGAAGTGATGACCAGCGGAGAGAACTGGACTTTCCTCAAATACCTTGGCGAGAAGGAACTCGCACAACTTGGCCTCAACGATGTTGGCAATCTGGCGAATATGAAGCTGAATATCGCCAACGACACCGCAGACAAGATGCTCGAATCCATCGGCCCTATCGCCAAAGGAATCGCGATGCGTATCGAGAAAGCCAACAAGCGCGTCGGCGAGAGGATGAAGTATCTAATCCCGCAATGGTTCGATGCTGCAAGATTGATCGAATATGTTGGTCCAGACAACATCGCCAAGGAGATGTTCGACTACAACCCGGACGACATGGTTCCTTCGCACTTGCCGGATGAGTTTGTAAACGGCCTCTATCCAACCACGCCATCGATGTACGACCGGATGACGCGCGCCAAGTTCTTCGTGAAGAAACTGAGACTGGTTTCGGTGCCGAGCACGCTGCTCAAAATCACACAGATGCAAGAACAGCTCAAGTTCTTGAATCTAAAGCGCGGAGGGGCTCCAATTTCATGGGATACCGTTTTTACTAAGTTGGACATCGCTGACCCGAAGGGCGAGATTACGAAGAGCTTTAAGGAAGAGATCGAGCTTCAGAAGATGAAGATTTTCGCTCAGATCGAGATCATGAAAATCTTGAAGTCGCTCGGCATTGACCCATCAATGTTGCAGGGTGGTGAAGAAGGCGGAGGAAAGCCTAAGGGTGGTGGAGGCGGAGGTGGCGGAGCGCCGCACGCAGGCGGAAGGCCCCCCAGTGGGCAAAAGGGTCCGAGGTTGCGTGCGAAGGGTGCTCAAGGTGGTACACCTAGAACCGTAGTGTCGGAGAGCGGATGAAAAGGGTCAGTACAAGAGAGCGGCATAAGGAGATCAAATGGCAATCAAGGTAAACGTGCAGCGCGACTATCTACTCACTGAGTTTTCTGTTTCAGGCGACGTATCGGAGATAGACCAACTTCTGCGCTCAATTAAGGCTGACGGCAAGATGATTATTTTGTATAACGGAGGCCACGTTCAAGGGATCAACGTCGAGCAGCGTTCTAAGATGGACGAGCACAAATCAGAGAAAGTACGCGAAATACTTTCCATCAAAGACAAGGTTCTGTGACGTTAAGGCGTTACTGTGTGGAGACTTAGAAGCGCAGGAAAAAAGAAATCTCAATATTTTCCTTGACAGAATTTCCGATTGGTACTATTCATTGAAATTGACGTAACTGAGCACAGCGCCCCTCCTCAGGTTGGAGATCAGCTTAATGGCTCCGAAGCCCAAATGGCTTTTGGGGCCTTTTTTATGGTCCAAAGCCACCAACCGCAAAAGGAGAAATCATCATGGCAAAGCGTCATCGCGTAAGCAAGGTTGCACACGTCAAGAAGGCTGGACGGAAGCGCGGACATCGCAAGGGCCACGCCAAGAAGTCCACGATAAAGGCATAACGGAAACCACCGAGGAGAACCAAAGTGGCCACGTCAATGCCATCAATGCAAGATCAACAGCAGGGAGCCGGGGGACCGCCAGCGGGTGGTCCTCCATCCTCGCCCTCCGCGACAATGCCAACGCAGGGAGGGTCGCCATCTGGCGCACCATCCCAAGGTCCAGCTAACCAGTTGCAGCAATTGTTAGGCAACTGGAGCCAAGTTGCGACCCAAATCGCGCAGAGTTTCCCCCAAATTGCTTCCCAAATGAACAAGATCGTGCAGGCAATAGGAGAGGCACAGACGGCGATGATTACGCCGTCACAGCCGACACCTACCGCACAGCAGCCTATGATGGGCTAGGAAATTGTTTTATGAGCACCAATGATATCACCTGCACTATCTGATTTGGCCCAATTGGCCGCGAAGGAGATTACGCGAACGTTGCCTTTCACATACCCAAGCGCAGGGACAATACGATCAACACTGGCCCAAGTACGACGTTCGGGTCCACCAAAGTAATCGAGTTTTATGCCAAAGACGCTACAAAATTCCGGTAATGGGAGCAGATCAGAGGAATCAATGTCGAACTGCGCTCCCTCCGCCTTCGCTCTATTCTTACAGCGAGTTATTGCGCGTCTTGTCCAATGCCTTTCGGGGTCAGACAATAGTTTTTCTCTGTCATGCGCCTTTATTCTAGCCGCTGCTTTTCTCTTGTACTCTCTGCCCTTGATTCTGCGCCTTTCGATGTTAGCAAAATGCCATTTAGTAATCCTAGCCATTACCTTGTCTTTGTTGTTTGCGGCATATCGTTTGCTTGACTCTCTGGCTTTATCGCGGTTTTTTTCAAGCCATTCGTGCTTGTCTTTTGCTTCGCAAATCTGGCAACGTGCGTTAACCCCAGATTTTACTTGCGTATTTTTGAAGAAGAAGTCTAACGGTAAAAGTTCTGGACCAAAGGGGCACTCTGGGTTCGAACAGCGCTTTCTGGAAACTCCGTCTGCACCAACAACGACTTTTGTGTATATGCGCTTCAAAATTGCCTCCTCAATTGCGTCAATTGTAGCAGAAGTTTCACATGTATTTCAACGTTGTAATCAACAAATCCGGGAGATAACAGCATGATTACGATAGCCGAAGTGTTAAGACAAT
>Ga0116107_1001942_pt1 | contig 11465 bp, 7 predicted proteins | sample June2015DPH_6_10_FD_88969 | JGI IMG/M metagenome (GOLD analysis project Ga0116107, IMG submission 88969) | Peatland microbial communities from SPRUCE experiment site at the Marcell Experimental Forest, Minnesota, USA - June2015DPH_6_100 | ecosystem: Environmental > Terrestrial > Soil > Wetlands >... | reverse complement strand
TAAAGCCCAGCAGGCAGTCCCGCCGGATCTCGCGGGGGAGCCGGTAGGTGTTGATCTGGATCGGGTACGGCGTCACGCACCCCGCAAGAGCGATGCCCGCTCGCCGCCGGTGCGAGCGCAACGCGTTGCGGATCCCGATCTCGCGCAGCAGTTCCCCGCTCTCGGGGCGCGCGAGGTGCAAGAGGTGGCCGGTGAGGTCGAAGTGGAAGCCGTCACGGGAGCTCGTGCGGCACGCTCCACCCGGATGTGCTCCTCTCTCCAGAACATCCGCCTCCACTCCCAGCTTTCGCAAGTGGTACGCGGCGGAGAGGCCGGTGAGGCCGGCCCCGACGACAACGACCCGCCTCATTCGGGCACCTCCATCCGAACTCGCGCTAGGACGGCCAGCAGCACCACCAGGCCCAGCGCGTACCCGCCCAAGGCCCACAGCCCGACCTGCCACGACCACAGCACCGTCGTACCGACACCGGTTACGGCGCCGACGCCGGCCAGAACGATGATGGTGCTCACCGTCCTGCCGACGTTGCCGCCCATCGCCACGCGCAGACGGAGCGGGAAGTGGTCGGGGCTTCCATGCCAGAAAGGCTTCCCGGCCCGAGCGCGCAGGATGCTCACGTAGGCGGTGTCGGCAAGCGGAACACCCAAGATCGCGAGCGGCGCGAGGAACCCCGCCGGGCTCCTGTCGCTCCACCGGATCGCAATCGCCAGCGCCCCGAGCGTGAGCCCGACCGCCAGCGAACCGGCGTCGCCGAGGTAGATGCGAGCCGGGTGAACGTTGAAAACAAGGAACCCGCAGAGGGCTCCTGCAAGAGCCAGCGACGCGGCCGCCTCGGGGTATTCGCCCGTCGAGAGCGCCACGATGCCGAAAGCGAGCCCGGCCACGGCGCCGACGCCCGCCGCGAGGCCGTCCATGATGTCCAGCAGGTTGAACGCGTTGCAGACCGCGAACAGCCAGAGGGCCGCGAGGGGCCACCGCAGTCCCTGCGGCACCTCGGTAAGCTCTATCACGGCGCCGCTGCGCAGCAGCACGAACACGGCCACAGTCTGCCCCGCGAACTTCGCTACCGGCGTCAGCACTCCGAAGTCGTCGACGAGCCCGACCAGGAGCGTCAGCGTGCCGGCGAGCAGCAGGCCCAGGAGAAGACTGTTGAACGCGAAGACGAGCCCAAGCGCCAACAGGTAGGCCAGGAAGACGGCGAGACCCCCGAGGTACGGCACCGGTTCGGATTGACGCTTGAGCACTCCGTCCGGCCGGTCCACGATCCCGAAACGGAGCGCGGCCTGGCGGGCTATCGGGGTGAAGTAGAGCGCCAGCACGAAGGAGAGTACGAAACCGAGCACGACGAACCCGGCGCTCACACGAACTCCGAGAGACGCCGCCTCGGGATCTGTCGGCGTTGCGCCGCGGCTCGGTGCACACGCGACCACGTCCCGCGCAGTGCGCTCAGCACCGCCGGACGACGGAGCAAGACCCAGGCCAGCATGGCCACCTCTCCCGGCAAAAGTACGGGCAAGCGCAGCCAGAAATCAACCGGGTGGAGGTTTCGAAGCAACGTCGCCCATCGGTTCACGAGGATCGATGCCGCCAGCTCGGGCGTCCGCCGGAAGATGAGCCTGCTGCCCCCGGGCCCAGCGGTCGCGCCGCGACGGTGCACTGCCACGGCGCGCGGCTCGTAGAGCACCCTCCAACCGGCGTTGTTCACCCTCCACCCGAGATCCAGATCTTCCCAGAACGCAAAGTACTCGGCGGGAAAGACTTCGCCCGCCACCGCTGCGTCCACGAGCGCGGCTCGCCGGTAGACCATTGCGGCCCCGCACGCGGCGAGTACCGCTGCCGCCTCGCGATACCTTTCCCCGGCGATCCTCCCGTACCCACGGTCCCGGACGCGCAGCAGGAGCGGCGTCAGGACCTGCCCGCAGGAGTCAAGGATCGCCCCGCCGGGCCGGACGAGTCTGCCGGCCACCCCTCCGGCGCGGGGATTCTGCTCGATCACCTGGCTGCACACAGCCAGGAAGTCGGCGGCCGGAAAACAGTCGGGGTTGAAGAACCCAGTGAGCTCCACCTCGGGACCGAGTGCCGCCAGGCCTGCGGCGCATCCACCGGCGTACCCGGCGTTCGCCGGCAAAGGCATGCCCACCACGCCGCTCGGCGGGCTCTCGGCGAGCTCCCGCGAGCCGTCGGTGGAGGCACAGTCGACGAGCACGATTTGCGTGGGCGTGGTCTGAACGCGCAACGCCTCCAGGCAGACCGGAAGGTCTTGGCCCCCGTTGAAGTTGACGACGACCGCGCCGGCCCTCATTTCCCTCCCACCGCACGCCACACTTCGAGATGCCGGCGCGCAACGTCCTCCCACGTGAAACGGGCAGCCAGCGCAGGCCCCGCCGCCCGCAGCCCACGCCCAGTCTCGGAGTCTCCGAGGGCGCACGCAAGGGCGGCGGTCAGCGCCTCGGCGTTGCCGCTCTCGAACAAGACCACCGCCGGCGCGAAGTGTTCCCGGTGCACGGCGATGTCGGAGGCAACCACCAGTGCGCCACATGCGAGCGCCTCGAGCACCGGGAGGTCGAACCCCTCGCCCCGGGACGGCGCCACGACCGCGGCCGCCCCCGCGTACAAGGCCGGCAGGGCATCGTCCTCCACCCGGCCGAGCAGCCGGAGCCACGGCCTAGGCTGCCGGAACGCCCGGACATCGGCGCGTGCCTCCCCAACGACGACGAGTTCGAGGTCGGGGTGGCGGTCGCGAAGCCCGGCGCACGCGGCGAGCGCGAGGTCGCTGCCGCGGCGAGGCTCGAGAGCGCCGAGCTGGAGGAGATAGGGTCGCGCGAGCCCGAGCCGCGTCCGGCGCGAGGCCACGGCCTCGGCAGACGGCGGTGCGAAGCGGTTGCCATCGACACCGTAGCCGGTGAGATGAATTCGTTCGCGCGGCACCCGACAGCGTTCGGCGATTGCCTCCGCCACGCTTCGCGAACCCGTGACGATCGCATCGGCGCGGCGGACACCTGCCGGGATGAGCAGGCGAAGCGTGTTGGCCCGGCGTCCCGGGAACCACTCGGGGTGCTCGAGGACGAGGACGTCGTGGACCGCCACCGTGATCGGGCAGCGTGGCAGGAGCGACGGGTAGTAAAAGGGGAAGTGAAAAACGTCAAAACCCCGGCCGGTGGCGCGCTGGAGGTCCCAGAGCACCCATGGCATCGTGCGGCGGGATCGCCGAGGCGAAACCAGCGCGATCTCGAACCCGGTTTGCTCGAGACCTGCGCATGCCCCCAGCAGCCCTTCCAGATAGCGGGCGACGCCGGCTCGCGGCGGCAACAGTGACTTGCCATCAACCCCGACGCGGAGGTCGCCGTTCACCCCGACTCCCCTCGTGGCCAGTTGTGGGCCATCTCACCGTAACACCGGCTCGGCACGAAGGATCATCGCCGTGCGCTGCGTCGTGCGCTGCACAAGGCCGGCCATTCCAAACGCTGCGAACCGAAGGGTGTGCGACTGCAGCCGGTGAACGAGCCGAGCACGCGGCCCCTGTGGCCAGAGCTTGCGCCCATAGCGCAACTCAAGGGTGGTGCGCTCCCGCTGACTCTCACTGTCGAACTCTCCCGCAAGAGTCTTTCCGCCGCTGTGCTTGCGGAAGGCTCCCAAGACCTCGATGCGGTACACGACCGGGGGCGCGAGAAGGGCCACCCGCGCGAGCAGGTCCGTGTCCATGTGCAAACGAAGGGACTCGTCCAGGGCTCCCACGCGCTCCAGCAACGCGCGCCTGAAGAACATGGCCTGGTTGTAGGGCCAGAACCCCTCGAGCCAGCGCGTGGCCGGCACCGGGCATATGCCGATAGTGCCGTTCATGGCGCCTGTGCTCCCCGTGAGCGCGGTGTCTCCCACCACGACCATCGCCTCTGGGTACCGCGCCACCCCTGCCGCGAATCGTTCGAACGCCGCAGGAAGGTAGAAGTCATCGGCATTTTGCCAGCCCACCCATTCCCCGGACGCCCTAGCGAAGCCGAGGTTGAGGGCGTGGCTCTGACCTCGGTCCGGCTCGCTCTGCCAGTACGTCACAACGCCGGGCCGGCTAGCGAGAAATTCGCGCGTGCCGTCGGATGAGCCGCCATCGATCACGATCTGTTCGACAGTCGGGTAGTCCTGAGCCGCCACACTCTGCACGCATCTGCGCAAGAAAACGAGTTGGTTGAGGGAAGGAGTGACGACCGACAGCGACGGTCGGCAAACGGCGCTCGATGCAGGCGGGCTCACGAGCACAGCCTCGTATGGCCATCTCTGTCAGCAGTGGCCCGACAACCGCCTAAGGAGGCGGTCCTGCACACAGTCCATCCCGACAGTTGCGATCTCACAGGTATTATTCTAAGCGCGACCCGATTAGGGGAGAGGTCCGGCGCCGGCGGGCCGGTCCGTGCTGACGCGAATGCGAATAGGACTTGATGCCAGGGCAGCGTTCCTCGATCCCCACCGGGGGTTCGGGCGCGTCGCGCGCGCCCTCGCCGATGCGCTACTCGACGCTGCGCCTGGCGAGGTCGTCCTTTTTGTCAGCCATGGCGCTCGTGTTCCGCGCTCATGGTACTCACGCGCTGCGTCCGTCGTCCAACTTTCCCGGCCGCGGCGGGGAGCCTTCCTCTTCGACCCGATCGCGTGGATGGTCACGTTGCGGCGTCACGGGCTCGATGTCCTGCACCTGCCAACCTGGGGCGTGCCGCGCGGCGTGCCGGTCCCCACCGTTGCCACGTTCTACGACGCCACCCCTTTCCGCTTCGCCTCGCCCCCGCAGCGGTGGAAGCGCCGGCGCGCCCGGATGACAACGCGTTCTCTCGTTCGGGCGGCCGCAATCCACGCCATCTCGCAGCACGCCGGAGCCGAACTGCTGGACGTCACGCCGGTCCGGGCGGAGAGAGTGTCGGTCATCCACCTGGGGGTGGATGCGATGTTCTCCCCGGCGCCGAAGCCCGAGCGGCCGCGCCATCTGCTCTTCGTCGGCGGCACCGACCCCCACAAGAACCTCGACATGCTGATCGAGGTCCTTTCCGAACCTACAGGGAGGACCTTGCCTCCCCTGGTGATCGCCGGGTCGCCGGAAGTTCCCCGGCGTGGTCGCGCGCCGGCGTCTGCAGCGGTCACGAGGCTGGCGCCCAACCCGACCGACTCCGAGCTCGTCGACCTGTACCGCGGGGCTCTCGCGTTGCTGGTTCCCTCTCGAAACGAGGGGTTCGGTCTTCCCGCACTCGAAGCGATGGCGTGCGGGTGTCCGGTGATCGCGGCAGACGCCGGAGCACTGCCCGAGGTCTGCGGAGATGCCGCGATCCTCCTCGATCCGGATGACCGCGCGGCGTGGCTGGATGCAATCACCACGCTCGCCACCGACGCCCACCGGGTCGGCGTTCTGAGGGAAGCCGGCCTCGCCCGTGCGCGCTCCTTCACATGGGAACGCACCGCCGGCTCGATGCTCGACCTCTACCGCCGCGCCACTCGCCGCGAGAGCTCTTGAAGCTCGCGCCGCACCGCGGCGTCGCGCGCTTGCCGCGCGCCGTTGAAACCGCCGGGGAGAGCCGCAAATGGATCGCTGTTTGCGCGCGCTGCCCACAGGACCCGCATGTTGTCGAGCCACGAGCCGTCGCGATCCAGCAACCGGCCGGAGCGATACTCGACGTCCGGAAAGTCGTCGACGTGGGGAGGCACGTCGGAGACCAGGTCGGCGACCTCCCGCGGACCGAGCATCAGCATCGCCGCGAGGCTTTGCGGGTCCGACACACCCGCCTCCGCGAGCGTCGCCGTGAGTGTCGGATCGCGGAGCGCCTCCCAGTGAAGTTGCACCGGTCCCATCCCAGTCGATCCGGTCACTACCGTGAACTCGTTGAGCACGACCGGGTCGTACCAGATGCAGGTGTCGGGAAACACCTCCCAGAATGCCCGCACGATGGCGAGGTACGACTCGGACGTCAGCGAGTAGAGAGGGAGCCACATCGAAACCACGCCGCCTGGACGCAGGTGCCGGTGGCAGAGCTCGAAGTACTCGCGGGTGTAGAGGGTCGAGTTGCCCGCATAGACGGGGTGGATCGAGTCCGACAGGATCACGTCGAAGGTCTCCCGGCTCGCCAACAGCAGGTTCCGCCCGTCGTTGAGCGCGACCCGCACGCGCGGGTCCCGGAGCGCGCCTCGGTTGATATCCCCGAAGACCTTGTCGGAGACCTCCAGCACCTCGGGCGAGATCTCCGCGACCACGATCTCGCGCACTGGGTGCCGGGTCACGGCCCACGCCGTGCCGCCCGACCCGAACCCGATGTGGAGGACCTTCTCGGGTCGGGCGCAGAGGAGGAGCGGCAGGTGACCTTGAAGCCGCTGGATCGCGCGCAGTTCGGGCGAGGTGCCGGCGACGTTGACCCCGTTGAGCTCGAGGGAGCGCCACGTCCCGCGCTGATCGGTGATCCGGCGGACCAAAACCGTCGCCGAGGCGCTCTCCCGGAGCTCCTCCACCACGCCCTCGGCAACCGCTGCCGCCCCACGCAAGACTGCTCCCGCCGGGACAACGGCTCCCTCCACCACGAGAAGGCCGGCCACGACCGATCCGGCTATCCGCATTCGCAAGGAAGGGGCCAGCACCACCCCTATGAGGGCGCTGAGCACGCCGAAACCGACGATCAGGTTCTGACTGCCGAACGCCGGCACCAAGAGCAGCGGCCCCAGGACCGAACCGAGGATGGCACCCCCGGTGTTGGCTGCGGCGACCTCGCCGGTACGGGCTTCGGGTGACGCACCCGAAGGGTAGGCGGCGACGCAGAGAGGGAAGCTCGCACCGAACGCGAGCGTCGGGAGGAGAATCGCCAGGGCCACAGCCACCGCGAGCCCGCACTGGAGCTGGGCGAACGACGAAAAACGGCCTCGGACCGCGAGCCACGCCAGGACGTCACCGAGGTGGCCCAGAAGCGGCAACTGGACCCCCAACGAGATCCCCAGGAGTACCTGACACGACGCGAGAGCGCGCCTTGCATCGCCTCTCACGAAGCGGGCGAGCGACGCGCCGGCGGCGATCCCCACGAGGTATACGGCGAGGATCAACGCAAACGCGTAGACGCGGGAGCCGAGACTCAGGAGCAGAACGCGCGTCCATACCAGTTCGCAGGCCAGCGCCACGAAGCCGAACAGCGCCGGAACGGCAAGCCAGGCGCGCCGGCCCGGCGCAAGTCCTTCGACGATTGGCCTGGGGCCACGCGGCACGCCGGTCTCGGCCACCCACGCCAGTCCCGCCACGACAAGCCCGACGATCGCGAAGGCCGAGAGCGTTCCGCGCTCTCCAAGGGCGGGCAGCGCGACGAATCCTGCCAGCACGACGCCGGCAACCGCTCCGAGCGTGTTCGCTGAGTAGAGTCGCCCCACCCGCCAGGCGAGCGAGTTCCCCTGTCCGACGCGGGCCACCAACAGCGGGAGCGTCGCTCCCATCGCAACGGTCGGAAGCGCCAGGAAAGCCCAGGCGATCCCGAATCTCGCAAGAAGCGCCATACCCCAGCCGGAGAGGGGCTCGGGACCGAACCCGGCAGCGATTCTCTGCAGGAAGGGCACAACGCGGGGGGTTGCGAGCGCCACGCCGGCAGCGACCGCCTCGGCCGCGCCGTATAAGCGCAGGTGCGAACGCAGCCGGCCGGCAAAGCGAGCCACGAGCAGCCCGCCGATCGCCATGCCGGCCATGTACGCTGCCACGACCGAGATCGCCGCCCAGAGCGAGTTCCCGACCACGAGCCCCAACGCCCGTACCCAGACCACCTCGTACGCCAGCGCAACCATGCCCGAGGCGAAGAACAGGACGGTTACCAGCACCGCCACATCGCCCCCACGAGAAGACCGAGACTGACCAGCGAAACCACGGCGCCTGCGACGAGGCCCGGCGGCCGGTAGTGCTCCGTCACGCGGTGGTTGCCCGCCGGGACCCTGACCCCGTGGAGGATGCCGACCCCGACCGTCTCACGAACCGGCCGGCCGTCGACACGGACGTCCCATCCCGGATCGGGCGTCCGCAGCCAGAGCAACACGCCACCGTGCTCACCCGCGGTGACGCTCCACTCCTTCCGGTCCTCGCCCGCGACGACGGGGCGGACCTGTCCGCAGAGCTGGAGCGGCTCACCGGGTTGCGGGACGCGGCACGCGAGGGAGACTTCGGGCCACGCCTCCGGGTTGTCGTAGACGACTAGGTCGCCGTCGCGGCACACCTCGGAAAACCCCTGGATCGGGTGCTGCGACACGATCCGATCGGCGCCGAGGGCGTTGAGCCACCACCGGCCGGCGGGTCCGCGGTCGGCCTCATCGAGGTGAGAATCGAGCGCCCGTGACGCGATCGGCGCAAACGTCCTCGCGCTGCGCCGCCCGTCCAGCAGAGCGGTGTAGCCGAGGCAGAGCGAGCGCAGCCTGATCTGGCGGCGGTCCTGGGTCCAGCCGAGTTGCTGCCTCGACGGGCCGACGGGATAGATGCGGGCAGCGCGGCGCTGGGCGTCGAGGCACATCGCGCGCGCCGAGTCGTCCGCTCTCCGGATCAGAAGAGTCCCGGGCGCGCGCCACGCTAGTGCGAGGTTACCCACCAGGGCTGCGGGCGCGGCGAGCGGCGCCACGAACACGCCTCCCGCCCCGACCGCCCCGAGCAGCACGGGAACGGACGAGCCCCCGAGCGCGATCCCGGCGATCGCGGCCATCGCCGCGATCACGACGCCGATCCATGCCCTCGGCCGCCGAATTCCGGTCGCCGCGGCAGCCGCGGGAACCACCGCGGCGAGAGCGGGGAACAGGAGCCGGCCCGGGTAGCGGACCAGGCCGGCTGTCACGAATCCCCACGCCTTCAGGCCCCAGGGGAGCGAGGGCAGCACGCTCCCCGCGACCAGCACCCATCCCCACCACGCGAGGCACCGCACCGGCTTCCGACGGTCGAAGACCGCCACCGCCCCGAGAACCAGCGCCCAAAGCGGAACGGCGAGGTGCTTGACGAACGGAGGGCCCATGCGCTTCGGTGGCGGGGCGTCCGGTACTGCCAACGCGACCACGTCTTCCGGCATGACAACCCCCACATTCTCGAATGCCAGCTCCCTTCCGGGGCCGCGGTCTCCGTCCCACACCCACGCCGCGAACGGCAACGCCTGCACGGCGACGATCCCCGCGGCGAGCACCAACGCCGCGGCCGTCCGCCGCGTCGGCGCGAGCGTCAACGCAACGAGCCCGGCGATAGCCGCCAGCTGCGGCTCCGCCGCCAGGTAGGCGAGCGCGAGGAATCCCGCCGTTCCCGGCACGCTTCCGCCGAGCGCGGCCCACCAGACCCACGGCGTCCACGCTAGTGAGTCGAGGTTGTTGAGCACCCCGACGGAGCTCAGCACGGGTCCGGCCGCCACGACACCCCACCCGGCCATCAGATCGAGCCAGCCGGAGGCGCCCAGCCGCCGAGCCAGGAGCGTGCAGCCCGCAGCAAGGATCGCCAGGTGCAGGCCGGCCTCGACGCCGATGGCGACCTGCGCCGGCAGCAACGCCGCCACCCAGACCGGGGGGTAGAGCAACCCGGTCTGCGGGTTCGCGAAGAACGGCTCACCGCACCCGGCATCGGGGTTCCAGAGCGCGCTCCGCGAGCCGGTGAGCACTTCGGCCGCCCGATGTCGCAGCGGCGCAAAGTAGCTCACCAGGTCTTGACCGGTCGGTACCCAGCCGAGCAGCGCCGCGAGCGCCACGAGAACGCCGGGGGCGGCGGCCAGCGCGAGGCGGTATCCAGGTCTCATCGCTCCTCGCCGAGAGTCGCTCGCAGCCGTGCAACCGCCGACGGATCGAGCCGAGCCAACTCTCTTTCGTAGTTGGTCACAAACGTAGCTCCAATAGCCCGCCGAGTAGCTGCCTCGGCTCGCCGCAAGGCGACCCGCGCCGTTTCGATCTCGCCCTGGGCCAAGCGTAGCGCGGCCAACTCGAACCATGCCGGGGCACAGTTCGGTTCCAGCATGATTGCGGTGCCGAGCGCACGCAAGGCGGCGGTCCGGTCGCCAAGCGCGCGCCGGGCGACCCCTTCCCCGAGTGCACACCAGACGTCCAGCGGGTTGATCTTGCGGCCTTGGGCGTATGCATCCGCCGCGGCGGAGGCCAGGGCCTCTTCATCCCGCAACGCGGCTCTCGTCAACCTGATGCGCCCGAGCAAACACCACGCGCGAGCGAACCGAGGTCGGGCCGAGCATGCGAGCGACACCTGAGTTTCCGCGTCTGCAAGCGCGCCGTCGCTCTCCGGATGAGCCCGGAGCACCGCCTCGGCTCGATCCACCGCGGCCGCGGGGCTGGCTCCAACACCCCAGTTCGGACAGGAAAGAACAGTCGCCGCCATCACCGACAGCGCGCCGATCGTCGCGACCGCCGCCGCACGCGGTTCATGCAGCCGCCGGCCGTGGCGGCGAGGCAGCACCGCGCCGAGCGCCAGCGCCCCCGCCCACACGACGCCAACAACCATCGCCTGCGAGTTGACGGCCGAGGTGAGGACGAGCGCGGCGGCGACGCCCCACGCGGCCGGGCCGCGGTTTCGAAGACGAACAGCCGTGCAGGCCAGCAGCCCGGCCACCAGCGCGCAGCCCGGCAGCCCGAGGGATGCCGCTGCCGCGAGAATATCGCTCTCTGCGAGGTCGGGGATGCGCGCGTATCGCGCGAACTCTCCATCGCGCGGGAAGTTGTGGGCGATCGCGGCATCCGCATATCCGCCCGGCCCGCAACCCAACGGAAATTCCGCTACGGCGACCTTGAGCGCCACGCTCCAGATCCGGACCCGCTCGTAGCGCAGGGGATCGCGGTCCACCGCCAGTCTGATCCCGATCCCGATCAGCGCCGCCGCGGCGAGCGCTGCAGCGCCCGCGGCGAGACGCCAATTCCGGCTCCCCGTGACACCCCACACGATCGCGATTGCGATGGCTCCGAGTAGCGCTCCCCGGGAGCCGGAGGCCACGATGCCGGAAGCCTCCACCGCCAGCAGGAGACCTCGAACGGCACGAGGCGCCCGCACGAAAGGCACCAAGGCGAGGCCCAGCAGCACGATCGTCGCGGCCCCGTTCGGATTGCCGAAGGGCCCCGCCGGCCTGGCGGCGTGCTGCACCCGCTCGACGACCATCCAGAGCGCGGCGCACGTGGCCGCGCACACGACCGCAACCCTTCCCCACGCGGCCACCCTCGGCATGCCTCCAGCGGCGAGCAATGCGACCGCCACCAGGCCAACCGCCGCGCAGCGGGCGGCGTCAAACGCGGCAACCGGACGCAGCGCCGCATCGGCCGCGACCCACAGCACGAGCGCCCCGGCCCAGGCGACGGGCCCCGTCGGATGCGCCGCCGGGACGAGATTGCGAACCAGGAGCACCGCGGCGACGGCCACGGTGACGACTACGACGGGTGCGGGTAGCTCCAATCCCGCCCCCGCGAGCACCCACGCCGCCGCTGTCGGCACCAGCAGCGCGGGCAAGTGCTTCAGCGACGGAGCGCG
>Ga0116107_1001940_pt1 | contig 11467 bp, 10 predicted proteins | sample June2015DPH_6_10_FD_88969 | JGI IMG/M metagenome (GOLD analysis project Ga0116107, IMG submission 88969) | Peatland microbial communities from SPRUCE experiment site at the Marcell Experimental Forest, Minnesota, USA - June2015DPH_6_100 | ecosystem: Environmental > Terrestrial > Soil > Wetlands... | reverse complement strand
GAGAAACGGCAAGAAGGAGAGGGGCGGTCCCCTCCTTTTTTGTTTGGGGACGTGGGGCCGCATTCCGCGGCTTTAATGTGGCCGGAAGGGCGGACAGAAGTCAGGGACGAATGGGATCATGCGAGCGGACACACAATGAGCGTCGCACAGGCGGAGGCACGGAGCGGCGAGCGAGCGTCATGCGAAGGAGCAGACGGTCGGATTCGCGAGACGCAGGAAGTCGTCGTAGCGCAGACGCACGGCATCGTGGTGCGTACCAGCGTTAAAGACGATTTCGACGTCCTGGGCCAACGACTCATCCACGTAGACGGGCAAATCGTACAACGAGCCGAATGGCGGCATGGCACCGAGTTCGCAATCGGGGAAGAGAGTGCTGAACTCTAACTCAGTGGCCAGGCGCACCGGCTTGCCGATGGCCGCGGACAGTTTGTCGAGTTTCACATGCCGAGGGCCCGGCAGAACCGCCAGAATCGTTTCATCGGCTCGCTCGCCAGCGCGCAACACGACGGTCTTGGCCATCTCTTTGCCGGAGATTTGCATGACCGCAGCCACACCCTGGGCGGTGTACGAAGTCGAGTGAGAGAGCGATTCGTAAGGGATCTGCTTGCTATCCAGAAAAGACTTCAAACGCGAGGAAACACCCATGGGCGTACTCCTTTCGCCCAAGACCTACAGGCAGATTATAGACCTGCGCGAAGAAGAGGGGAAGGAGTCGAGCCGATCTAAAGATCGGCCACTGCAAGAGGAGAGAGCACGGAGAGTGGCGGGTATAGAGTGGAGAAGAGCGAGAGAGGGCAGCATGAGCGGAAACAAGAATTGGGGAAAGCGCCCGTGGACGGTGGAGTTTCACGCAATGCCACGGGGGCTACCGGCGGCGGTGGATTTTGCGGTAGTGGGCGGAGGCTTCACGGGATTGGCGGCGGCGGCATGGTTGAAGCGCCTGGCACCCGAGAAAAGCGTGGCGCTGTTTGAGGCGGGGCAGTTTGGCTCGGGATCGAGCGGGTACACGGGAGGCGTGGCGCTGGCGGAAAGCGCTGCCGGGGAGTTGCCGGGGCTGGGCGATGTGCTGGGGGGCTATCAGAAGATTCTGTGCGAACTGGAAGTGGACGGCGAAGTGTCGTTGCCGGGCGCGTACGAATTGGGGAGAAGTGCACCGCTGGTGGACTCGCCGATACGGTGGAAGGATTCGGGAGACCTCTGCGCTGTGAAAGAGGTGCCGGGCGGCACGATCAACCCGGGGAAAGTGCTGAGCGGTTTGGCGCGCGCTGCGGAACGCGCCGGCGTGGTGCTGTTTGAAAATTGCAGTGTGGAGGACGCGCTGTTTGCGGGCCAAGTGAAGTTGCGAACGAAAAACGGAGTGGTGCAGGCAGGGAAAGTGCTGTTCGCAACGAATGCGTTTGCGCTGGAAATGACGGGACTAAAAGAAAGAGCGGGATCAGCATTCACGCTTGCAGTGGCGACAGAGCCGCTGACGGACGCGCAGTTGCGAGAGATTGGGCTGGCGGAGAGGAAACCGTTTTACACGGTGGACCTGCCATACCTGTGGGGACGGCTGCTGGCTGGAAATGAGGTGGTTTTCGGGAGCGGACTGGTGTTCCTGCAAGATTGGCGTGAATTGAGCACGTTGGATATTGAGCGGGGCGAGGCAGCGGAACTTTTTGAGCTGCTTGAGAGGCGCGTGCATCGGCTGCATCCGGCGTTGAAAGACGTGGAGATCACGCACCGCTGGGGCGGACCGATCTGCATGACGTGGGAATGGAAACCCGTGTTTGAGCGGCATCCGGCAAGCGAAAACGCGATTGTGCTGGGGGCGTACTCGGGGCATGGCGTGGCGCAATCGGTATATTTGGGATGCTGGGCGGCAGAGGCGATTTTGGGAAGAAAAGCGCTGCCGAATTGGAAGTAATGAAAAGACGGTGCACGGAAGTCAGCGGGCGATTGCGGGGAGGGAGCTCAAGAGCGCGGAAAAGCCGTTCCAGAATATTTGCACGCCGATGCAAACGAGCAGGAATGATGTGAGCCGCATGATCACCGCCATGGCTGTGGGGCCGAGAATTTGCGCGAGCCGGTCCGCAAAGGCATAGCAGAAATAGACACTGACGGCAATGAGCAGCGAGCCGATGACAGCGCCAATGATGGAAAAGAGAATGCTGGCGCCATGATGGGGTTCGTTGGCGCCGAGCGTGATGGCCACGGAAATGGAACCAGGGCCAACGGTCAACGGAAGGGTCAAAGGGTAGAAAGCGCGAGTGGAGAGATCGCGGGGATCCACCGTCTGTTGGACATTGCCGCGAGTTTCGTCTCCTTCCTTTTGCTTGAGCATATTCCAACCCGCGGCCATGACGACCAGGCCGCCGCCGACCTGCACTACGGGCAGGGAAATTCCGAAGAACGCGAGAATGTGCGTGCCGATGAAGTAAGAACCGATGAGAAGCAGGAAGCTGTTAATGGCGATGTTGCGGGAGAGGAGCTTGCGCTGGATAGTGGAGTAGTAGTGAGTGAGGGAAAGGAAAATCGGCGCGCCACCGAGCGGGTTGACGATGGGGAAGAGCGCCGAAACAACCAGGATACTGGATTTGGCGATGGGAAACATGAATTGCCAAAGAAGAAGTATAGCCGACGAAGGACGGAAATGCGCGAGATACCCGGCGGTAAGAAAGCAACTGAATTGACAGCATCGTGGGCAGAACATACGATTGATGGAAATTTGGAGCAGAAAGATTGACTTCAAGGAAGGGAATTCACTTTTCATGAAAGACCGATCGGCAGTGTGGCGCGCGTTGGGTGTGTTGCTGTTGGCGGTTTGCCTGGCGACCGCGACACCGGCACCAACAACCGTGGGGCCCGCGGATGCGCAGCGTTATGTGAACGACATCAAGACGCTCACGCAGCCGAAAATGGAAGGACGCGGAGAAGGTACAAAAGGATTGGTGCGGGCTGAGCACATGCTTGCCGAGCGCTACAAGAGCGTGGGGTTGGAGCCCGCGGGGCAAAAAGGCTTCCTGGAAGCGTTCACGGTAACCACCGGCGCGAAGTTAAAGGGGAAGAACCATCTGATGGTACAGAACGGCGAATCGAAGATGGAGGTGAAACTGGATCAGGATTACGTGCCCTTCAGTTTTTCGTCCTCAGGAGAAGCCAGCGGACCGCTGGTGTTTGCGGGATATGGGGCGACGGCGGAGGAATTCGGCTACGACGACTACGCCGGAATCGACGTGAAGGACAAGATTGCGGTGGTGCTGCGCTATGAGCCGAGCGGGTTCGCGGCGAAGAGCGGCAATCAAGGACTGACCACGCACGCGCAGTTCATCACCAAGGCGATCAACGCGCGCAATCATGGGGCGAAGGGCCTGATCCTGGCGAACGGCAAGCTGGGCGATGGAGAAGAGGATTTGCTGACGCGGTTTGGGAGCGTGAACGGTCCAGAGAATGTGGGGATTCTGTTCGCGCAGGTGAAGAACACGGTTGCCGAGGAGTGGTTCCACGCCGCTGGGAAATCGCTGAAAGATGTGCAGGAGCAAATCAATGCGGGGAACAAGCCGGCATCGTTTGTGTTCCCAGAAACGCTGCGTGGGAGCTTGGCGATGGGAATCGAGAATACCCACGCGACGGTGGACAATGTGCTGGCGTATTTGCCGGGAGAAACGGATGAATATGTGATTCTCGGCGCGCACTACGATCATCTGGGACGCGGCAATTTCGAGTCGCTGGCTCCCTCGCAAATCGGGCAGATTCATCCCGGCGCGGATGACAATGCCTCGGGGACAGCGGGTCTGCTGGAATTGGCGAGGCTGCTGGCGCCGCTGAAAGGTCAACTTAAGCGTGGGATCTTGTTTGCGTCGTTTGCCGGGGAAGAACTGGGATTGCTGGGGTCGGCGGCGTGGGTGAAGGCGCCGACGAAACCGCTGGATAAAGCCGTGGCCATGTTGAATATGGACACGATCGGGCGAATCAAAGACAGCAAGGTGTACATCGGCGGTGTGGGGACGGGCTCGACCTTTCGAAAGGTGCTGGAGCAAGCGCACGACGATTCGCAGCTTAAGTTTGAGTATTCGCAGGGTGGATATGCTTCGAGCGATCACACTTCGTTCGTGGCCAAGAAAATACCGGTGTTGTTTTTCTTTTCCGGGTTGCACTCGGATTATCACAAGCCCTCGGACACTTGGGAAAAGATTAACGGCGAGGCGGCGGCGCGCCTATTGAATGTGGTGGCGAGCGCGTCCGTGGCAATCGCGGATGCGCCGGAGCGGCCGCAGTTCGTGACCGTAGTGGAGAGCAATCCTCACAGCGGAGTCACGGGCGGCGGAGGGGGTTACGGGCCGTACTTCGGGTCCATTCCCGATTTTGGGCAGACGGAAAATGGCGTGAAGTTTTCGGACGTGAAGCCTGGGTCGCCGGCAGCGAAAGCGGGTTTGAGAGGTGGCGATGTACTGATCCAATTTGGCGACAAGCCCATCAAGAACCTGTATGACTTCACGGACGCGCTGAGGCGAAGCAAGATCGGCGAAGTGGTGGCGGTGACAGTGTTGCGTGATGGGAAGGAATTGAAGGTGGATGTGAAATTGGAGCAGAGGAAGTAGGGGGTCAGAAGGAGTTGCCGGGAACAATGAAGGGCCGGGTAGTGCGAACTTTAAAGCTATTTGGATGGGCGGTGAGCGGCGCGGTGGCGGCGGCGTGCTTGTATGGACCCGGCTGGATCCTGGTGAAAGCACAGCAGAAGGCAGAGACGGACATTTTGTTGCCGCAAGAACAAAGGCATTTGAAAAATGCCCGGCAACTGACCTTCGGCGGCCAAAACGCCGAGGCCTATTTTTCCGCGGATGACAAGCAACTGATTTTTCAGCACCAGGGTGAAGGCGTGCCGTGCGATCAGATCTACACAATGCCCGTGGACACGCCCGACGGGAAGCCGGCCACGCCCAAGCTTGTGAGCACAGGCAAGGGCCGGGCGACGTGCAGCTACTTCTTCCCGGCGGGAGACAAAATTCTGTTTTCTTCGACGCACGGGGCGAGCGCCGATTGCCTGCCGAAACCTGACTACTCGCACGGCTACGTCTGGCCAGTCTACAGCACCTATAAGATTTACACGGCGAAGACAAACGGCTCCGAGTTGATACTATTGACGGACGCGCCGGGCTACAACGCGGAATCCACGATCACGCGCAATGGCAAGCACATTGTGTTCACGTCCACGCGCAATGGCGACCTGGATATCTACACCATGGATGCGGACGGCAGCAACGTCAAGCAATTGACGAATGAGCTGGGATACGATGGCGGGCCATTCTGGTCGTACGACGGGAAGAAGATCGTCTATCGCGCGGAGCACCCGAAAACGGCTGAAGAGATAGAAGATTACAAGGAACTGTTTGCGCAGGGACTGATCCGCCCGGGAAACCTGGAGATCTGGGTGATGAACGCGGATGGCTCGAACAAGCACCAGGTGACGCACAATGGCGCGGCGAACTTTGCGCCATACTGGCTGCCGGACGGCAAGCGCATTATTTTTGCGTCGAATCAAGCGGATCCAAAAAGCGGGCGTGATTTCGACCTCTATCTGATCAACGAGGATGGCACGGGACAGGAGCGGGTGACGTATCATCCGGACTTTGACAGCTTCCCAATGTTCTCGTCGGATGGGAAGAGGCTGGTGTGGGCATCGAACCGCAACGGCAAAATGCCGCATGAGACTAATCTGTTCCTTGCGGATTGGGTGGAGTAGCGTCAGCTTTAGGGAGCAGCGGGCTGTGAGCAAAATCCGTAACAAGACGGCCGCGAAGGAGCGGGACGGCCACCGCCCCGGCGAGGCGCTGCACGTGCTGATTTCCCACGCCTGCATCCAAAAGCGAGTCTCCGAGATGGCGCAGGAAATTCGGCGGGACTTTCCGAATGACACGTTGCATCTGATCGGCGTGCTGAAAGGGTCGATCTTTTTTCTCGCGGATCTGGCGAGGAAGCTGGGTGGCGAGGTGTCTTTCGATTTTCTCGGGGTATCGAGTTACGGGAAGGGCACGGATTCGACGGGCGAAGTGAGGTTAACCAAAGACCTGGACGTCAGTATTGAGGGGCGCACGGTACTTATGGTGGAGGATATCCTGGACACCGGACTGACGCTCAAATACCTCTTGAAATTATTTGAGGAGCGAAAGCCGAAGCACTTGCGCGTGGCGGTGCTGCTGGACAAGGTGGAGCGCCGCATCACGGATGTGCGGGCCGATTACGCCGGGTTCACCATCCCGAACGAATTTGTGGTGGGCTACGGGCTGGATTTTGACGAACGCTACCGGAATCTGCCGGATGTGTGCGTGTTGCAGCTCGGGTCGCGCGGAAAAACAAAGAACGAGTAGCACCCTGATTTGCGTGCGCTGCAAGAGGCGGCAGCGCAATCGATTTTCACAGGACGAGCGCTCCGCCGCCATAGTTCGCGAGAAACGCCTGCTATAATTAAGGGATACATGGAAGCCACCGACCCCATATTACAAACCACTCCACCTGCAGAGAGCCCGGAGACTTCCGCCGAAGTGCTGGCGATGTTTGCGGAAATCGGGGAAGAGGTGAACGCGTCGCTGGACCTGGACGAAGTTCTGGCGCACACGGCGGTGCTGATCAAGCGGCACATCGACTATGAAATGTTCGGCGTGCTGATGGCCGATGAAGAGGGCGCATACCTGAAGCACGGGTTTGCAATCGGCTACCCGCCGGGGTTGGCGGAGAATTTGCGCGTGCCGATCGGGCAGGGAATTACCGGGACGGCGGCAGCGACGGGCCATCCGGTGCGGGTGAGCGACGTTTCGCAGGATCCGCGCTACATCAATGCGATAGACAGCGTGCGCTCCGAATTGGCGGTGCCGCTGATGTTCCGCGGGAAGTGCGTGGGCGTGCTGGATATCCAGAGCCGGCACCTGGACTACTTCACGAAAGATCAGCAACGCATACTGGCGCTGCTGGCGAGCCGCCTGGCGGTGGCCATCGAAAACGCGCGGCTGTTTCAGAAGGTGCGCGCGCAAGCGGAAACGCTGCTGGTGCTAAATGAGGTGAGCAGGGAGATCAGCTCGATTCTGGATGTGGAAGAGTTGTTGCGCCACGCGGCGGAACTCGTGAAGCGGGTGATCGATTACCAGATACTGAGCATCATGCTCTACGACGAAGAGCAGCACATCTTCCGCCACCAAGTGGACGTGAAACACGGGCAGTGGGTGCAAGGCAAGCTGCGTGTGGCGGCAAGCGAGGGACTTGTGGGCGCGGCGGCGACGCTGCGGGAGCCTGTCCTGGTACCCGACGTGACCAAGGATGAGCGCTACCTGATGGTCAATCCGGAGACGCGCTCGGAGCTGGCCATCCCCATGATGCACAAAGGCAAAGTGATTGGCGTGCTCGATCTGGAAAGTCCTCAATTGAATTATTTCAACGCCGACCACGTGCAGACGCTGTCGATCCTGGCGTCCAATCTGGCGGTGTCGCTGGAAAACGCGCGGCTGTATGAGCAAGTGGCGAAAGACGAAGCGCGGCTCGACCGCGACTTGCAGGCGGCGAAGAGGATTCAAGGCGCGCTGTTGCGGCCGGTGCCGACGGATGACTACGGGTTGGATGTTGCGGCGCGATATCTGTCCGCGCGGGAAGTGTGCGGCGATTTGTACGAGTTTTTGCGTTACGGGCCGCAGCAATTGGGATTCGCGCTGGGCGACGTCAGCGGAAAGGGCACGGCGGCGGCGTTATACGGCGCGGTGGCCATCGGCATCATGCGCAGCCTGGCGCCGCAAAAGCTGCAGCCCGCGGAAATGCTGCGGCAGATGAATCACTTGGTGGGCGAGCGGCGGATTGAAGGGCGGTTCATGACGGCGTGTTTCGCGACCTGGCAGAAAGGCCGGCAGAAACTGCGCGTGGCGAACGCGGGACAGTCGCAGCCGCTCTTGTATAAGGACGGGCGCTGCGAGCGTATCGACCTGACGGGGTTCCCGCTGGGAATCTTTGAGGAGACACAGTACGACGAATGGGGCGTGACGCTGCAGGGCGGCGACATCCTGATGTTTCACTCGGACGGTATCGCGGAAACGACGAACAACGAAGGCCAGTTCTTCGGCACCACGCGGATGTTGCGTTTCATCGAACAACATCACGAAATGACCGCGGCGGAGATGGCCGACCAGATCCTGCAGGAAGTGGATTGGTTCACGCAGAGCGCGCCGCTTTCCGACGACCGCACGCTGGTCATCGCAAAAGTGAAATGAGCAATCCAAGCCAGGCCCGGAAGAATCTGGAGTACGTGGACCCGGCGCGGTTCACGCCCTATTTTGCGTGGAAGGCGCGCGGCGAGGCGAAAGAGGTGTATTGCGAGGGCGTGGCTCTGGCAGAGATTGCCAAGCATTTCGGGACGCCAACGTACGTCTACAGCCGCCGGGCCATCGAAGACGCGTTTGACGAACTGGACAGCGAGTTGCGCCGTATACCGCACCTGCTGTGCTTCGCGGTGAAAGCGAACGGCAATTTGTCGATTCTAAAGCTGCTCGCGCAACGAGGCAGCGGGTTCGACATTGTTTCGGGCGGCGAGCTTGACCACTTGGGGCGCATCGGGGTGCGCGGCGAGCGCATCGTGTTTTCGGGTGTGGGAAAAACGCGCGAGGAAATTCGCGCGGCACTGAAGTACAAGGGCGGCCGGAAAAGCGCGGCGGGAATCCTGCAGTTCAACGTCGAGTCGGCGGCGGAATTGGAAGTGCTCGCCGAAGAAGCGGCGCGGCTGCGCATTGTGCCGGGCGTTTCGGTCCGCGTGAATCCCGATGTGAAGGCGGGGGGACACCCGCACATCTCGACAGGACTCTACGAACACAAATTTGGGGTGAGCTGGCATGAAGCGCGCGCAATGTATCTGGAGCGCCGGTATGCGAGGCACATCCGGTGGCAGGGAATCAGCACACACATTGGGTCACAGATCGTGGGGCTAGGGCCATTCCGGCAAGCATTGGAGCGGCTCGCGGGTTATCTGGTGGACTTGCGGAAGCAGGGAATCGCACTGAAGTACCTGGATTTTGGCGGCGGGCTGGGAGTGCGGTACACACAGGAGCAACCCGCAACGCGCAGAGACTATGCGCGGATGATTGCAAAGGTGGTACGGCCGCTCGAAGTGGAGCTGCTGCTGGAGCCGGGACGCGCGATCATCGCGCAGGCGGGGATTCTGCTTTCGCGCGTGGTCTATAGCAAGAAGAATTCGCGCAAGTCGTTTGTGGTGATTGATTCGGCCATGAATGACCTGATCCGGCCGGCGCTTTATGATGCGCCGCACGCAGTCACGCGGGTCAGCGGGAAGAAAGAGCACAGCGGCGGGAGAGAACGAGTGGATGTGGTTGGCCCGGTATGCGAGACGGGCGATTGTTTCCTGCAAGGCTGGCCATTAGGCGAGGTTACGCCCGGGGATGTGGTGGCGCTGTGGGCCACTGGCGCGTACGGCATGGTGCAAGCCTCGAATTATAACGGGCGCCGGCGTCCCGCGGAGGTGCTGGTGGAAGGGAAGCGCGCGCGCCTGATCCGGCGGCGGGAAACGCATGAGGATGTTTTGCGGACGGATGCGTTGTCTTAGAAGAGATTCTTTGCAAAGGTGAGTTGAGAGGAAGAACTCGCCCGAATGGCGGCGGCCACAGCCTCGTGAGAAAGACATTCTGGCGGAGTTGCTTGTGGCGTGAAAGCGGCGGCAAGCCGCCCCACTCCAGAATGCCTCAGGCTTCGCCCCATTTGAGTTTGTTGCGGAGAATCTCGAAGTAGGTCTTGTTGGGCGGCTGGATGAGCTTGAGGCGTTCGGCGGCGCGGGTGATGCGCACACGATCGCCGCGCTGCATGGGCACGCCGGTTTGGCCATCAAGGGTGAGAAACACGGAATCCGCGGTTTCCGAGGGGCGCAGCTCAATTTTTGAAGTGTCGCGCACAACGACGGGCCGATCGCTTAACGTGTGCGGGCAGATGGGCGTAATGAGGATGGATTCCACGGCGGGGTGGACGATGGGTCCGCCGGCGGACATGGAATAGGCCGTGGAGCCCGTGGGTGTAGCGACAATCAAGCCGTCAGCGCGATAGCGGCAGACGAAGCCTTCATCGATGAAAAGCTCAAGCTCAATCATGCGCGCGAGCGTGCCCTTGTGAACGATGGCGTCGTTTAAGACGCGCTGTTGCGTGACGATTTGGCCGGCGTTTACCCGCTGGACGAGGAGCAGCACGCGTTCATTGATCGTCGCGTGCCCCGCCAGCACATTTTCTAGCGCCGGATAAAGCTCGTCGACTGTGAAGCTGGTGAGAAAGCCAAGGCTGCCCATGTTGATGGGGAGAACGGGAACGGCGCGCTCGGCGGCTTCGCGGGCTGCAGCGAGCAAAGTGCCGTCGCCGCCCAGAACGAGTAGCAGGTCAGATTCTTCGGCGATTTTGTGGCGCGTGGTGCCGAGCGCACCGTCCTTCAGGCAACTGGCGGTTTCGGGATCGTAGAGCGGCGTTACGCCGTGCTCTTCGAGCCAGCGCAACAGCTTGGGGATGACCTCGGCCAAATTGGAACGCCGGGGCCGCGAGATAATGCCGATCGTCTTGAAGGGAGAAGTAGGCTGCATGGATTACAGCGATTCTACCGTAGGGGGTTTCACCGCGTGAAGGAAATACTCTTGGTTGCCCTCCGCGCCGGGAAGGCGGCTGGGAGAGACCTGCAAACAAGTAAGGCCATGGGATTCGGCGGAGCGGCGGACGCTGGCGATGGCTTTTTCGTGCAGCTTGGCATCGCGCACGATGCCGCCTTTGCCGACGTCGGCGCGCTCCAGTTCAAATTGCGGCTTGACGAGGACGAGAAGCTTGCCGCCGGGTTTACAGCAGGCGACGGCACCGGGAAGAATTTTGGTGACAGAGATAAACGAAACATCAATAACGACGAGTTCAACGTGTTCCGGAAGATCGCGGGGCGCCAATTCGCGGGCGTTCTTCTTGAGGACAATCACGCGTGGCTCTTCGCGCAACTTCCAGGCGAGTTGGTCGGTGTTGACGTCCACCGCGTAGATGCGCGCCGCGCCCTGCTGCAGCAGGCAATCAGTGAAGCCGCCCGTGGAGGAACCCACGTCGAGGCAGACTTTCCCTTGCGGGTTGATGTGGAAATCTTCCAGCGCGCCTTCGAGCTTGAAGCCGCCGCGGCTGGCGTATTTCTGCAGGCGGCTGTGAACTTCGATTGGCGCGTCTTCGGCGACAGGTTGGCCAGCTTTTTCGGCGCGCTTGGCGTCGATTGTGACTTCGCCCGCCAGGATCATGGCTTGCGCTTTTTGGCGTGATTCGGCGAGGCCGCGCTCGACGAGGAGAATATCGAGGCGCTTGCGTGGAGATTTGGGTGGCATGGCGTTTCTTTTGGGATGCGGGCGCGGCGCCGGAAACTGAATCCTTCAGGTGCGACGAAGGACCAGGAATTCGGCGATGGCGCGGAGGCGTTCGGCGCGGCCGCCGTAGGGCTGCAATT
>Ga0116107_1001937_pt1 | contig 11478 bp, 8 predicted proteins | sample June2015DPH_6_10_FD_88969 | JGI IMG/M metagenome (GOLD analysis project Ga0116107, IMG submission 88969) | Peatland microbial communities from SPRUCE experiment site at the Marcell Experimental Forest, Minnesota, USA - June2015DPH_6_100 | ecosystem: Environmental > Terrestrial > Soil > Wetlands >... | reverse complement strand
TAGTGGCGGTTAGCCATCGGGTAACTCGTTAATACAGTGATGTAGCCGCTCTTATCCCACCGCTTCATGTACTCCGCATTCTTCAGGCCGGGCTGTAAGCCCGGATGCGGAGGAGAAGCGGGGGTATTAGAGCGGGTAGTCATCTGTGATAAAATAAAAACGTTCGTCAGAACGCGGATCCATATTCTGGAGTCTTTGCCGCTCTTTAAGCTGCCGTTTCCGCTCATTTTGTTCCCGGTGGTTTTCTTTATCTCTTTTTAGAATACCAGAGATAATTGGAGGGTAAATTGAATAAAATAGATGCTTTTAAACAATATCTATTGGATTTTTTTAAGCAGAATAGCAAAGAGGTATGCGAACAACTTGGCGTTGAACTTGAACATTTTTTAATTAATCAAGTGACAATGTCTAGTTATCAATATGATGAACCTAGTGGTCAGCATGAATTGTTAAAAAAGTTAGTGAATCGAGGGTGGCGTGTAATTATTGAGGAAAAAGGAAAGTTGCTTGGTGTTGAAAAAGATTATCATACTATTACGCTTGAACCAGGTGGACAAGTTGAAATTAGCCTTCATGTGGCAAAGACAATTGGTGAAATCGATAAGGCCTACCAAAGTGTTTTAGGCGAGATCAAGTCCTTGCTTGTTGAAGATCAAGCGCTTGTATCGATTGGTTATCACCCAAAGACAAAAATTGAGGAACTGCCATTATTACCTAAGGCAAGATATAAAATGATGTATGATTATTTTGCAGATAGAGGTCTTTATTGTTATAATATGATGAAAGGCACTGCTGCAACTCAAGTTTCCATCGATTATCACGAGGAAGCAGATTTTATCACTAAATTTAGAGTAGCCAATTTTTTATCACCTTTTATTGCTCGCATATTTGACGCAACCCCAATCTTCGAAGGAGAAATTTATGAAGGTGATAATTGTAGGATTATGGTTTGGGAAAATACAGATATTGAGCGCTCAAAATTGATTAAAGGCAGTTTAGACAAAACATTTAATTTTGACGATTACGCTGATTTTCTTTTGAGAGTACCACCGATTTTAGTACAAATAAAAGGTGAGACTGTTTTTACCAAAGGTGAAAAATTAGTTGATTTGCTTGAACGATTTGATTTTAATGAGAGTGATTACGAACACCTTACCAGTATGGTTTTTCCCGATGTCAGAGTCAAAAAATTTATAGAAATCCGGATGCCGGATGCGTTGCCATATCCTTATAATATGGCGGTGCCAGCACTTATAAAAGGAATTTTTTATAACCAGGCCAATTTGAATAAATATTATGAATTATCCAAATCATTTTCAGATGAAGATATAAAAACGCTTAATAGTCAATTGACGAAGGTAATTGCATTTAACTATAAAACAATTGAAATGACAACATTTGTATTGGCATTATTAGATGATGCAACGGCGGCGCTTGAGGCGAGCGAGGCATCATATCTAATGCCAATGAAAGCATTAATATTAAAAGATGGATCAATGGCTAGAAAGCTTAAATCTCTTTATAGGGATCAACCAGGCGAGTTTATTTCGTTGATTACTGTATGAAATTAACGTAACTGCTCAGCCTGCCAAAGATTTAAAAACAAAGTATCTTAGCCCGAAGGTGGCCGGGTTGGCTAGCTGATCCCGCTCGCTCCCTAATGGAGAAGGTCGCTCACCGGGATCAGCTAGCCAACTACGATAGAGTTTCATCTCCTCGCCGACAAAAGCTTTATAGTGGTACCTGAACAGTTACTAAAATCCAGTTACAAAAGAAGATAAGGAGTCGTCTATGAGTACGGTTGATGCAAGCAAAGTAAGAGAAATTATCAGACAGCCAGAGCAATATTTTGAAGATTATCAATTGACCATTGACAAGGTAAGTCAATCCGGTGCTATTTATAATGGAAAACCAGTACCCTTTTTATATGTGCCTAAAATATTCACAAAGCAGGATATCCATAAATTGGATGAGGCAGCGAAAAATATTTTTAAAATTGTCAATCGCACAATTGATCTATATATGAAGGAGGCAGGAGTCAGGGCTTTATTTGGCTTTGATCCCAGGCTTGAAGAGCTTATCCTGAGCACCGTGAATGGACATGGCTATCAAGCGAATGTACCGATGGGTCGATTTGATCTATTTTATTACCCTGATGGCGGTTACAAGTTTTGTGAACTTAATGCAGATGGTGCTTCTGCTATGAATGAAGAGAACGAATTGACGAATGTCTTACTTGGTACTCTCGCTATGCAGGAAATCGCTAAGGATTATTCCGTCAAAAGGTTTGAACTTTTTGATAGTTGGGTTAAAGAAGTAAAGCATATTTATAATGAATACCTTGTGTCAACCCATGAAGTTCCTATACAATTTAAAAATAATCAAGAAAATTATGCGAATATAACTGTTGCCATTTTGGACTTTATCGATAAAGGAAACTTACTTGAATTTGAAGTATTTAAAGATCATTTTAAAAAGGCTGGTTTTAATTGTATCATCATCGACCCGCGAGATTTAACTTATTATAAAGGCGAATTGTTTTACCAGGATCGCAGAATTGATATTATCTATCGCCGACTTGTGACAAAAGATCTCATGGACCGCTATGAAGAAATTCCTGAATTGATTCAGGGTATTTTGGCAAATCAAACATGTATCATTGGGCCGATTAAGAGTCAGGTTATTCATACCAAGCAATTTTTTGAAGTGCTTTATCAACCTGCTTTTAGAGCATTTTTATCGGAAGATGAAATTGCTTACATTGACGAGCATGTGCCCTTTACAAAACCACTTCAAGACAGCGAAGACTTGAACACTTATATCTCTGATAAGAATCAGTACATTGTCAAGCCGGTTGATAGTTATGCTTCAAAAGGAGTCTGCTCCGGCAAAGATTTCTCGCAAGAAGCGTGGGAAGCCCTACTCAAAGAAAAAATCAAGGAAGATTTTATTATTCAAAAGTACTGCCCTTTAGCGCTTAGTGAAAATGTCATTTATGATGATGAAGGGAAGGCGACACTTTATGAATTTCATAATTTAACTGGCTTGTTCGTATATAATCAGAAATTTTCTGGCATCTATTCAAGAGCAGGTCTCAATGCTATTATTTCAGGTCAACATGGTGGGTACACAATGTCATCTGTTTATTTGGATCTTTGCCCCTCACGCTGCCTGCGGCGGCGCCAGGCCATGTTGTAGCAGATCTTACTGAAGGTTATTGGCAGACGGCGGGTATTCGACTTGTCACTGGCGCCACGTTCATCAATTGCACTAACTAGCCACCACAAAAGACCTGCCCAGGTTATTTAATATCATCAGTAATATCCATAATTTCTAACTTAGACCTTGCTGCGGCGAATTCTGATTTTTTGTTGATCAACCACAATAATATGCCTATCGAGATCTTCATCCGAGAGACTAGCTATCGCTTTAAGCAATATCTCATTGAGCTTCGTGATGGGAATGTCAATAGGAAGTCTGAGCAGAATAATGCCAGTATGTGCTTGAGAACTCAAGTAGATCATGCTGGCAAAGCCCACATCGGCTGTAACTATCGTAGCGTTGACCTTTGATGCATATGCGAATATCTCACTATCTTTAGCTCCACGAAGACCGATATCCCTTACGATCGTCGGGCGGGAAAGCCCACGGACTTTAGCCGTGGGATGAAAGCCCGCTCCCAGCTATTGCCCAATCCGCTATATTATTCTATAATAGAACATAACCCCACGGACTTCAGCCGTGGGAGGATGTCAGATCAAGTGCATCATAACCGACCGATCTGAGTAACTTGGCAGTGGAGCGTGGCAGATCCTCATCAATCAAAAAGATAACACTCATAGAATCGCTCTAACCTGCTCATCGCTGGCAATTTGCGCTGCATAGCCAAGAGCGGCCAAAATCTGGCCTTGAGTTAACTCGTATTCCTTCTTTATTTCTTTATAGCTGGCTCCGCCTGCCAGCTTGCCCAATACCAGATCCACTGGAACCCTTGTTCCGGAAAGTACCGGCTTCCCGCCCCTAATATCAGGATCTATTGTGATGCCTGGCGATATTTCTTTCATTGGACTTTGAGCCTCCTTGGCAATCTCATACTAAATTATAACATTTGCTGAGATGTATTTTAAGATGCTTCTTAATGGTGAATGGAAAGTGGTCAATACAGTTTGTGGTAACTGCTCAGCCTAAAGACTTAAAAACAGCGTATTGCTTTTCAATTGGGTCTAAACTTCAGTGGGGGGGGGTTCTATTTAATTCTAGAAATATATGTTACGGTTTAACATGTTGGGAGGGGTATACCGATACATTTTAGCGGCACGTTCCCGCGGGCAGGCCTTTTTTCTTTTCATATCGGGGCATTATAATGATGACGACTCAATCTGGAAGGTGGCTGCATGGAGCATCAATTCACGAACCGGCTGATCGACGAAAAAAGTCCCTACCTATTGCAGCACGCCCACAACCCGGTGGATTGGTACCCCTGGGGGGAGGATGCATTCGAGAAAGCAAAAAGGGAAGACAAACCAGTATTTCTAAGTATTGGATTTAGAACTAATGCGAGTGGTGGTTTATGGAAAAGTATGCTAAAATATTAGCATGAAATATACCAAAGAAAGGAAAGTTTTTAAATGGCTGATCCAGTTTGGCAATTGGCTATTGAGAAATTCAGCCGAAGCATCAAGGATAGGCTGCCAACCACAGTGAAAGATGTACGGCTGTTTGGTTCAGTCGCCAGGGGAACCAATGCTCCAGAATCAGACATTGATATTTTGGTTTTGGTTGAAAGCGACGACAGGATGATCAGCGATATTATCATGGATGTTGCGGTCGATATAAATCTTGATTACGATGTTGTAATTTCACCTATTATAATGGCTAGTTCTCATTATGCTAATCAGCTCTTTAGGGAGACTGCATTTTTTCACGCCCTTGAACAGGATGGTGTCTCTCTATGAGCATGGATGATTTGAGTATATGGAGGCTTGGGAAAGCAGAGGCCACTTTTAAGGATGGAGAAGAACTTGAACGCCTGGGTTCCTATCAAAGTGCTATCAACAGGTATTACTATTCAGCTTTTCACGCTGTCCGGGCGTTGCTGGCTACCAAAGGATTAGATTCGGCCAAGCATTCAGGTGTAATATCCTACTTTAACAGGGAGTTCGTGAAGCCGGGGCTTGTAAACAAGACATACAGCAAGTCTCTTTCTAATTTGTTCAGGCTTCGTTCTAATGCCGACTATGATGATTTCAAGACCTTCAGCCATGAAGACTGCATTGCGGCTAGGGAACAGGCCAGAGGTATCATCCAAGAAATCAGTAACATCCTTAATTATGGTCGACAATAGTGAGATCTCTGACGGTAGCAAGCCCAGTTTAACTCCCTGGCTGGACACTGCCTTCTTTTACGATCGCACCTTCCTCTCTAACTGTAAGCAATGCCCTGATTCCACCATGTCTAGATGAACGACAAAACTATAAAAGCCAGGCTGCGTGGCCTGCGCTGTTTTTAGGGCACCATAATGATGACAACTCGATCTGGAAGGTGACCACATGGAGCATCAATACACAAACCGGCTGATTAACGAGAAGAGCCCCTACCTGCTGCAGCACGCCCACAACCCGGTGGATTGGTACCCCTGGGGGGAGGAGGCGTTCGAGAAAGCCAAGAAGGAAGATAAACCAGTTTATCTAAGTATTGGGTATTCGACTTGTCACTGGTGCCACGTGATGGAGCGGGAGTCGTTCGAGGACGAGGAGGTAGCCCGGGCGCTGAACGAGGGGTTCGTCGCCATCAAGGTCGACCGGGAGGAGCGCCCGGACCTCGACCAGATCTACATGGCCGTCGCCCAGAGCCTCACCGGCAGGGGCGGTTGGCCGCTGACCGTCTTCCTGACTCCGGACAAGAAGCCTTTTTACGCCGGCACCTATTTCCCCAAGAGAACCCGGCAGGGGATGCCCGGTCTGCTGGAAACCCTGAGGACATTCCGGAAGAAGTGGCTGGTGGAGCGCCAGATCTTCGATCAGACCGGCTCCAACCTGGATGGCCGCCTACAAGCCTATTTCCAGCGGTCGCAGCCGGGTGATCCCGGACCGGAGCTGCTGGGTCGGGGTTACAAACAGTTGGCGAAGAGCTTCGACACGAAGTATGGTGGATTTGGCGATGCGCCCAAGTTTCCCTCGCCCCATCAGTTGCTGTTCCTGCTGCGCTACTGGAAGCGCACCGGTTCATCGAACGCACTGCAGATGGCGGAGACCACCCTGCAGGCGATGTACTGTGGCGGCATCTATGACCACGTGGGGTTCGGCTTCTCCCGTTACTCCACCGACCGGCGCTGGCTGGTGCCCCACTTCGAGAAGATGCTCTACGACAACGCCCTGCTGGCCCTCACCTACCTGGAGGCCTGCCAGTTGACCCGCAACCCCTTCTATGCCTGGGTGGCCAGGGAGATATTCAGCTATGTGCTGCGGGACATGACCTCGCCGGAGGGGGCGTTTTACTCGGCGGAGGACGCCGACTCGGAGGGGGAGGAGGGCCGGTTCTACCTGTGGACGCCGGACCAGGTGAGGCAGGTGTTGGGGAATGAAGAGGGGGAGTTCTTCAACGATTTCTATGACATCACCGCCGCCGGGAACTTCGAGGGGCGCAGCATCCCCAACCTGGCGCGCCGGCGGGCTGAACTGTTCCGTCTCGGCAGCGACCATAGAATATATCCGACCCACCATGCGCCCTTGCTGGAGGGGCGCCGGAAGCTGTTTGCCGCCCGGGAGACCCGGGTGCACCCCTACAAGGACGACAAGGTGCTCACTTCCTGGAACGGGTTGATGATCGCCGCCCTCGCCCGGGGGGCCTGGGTGCTGGACGATCATGAGTACAGCAGGGCTGCAGCGAGAGCGGCACAATTCTTGCTCAACCACATGAGAGACGCGGGGCACCCACCGGGAGGCGGGTCGGGGCGGCTGCCGGCCCGCTACCGGGATGGCCAGGCCGCCTACCCGGCCTACCTGGATGACTACGCTTTCCTGGCCTGGGGCCTGATCGAGCTTTACGGCGCCACCTTCGACCCGGTCTGGCTGGAGCAGGCCCTGTCCTTGAACCGGCAGATGGTGGATCTGTTCCGGGATGAGCAAGGCGGCGGTTTCTTCTTTACCGGTCAGGGCGCCGAGCAGTTGCCGGCCCGACCGAAGGAGATCTACGACGGGGCGATGCCGTCAGGCAACTCGGTGGCCGCCCTGAACCTGCTGCGCCTGGCCCGCCTGACCGGCGATGACGGGCTGGAGGAGCGGGCTGCGGCACAGCTTGGGGCCTTTGCCGGAACCGTCTCCGACTATCCGGCCGGGTATACTTTCTATCTCTGCGCCCTGGATTTCACACTGGGCGAGCCACTGGAGATCGTGGTGGCCGGACAGGATGGCGCTGCTGATGTGAAGGCTTTGCTGCAGGTGCTGCGAGAGGCTTACCTGCCTGGGGCATCAGTGCTGTTCAAACCGACCGGGGATGAGAGCAGCCGGCTGGCCGCCCTGGCGCCGTTCACCGCTGCCGCGCCCGGCGGGTGCCCTCTGGGCGCGGACCCGGCGCCGCCGCTTGCGGGCGCGTCGGTTGACGGCAGGGCGGCGGCCTACGTCTGCCGCAACTACGCCTGCCAGGTGCCGGTGAATGAACCAGCAGCTCTGGCTGCACATTTGACCACAGATGACTAGCCGCTCTAATGCCCCCGCTTCCTCCGTATCCGGGCTAACGCCCGGCCTGAAAGAAAACGGGCACACAGGTAAGAGCACTATATTACTGTATTAACTGGGTCTTGGCTTCAGTGGGGGAAAGCAATCCCCCACTGAAGCCAAGACCCAGTTGAACTGTGCGCCGCATTCCCGGTGTGCCGGCGGGCTTTCAGCCAAGGCGGAGCCTTGAGCCGGCGTTCAGGCCGGGCGGTAAGCCCGGATGCGGCGGAGGTGAGATGTGAGAGGTTAGAGGCAACATGACACCAAGAACCGTCCCGGAAATCTCTCCAGGATTGCTTAGTGCATAAGCATATGTGGGTATGATAAACTGGACGTGTGTACCCAAACGATCTTAAAAGGGGTGATTGCCGGTGCTCCGGAGCAGGCGCCTTGTTACTGTGGCAGTGTTGATAATCCTGATCATCATCCTGGTCACTTTTATTAACGGTTGGTCGGATTACATGTGGTTTGCGTCCCATAACTACGGCAGTGTCTTCTGGACGCTCTTGCTGACTCGCTACGGGGTTGGCCTGCCGGTCTTTCTGGTTGCCTTTCTCTTCTTCTTGCTGAACTTCTGGTACGCCCGCCGCAACCTGCCCCAACTCGGCCTGTTGGGACGGGACAATCAGGTGATCGACCTCGTCCAGAACCCCTTTCGCATGCTGGCGGCGTCCCGGGTGGGCTTCGGCCTGATGCTCGTCCTGAGCGCCTTCCTCGCCCTGATGATGGCCATCCAGGCCGGCTCCCAGTGGGAGCTGGTGCAGAGGTTTTTCCACGCCACCCCCTTCGGTCAGACCGACCCGGTCTTCGGCCTCGATGCCGGCTTCTACATCTTCAAGCTGCCTTTTTACGAACTGATCCAGTCGCTGCTGGCGACCGCCCTGTGGTTGGCGCTGATCTTCAGCGGGGCCACCTACTTCTTCATCGTCAGCGGGGAGTTCCTGCAGGGGGGCTGGCGCCATTACTCGCCGGTCAAGCTGCACCTGGCCCTGTTGGTGGCCATGCTGCTGGTGCTCCAGGCCTGGGTTTACCGGCTGCGCGCCTACCTGCTGCTGTTCAACCAGCACCAGGCATACTGGGGGGCGGGCTACACCGACCTCCACGTCATGCTGCCGGTGCTGAAGATCATGATCGTGCTGGCGCTGGCCGCCGCGGCGGCGGTGTTCGTCGGGATCGTGCTCGGGCGGCTGCGCCCGATCGCCATCGGGCTGGGCGTCCTGATCGCCGCCTCCCCGCTGCTGGGCGTGTTCTACCCGTCATTCGTGCAGCAATTCTCGGTCAAGCCGAACGAGTTCGACCGGGAGCAGCCATACATAGCGCGCAACCTGACCGCCACCCGTGCCGCCTACGATCTGGACAAGATCCAGGCGTTGCCCTCGCTGCAGGAGATAGGTGACCTGCAGCCGGGACAGGTCAACCAGGCGGTGCTCGATAATTACAAGACCACCCTGACCAACCTCCGCCTCTGGGATCCTCGCCCCCTGATCCAGGTCTACACCCAATTGCAGCAATTGCGCCAATACTACAGCTTTAACGACGTGGACGTCGACCGTTACCACCTGGGGTCGGGCTACCGCCAGGTGATGCTCTCGGTGCGGGAACTCGATCAGACCAAGTTGCCCGATGAGGCCCAGACCTGGGTGAACAAGCGCCTGCAGTACACCCACGGCTACGGGGTGGTGATGAGCCCGGCCAACGAGATCGACCCGACGGGCCTGCCGACCTACCTGATCAGCAATATCCCGCCGCAGTCAACCGATCCGGCGCTCTCCGTCACCCAACCGGGGATCTATTACGGACAGTTGACCGTGAACCCGGTGGTGGCCGGTTCCAGGGCCGGCGGGACGGGTGAGTTCGACTATCCGTCCGGGGGCACGAACGTCTACACCAGCTACCGGGGCACCGGCGGCGTGGTGCTGAGCAACTGGTGGCGGCGCCTAGCTTACGCCGTGCGCTTCAGTGACCTGCAAATGCTGCTCAGCTCCGACATCACCCCGAACAGCCGTATCCTCTACTACCGGACGATACAGGATGCCCAGCGCCTGGCGCCCTATCTCCAGTACGACGCCGACCCCTACCCGGTGGTTTCCGGCGGTCGGATCTACTGGATCTGGGATGCCTATACCACCTCCGATCACTACCCCTACTCCGCCATGAACGGCCAGATCAACTACATCCGCAACTCCGTCAAGGTGGTGATCGATGCCTACAACGGTACGACTACCTTCTACGTCAGTGATCCCAGCGATCCGATCATCCAGACCTACAGCAAGATCTTCCCCGGCCTGTACCAGCCCCTGGCCAGCATGCCGGCAGACCTGCGCGCTCACATCCGCTACCCGGTTGACTTCTTCAACGCCCAGGCGACGATCTACGCCAACTACCACGTGACCGACCCCCGGGTCTTCTACAACCGGGAGGACGTCTGGTCGTACCCCAACGAGAAATATTCAAGCACCGGCCAGCGCATGGAGCCATTCTACGTGATCATGAAGCTGCCGGGGGAGAGCCAGGAGGAGTTCGTGCTGGTGCTGCCCTTCACTCTGTTCAGTCGAGAGGATAACAACCTGGTGGGCTGGCTGGTTGCGCGGTGTGATGGGGATCACTACGGACAACTGGAGGTCTATGACTTCCCCAAAGATGAAAACGTGTATGGCCCGATGCAGGTGGAGGCTAGCATCGACCAGGACGCCATCATCTCCCAGCAGATCACCCTCTGGGACCAGCACGGCTCCACGGTGATCCGGGGCAACCTGATCACCGTGCCCCTGGCGGGCAAGCTGCTGTACGTGGAGCCCCTGTTCCTGCAGGCCGACCAGAGCAGTCTGCCGGAGATGCAGCGGGTGATTGTCTTCTACGAGGGCAAATCGGTGATGCAGACTACCTTAGGAGATGCCTTGAACCAGTTGTTCGGCCTGAGCGGCGCTACCCAGACTGTCACACCGGCGCAGCCAGCGGTACCCGGGGGCCCGGCCATGGGGATGCAGGACCTGGTGCGCCAGGCGAACGAGCTGTACGCCTCAGCCCAGAACAGCCTGAAGGCGGGGGACTGGGCCGGCTACGGCAAGGCGATCAATGACCTCGGCCAGGTGCTGCAACAGATGGTCTCGCCGACCGGCAAGGCTGCCCCCTAAGGGAGGAAGCCTACTCGAGGTTCGAAGGCGGGCTATGAGCCTGTGTTCAGGCCCGCCTGCACGTCAGGAAAGGCTGATCAAACATCGAACTTTGAAGAGGATGTCTCCTAAAAGAATGATCGACTGCTGTGCCGTGATGGATGAGGAAGAGGTGAGCCACCTGAACGAGCATCACGTCGATGCCTTGCCAAACTTGAAGTTTTCTCCGACATTCGATTTCGACGACGAGCTGCACACCTATACGGTATTGCTTCCGGAGATCGGGCTGTATGGGGCCGGCGCAACCATAGAGGATGCGGTAGCGGACTTGCTGAACAGCATCTCGGAGTATTTGCAGGTTTATGCCGCGAAGGTAACCATTTTTTCCAAGCTGGAGCCGGTCGAGAAACTGTTCTATGTGTTGAAGCTGGCGCAGTGTAACGGGGATAAAGAGGCGATCATGGAAGAGATCGGGCTTCCAGCGGCGCCGGCCCGGTTCGACCAGGGGCAGATCAGGCGCATACTGGCCTATCTCCAGATGGCGCCCATCAAGCCGGGCGGCTCGATCCATGTTGGCATCGGCAAGGATGGAGCCTGGCGCACCTGTAAATTCGATTACCACAAAGACGATGACCAGGTCACTGCCAGTG
>Ga0116107_1001933_pt1 | contig 11505 bp, 13 predicted proteins | sample June2015DPH_6_10_FD_88969 | JGI IMG/M metagenome (GOLD analysis project Ga0116107, IMG submission 88969) | Peatland microbial communities from SPRUCE experiment site at the Marcell Experimental Forest, Minnesota, USA - June2015DPH_6_100 | ecosystem: Environmental > Terrestrial > Soil > Wetlands... | reverse complement strand
GCTGCGGACGCGGTAGGCCACCAGGTCGGCCAGTTCCAAGATCACCGCCCTGAGGCGGTCCCCCTTGCAGTCCCGGGGCAGGGTGACCTGGTGGCCCATGCTCTTGACCCGGTCCAGGCTCTCCGGCTCGACCGGGCTGGAATCGGTGCCGTTGGCATTGAGCCACAGGACCTCTCCGATCACCCCGAACTTGCGCTTCAGGATATCTACCGGAAACCGGGCCAGGTCTCCGATGGTGAAGATGTTCAGCCTGCGCAGGTGCTGCTCGTAGCGGGGGCCGACCCCGAACAGGTCCCGGACCGGCAGCGGCCAGATGACCGCAGGGACGTCCCGGCGCCCGATCACCGTCAACCCGTCGGGCTTTTGCAGGTCCGCCCCCATCTTGGCTAGCAGCTTGTTGGGCGCCACCCCCACACTGCAGGTCAGGCCAACCTCCTGGCGGATCCGCTGCTTCAACTGCCGGGCGATGGCCACCGGCGTCCCGAAGAGTTTCTGGCTGCCGGTGACGTCCAGGAAGGCCTCGTCGATGGAGAATGGCTCCACCAGCGGGGTGAAGTCGCGCATGATGCGCAAAAACCGGCTGGAGAAGCTGACGTAGAGGTGATACTGGGACTTGATGAAATAACCGTGGGGGCAGACCTGCCGGGCCTCCCGCAGAATCATGCCGGTCTTGACTCCTCTTCTTTTCGCCTCGTAGCTTGCGGACAGGACGATCCCGCGCCGCTGCTCCGGGTCCCCGATCACCACCACGGGCTGACCCCGCAGCCTCGGGTCCAGGGCCTGGTGCACGCTGGCGAAGAAGGAGTTCATGTCCGCCAGGAGGATCGCCCGTTCCATACCGCCACCCCAAACGTCAGTTTGAATATATTATATGACAAACGCATGTTCCTGACAAGAGGAATTAGTTGGAAGGCCTTCTCCTGTAGATCCTGACTAGAGGCTAAGGCCTCTGATTGACCGCCCATTATGAGTTATTGAGCGGTTCAACAAGTTCTAAGCTTCAGTGGGGGATTGCCTTCCCCCCACTGAAGCTTATCAGTAAAACTTGGCTTGTGCCGAGCCGACCCAGAGGGTACCCCGCGAAGGCGGAAGCCATAGTTGCACTGAACCAGGGGCTTAGTGCCACTTGGCTCCCACTTTAGTGGGAGTTTAGTGGCGGTTAGCCATCGGGTAAATCGTTAATCCAGGGACGCGCCCAGAGGGCACCCGGCTCTTATCCCACCGCTTCAGAAGCGGGGGTATTAGAGCGGGTAGTCATCTGTGATAAATAGGGAATAATGCGAGAGGAATCAATGCAGGAATCCCGAATCTGTTGGAGAACACTTATGACGCACATGTAATGGGGGGGCGTTGACTTATTGGCATGCTGATGGATATGACCGTCAAAGAATTCATCGAGGAACTGGCCTCAAACTCTCCAGCGCCCGGTGGCGGCAGCGTGGCCGCTCTGTCCGGGTCACTGGCTGCCGCCCTGGTTTCCATGGTCGCCCAACTGACCATCAATATGGCGGGGGTGCCGGAGCAGGAGAGAGAGCGGATGCGACAGGCTCTGGGGCAGGCGTCCGGTCTGATGCAAAGCCTCGGCGAGCATGTGGATGAGGACACCGCCGCCTTCAACCGGGTTATGGAGGCCTACCGGATGCCCAAGGACGCTCCGGATGGGTGGGAGCAGCGTTCCCGGTCAATCCAGCAGGCCCTGCAGGGTGCTGCCGAGCACCCGCTGCAGGTGGCGGAGGAGTGCTTACGGCTGCTTTACTGCTGCCGGGAGGCGGTGCGGTACGGCAACCCCAATGCCCTCAGCGATGCCGGGGTGGCCGCCCTGATGGCCCACAGCGGCGTGATGGGGGCGCTCTTCAACGTGGTCATCAATCTTGGCAGCATCAAAGACCCGGCGTTCAGGGAGCGCCTGCAGGCGGACAAAGATCGGATAATGGGCGCCGCCGACGGACTCCGCAAGGAGATCATGGAGGCCCTGGAAGCCCTCATGTTCTGACGGGTATTGAGGATTTGACCCATATCCGGGAAAGGATCTCCACCGGGCGCAAGGATAAAGAGAAGCGCCGCCAAGCTGAACAGTGGTCATTCGCCGACCTGCACGAAAAGATCATCTACAAGTCAACCCTTGCAGGCGGTTACGCCACCCGGCAGGATGCCCACTACTCCAGCCAGGCTTGCCCCCGGTGTGGTCATACCAGCAAGGCCAACAGACCGAATAAGGGGCTGCTCTTTACCTGTGAGGCTTGTAGTTACACCTTACACGCCGATCTGGTCGGCGCCAGGAACATGAGAAGCAGGACACTGATTGCCCGGCAGGACCGGACGATCATGGGGCGTCTTTCAACAGTCCCTTATGTGGATTCTGATGATGCCGGGCCAGACCCGGTGGAGGAAAGCCACAATCCTCTGACTTCAGTCAGGGGGTAGTTGAAGCTACAATTGGATCAATGGTACCGGGTTGAAGGGGTGAGCGAAGTGTACGGTATCGTCCTGGAGGGCGGCGGGGCCAGGGGCGCCTACCAGGTGGGCGCCTGGCAGGCTCTAAGAGAGTTGGGGCTGGAATATGGGGGAGTGGCCGGAACCTCGGTGGGCGCCCTGAACGGGGCGATGATGGTACAGGGGGACCTCGACCGCGCCCTGGAGATCTGGAACGAGATCAGGCCGTCCCGGATCGTGAGCATCGACGAGGCTCTATACGAGCGGCTGAAGCGCCTGAAGATCTCGTCGGGTGATGCCTCCAGCCTGTTGCAGCGGTTCAAGATCGTCTTCAGGGACGGGGTGGACACGGCCCCCCTGAGCCTTCTGCTGGGTGAGGTTATCGACGAGGCCAGGATCAGGGCCGCCGGCCTGGAGTTCGGATTTGTCACCGTCTCCCTGTCTAATTGGAGCCCCTTGAAAATGTATATCGACGATGTGCCCCCGGGGCAGTTGATCGACTATCTCCTGGCCAGCGCCAGGCTGCCCGTCTTCAAGAGACAGCACATCGACGGCAGGTTGGTCCTGGACGGTGGATTCTATGACAATCTGCCGATCGACCTCCTGGCGGCCCGGGGTTTTACCCGGATCATCGCGGTTAGGCTGGGTGGGTTCAGCCGCACCAGGTGGCAGGAAACGAAGGATGTCGAGGTGACCTATATCAAGCCCAGCGAGAGCCTGGGCGGGATGCTGGATTTTTCCCGGGAGCGGGCCGGAAAGAACATCAAGCTGGGCTATTTTGACACCCTCAAAGTCTTCAAGGGCTACCATGGCCGCAGGTACTACCTCGAGGTAGGTCGGGATGAGGAGTATTTTCTACATCTGCTGCTCGGGATCGGGGATGACCGGTTGACCGCTATCAGGGAGGAGATCGGTCTCCCTGCCGAAATGTCCGTGAGGAGAATGCTCCTGGAGCGGCTGGTGCCCCTAGCGGCCGAATTACTGGGGGTGGGTGGCGCCGCCTCCTACCGGGAGATCGTGATCGCCTTGCTGGAGCGGGCAGCGGCGGCATCAGGCGTGGAGCGCTTCCAGATCTACTCCTGGGATGAATTCCTGCAACAGGTGGTCGGGCGCTACCAGGCAAAGCGCCCGAAACTGGGGCCTATCAGCGCCAGGTTGCCCAAGATCCTGCATGGGAACGAACTGCTACTGCGCGCCATGCGGGAGCCGGTGCTGGACCGGTTAACCGCAGCCCTGGTGGCCTGCTTGCAGTAAGACAGACAATGCTTGGGTGCGTATCATCCATAATGTACACGCCTTTATTATTAAAATCAGTTGAATTGCCTGTAGGACATCGAAGGAAAACATCGGAAAATGAAGAAAGATAACAAAACGCCGTTGGTATTAGCTTCGCTGAAGTGATGGGACTTTCGCCATGAAGATGAAGAACTGCGATACATGTGGAAACGAGATGCCGGAAATGTCGATGTCCTGCCGCTTTTGTGGCTCCCATCAGCGCGAGAGAACGCGTACTGGATCACGTGAGCGGCTGCGTACGGTCAACATCGAGGCCGGCATGCCATCAGTTGAAGACGGACTTGCACGTCTTGAAGGCGATCTGGTGCGTGCCAAGCAGTCTGGCGTCCGTGTCGTCCGTGTGATCCATGGATGGGGTTCGACAGGAACAGGAGGAGCACTCCGCGACGCCTGCCGGGCATTCCTGAAGAGGAAACTCACCGCCCTGCAGATTGCTAATGTCATCCATGGCGAGGACTACTCACGGGCAACAAGTGCGGGACGAGACCTTATGAACCGCTGTCCAGAGCTGCGAGGCAGCGAGCGCTCAGACAGTCAAAACCCCGGCATCACATTCGTTGAGTTCTATTGAATGGCGTGGGAAAAACAGTTGCCGCCTGATCGTATCCTGTGGGTTCCAGGGCAAAAAGCGGATCAAGAAGACGCGGACCGTTCAGGTTGCCGGCAGGACGGATGCGGAAAGGAAGAAGGCGGCCGATAAACTGCTGGCCGAGTTCATCGTCGAGATCGAGCACGGCCTGGTCATCGATGGTAAGAAGATGACCTTCAAGAAGTTCGTGGAGTGCTGGCTGAAAGACTACGCCGAGACCAACCTGGCGCCAAAGACACTCTTCCGTTACAAGGAGATCCTGGACAGCCGCATACTGCCCTCACTGGGTCATCTCAAGCTTGACCAGCTCCGGCCGACACACATCATCGAGTTTGAGAACATGCTCCGGGAGCCTGGGATCAGGATGGACAAGAAGGAAGGCGGCCTGTCGGAGAAGACGATCCTGCAGCATCATCGGATCATCAGCAGCATCCTCAATGATGCCGTCGAGTGGCAGTTGCTATTCTCAAACCCGGCCGCCCGGGTGAAGCCGCCCAGGGTCAAGAAGGTCCAGGCAAAGTGTTTTGACGAGGACCAGATGCTGATCATTCTGGACGCCCTAGAGCAGTTGCCGGTAGAGCTTCTCAGGTTTCGGGCGATCATCGACCTGGCCCTGGGGACTGGTCTGCGCCGGGGGGAGATCATGGGTCTCGAGTGGAGGGATATCGACTTCGATAAGCGCACCCTGGAAGTGCGCCAGGCCAGCCAGTACCTCCCGGGCAAAGGCTGCTTCATCAAGGACCCGAAGAACGAGACAAGCAAGCGGCTGATCTCCGTGCCGGCAGCAACGATCGCGGTGCTGAAGAAGTGGAAGGCCAAGCAGACAGAGCGGAAAATGAGGATACCTGATCTGTGGAGCGTGGGAGAGTGGGTATTCACGACATGGGACGGCCACCGGATGCACCCGGACACGATCAGCAAGTGGTTTCCCGAGTTCCTGAAGAAGATCATCGTCCATAGAACCTGCAGTGGGTTCATGCAAACAGAGGACTACTGCCCACATTGCGATAAAAAGGTGCGCACAGAAGACATTATTAGATTGCCCAAGTTCAACTTCCATTCGCTGCGCCATACATCGGCAACATTGTTGATCGCTGAAGGCACCGATATCAGGGAGGTCAGCGGTCGGCTTGGGCACTCCAACACATCCACCACCGGCGATATATATGCTCACTTCTTGAAGAAAGCTGACCAGGCGGCTGCTGAGAAGCTGGATAACCTGATGACCAGAAGGAAGAAAGGTTCAGCAGCAAAGAGTAGTTAAAAGCATTCACGTAGAATAATTGAGACCCCGGTGGCTGCGATAGCTTCCGGGGTCTTTTTGGTTTAGTAACCCATACCAGTAAAGCAGCATATTGTGGAGTGATAGAATTCCATTAACGAAGGAGGAAATAAAGTGGGTGCACAAGGCGACGCAGTTGGGCTCGGCAAAGGTATCGGTGGTTTTCTCGGTGGCAGCACGATGCTGGTCTTTCTTCTCTTTCTGATCCTGATTCTACTTCTCCTCGGAATCAATTAAAGATTCTTATAAATCAAGCATATCCATTTAAGTCTCTGGGTTTTCCTGAGGCTTATTTTTTTCCCTGCTTCGGCAGTTCCTTTTACTCATAGGTGTGTCCTGTTGACCACAGCAGGGCTTTATTCTTTGGCGGGATGCTGTCCCAGGTGCCAGGGCCGAAGTCTCGGTCAATTCGGTTGCGTAGAATCTCCTTCTGTGAATCAGTCAGCTTGATGCTTGACATGTAGGATGTCCTGAGGGAAGCAACCTTGCTGGATCTCCCGAAGAGTATTTCACCAAGGGCCTGGGCTGCATATCGATCCTCGATGTCGCTTGTCCACTCGCCGGCAGGGTTGATATTGGCCGGATCAAAGCGGATTGACCACAGTTCTTTTGTGCTCCTGTCATAAATCACCGTGACCCAGGGCACCTGTCGGCCAGCCAGCTTCGGGAAAAGCTTCTCCGTATCGATGCCAACCCTCATTATCTTGTTACCGTCAAAAAAATAGTACCGTAATCCAAGTCTGACCATGGGCTCAGCCTCACTCGTAAGGTGTGAAATGTTAGGTTTTTTTCGGTCTCTTAAAGTACCTTTTGGAGAGGTTTCCCCCCAATTTCCCCCCAACTCGCTCTTTTATTCAATCGCTGGATATTTCAAAAGCCCTGCAGAGCTTGCAGGGCTTGATTTCCTCTGGCAGGGGAGACAGGACTCGAACCTGCAACCAACGGATTTGGAGTCCGCTACTCTACCGATTGAGCTACTCCCCTTTGACGCATATAATTATACTGAGAAATAGAGATCGTGTAAAGGCCTCAATATGCCTGAAAATTTCTGATGCTTTTTAACAAAAAGAGTTATAGTAAAGATTGTAAGCGATCTATGAGTTAATAAGTGAAAAATGAGGTGAATCTGCGATGTCCATGCATCCCCAAAGGGTTGCCGTGTTGATGGGAGGAACTTCCGCCGAGCGGGAGATATCCCTTCGCACCGGTGGCCAGATCTCTAATGCCCTCTCCGAGAGGGGCTTCGCTGTAAGAAAGTTCGATCCTGCCGGCAAGTTTATCAGTGGTCTGGAAGAGTTTAACCCCGACGTGGTCTTCATCGCTCTCCACGGCAAATTCGGAGAGGACGGGACAATCCAGAGTTTGCTGGAAGTGCTGGGGTATGCCTATACGGGTTCTGGAGTCCTGTCCAGCGCTCTGGCCATGGATAAGGTGATGTCCAAGAAAGTATTCCTGGCAGAGGGGATTACAACACCAGCCCATAGAAGTTTCCGGAAGGAAGAGATCTCCGACCATGAAAGGGCGCGGGATGAGTTGGGCGGATTGTTTTCCTATCCGGTGATCGTGAAGCCGTCCCGCCAGGGCTCGACTATAGGAGTTACCAAGGTCGAGCGAGAAGTTGATCTGGAACAGGCCTTAGATCTGGCCCTACGGTTCGACGATCAGGTCATCGTTGAGCAATTTATTGCCGGAATCGAGGTCACTGCCTCTGTGTTGGGTACCAGGGACCCGGAAGTTCTTCCCTTGATCGAGATTGTTTCCGAAACCGGCTTCTATGATTATACGGCAAAGTATAGCAAAAGCTTGAGCCACCATATCATACCAGCCAGGGTCGCGCCCGAAACCGCCCTGCAGATCGAACGGATAGCCCTGCGGGCTTACCAGGCCCTTAACTGCAGGCAGTTTGCCCGGGTTGATTTCATGGTCAGCCGTGAGAATATCCCCTATGTGCTTGAAGTCAATACGATCCCCGGGCTGACGGAAACCAGCCTGTTCCCTGATGCAGCCAAAGCGGTGGGTATATCTTTTTCGGATCTGGTTGCTCGGCTGGTAAATGAGGCCTGGTTGCTGTCCAAAGAAGGAGCATAGCAGTTCTGGCATGAAACTGAAAGAGTTCAAGTTTCAGTTGTGGATGCGCCTACTGGTGGGCGTTGTTTTGATAATCATAGTCGGCGTCGTCGGGATCAGGTTTTTCGAGGGCTACTCCCTTCTCAATGCCCTCTGGTATATTATTGAATCCTTGACAACGGTGGGCTATGGCGATTATGTTCCTGTCACCGCCGGCGGTAAAATCTTCATGATGGTCATGCTGTTGGTGGGGATCGGTTATATGCTCTATGTTTTAAGCAACGGGATCGCTATGATCGTCGAGGGCAGAGTAAGCGATCTGCTGGGGAGGCACAGCATGGAAAGAAGGATTGCCAAGCTCGAAAAACATATACTGATCTGCGGGGCCGGCCGGGTTGGATCAGAGGTCATTCATCACCTGAAACAGGATCGGGTGCCATTTGTGGTCATTGAAAAAGACCAGGGTATTATTCAAGAATTCCAGGGTCAGGATCTGCTTGTCATAGAAGGGGATGCCACCAACGATGAGGTTCTCATCGGAGCTGGCATTCATAAGGCCAGAGGGATCATCGCCGCCTTGCCCTCCGATGCAGATAATGTTTTTATCAGCCTGACTGCAAAAGAATTGAAACCTGACATCATCGTTGTTGCTCGCGCTAACAGGAGAGACTCCGAAAGCAAGCTGTTGCGCGCCGGCGCAGACAGAGTGGTGGCGCCAGAAGCGCTAGGGGGTCGACGGATGGCCACCTCTATTCTGAGACCTGCCACCGTCCAGTTTGTAGACACTATCATGACCAGACAGGGCAACGATATCGAGATTGAGGAGATATCTGTACCGGATAACTCCAGCGTGTGCTGTCAGACAATGAGGCAGGCTGCAATCAAGGACCGTACAGGGGCAATCGTGATCGCCATCGTGCGGCAAGGAGAAATTACCGGAGTACCTGGTGATGATGAGTTTATCAAGCCGGGCGATGTTTTGATCTGCATCGGGCAGAGGGAGCAGTTGGTCAAGCTGGAGAAGCTGGCCGTGGAGAGCGGTTGACATCATCCTGAGATCCAGTTTGATAGGGCGCGCTTTCAGGAGATATCAGGTCCACCGCATCCGGGCTTACGCCTGGCCTGAAAGAATGCGGCGCACGGGAGAATATTGAGATAGGGGAGATTCAATGCCAGGCAAGATCGTGTGTCTGGGCGACAGCCTTACCTACGGCTATCCTTACGGTCCTCACACTTCATGGGTCACCTATTTATCCAGGGTCTGTGGGCTGAGCCTCTCCAATGCGGGGGTTAACGGCAATACCATGGAGGACATGGCGGCCAGGTTTGATAGGGATGTTTTGGCCAAAAAACCCGAAACCGTGGTCATCCTCGGTGGCACCAATGACGCCTATCGGGAAGAAGTCTCCTGTTCGATGTCGGTGTTTTTCCTGGAGCAGATGGTTGCAAGCGCACTTGCCAACAAGATCCTGCCGGTTGTTGGCATACCGATCCCAATCGATGACCCCAGGACCGGTCCTAAACTGGAACGTCTCTCCCGGGAATACCACCTGATTTCATCCAGGCTCGGAACGCCGATGCTGGATTTTAGGACGCCCTTCATTGATCCGGATACGAAAAGAATGAGGGATGATCTCTATCTTGACGGTGTTCACCCCAATCTGGATGGATACCGGGTCATGGGGGAGACCTCCGTTTCTTTCTTTAAAGCACTTTTCCCCGATATGCCCGGCCATAGAAGCCCTAAAAGCAAGGGGCATCCAGGTTCCTGACTCTGTTTGAACTGAGGTCAAACAACTGCTGCCGGAAATAACGGTGGCAGTTTTATTTTCATCATGGATAGTTAAGCGGAACGGCTCAGATGACGGCGCCTGTGAGAAAGCCTTTATCAGAATGCAGTATATGGCTGGCAGGCATGAGAGAGCAAAACTGCATATTTATTCAGAAGCTCTTATATATTTTTACGCAATATTTCACATTATGCATAAATATTTAATGATGTATAATTATGCAAAATAGGCTTACGACATGGACAGCAACCGTTAAAGGGGTTATAATTCGTTTCGGGGAAAGCCATGTTCAATGTTGTTTTGTATCAACCGGAAATACCTCAGAATACCGGAAACATTGCACGTCTTTGTGCAGCTACAGGATGTACGCTGCACCTGATAGGGCCGTTGGGCTTCTCGCTGCAGGACCGCTATCTCAAGCGGGCCGGACTTGATTATTGGCGCCTGGTGGACATTTGCAGATACGATTCGTTGCAAGAGTTCTTCGGGCGCTGGAATGGCGGCAGGTATTTCTTCGTTACCACCGCAGGCAGCCGTTATTATACCGAGTTCGACTATCAGCCCGGCGATTTTCTGGTCTTCGGACGGGAGACTGCAGGTCTGCCGCAGGAACTGATAGATACCAACATGGACAGGTGTATGAGAATTCCCATGTTCGAAAGAGTCCGCTGCTTGAACTTGGCCAATTCTGTGGCCATAGTGGTCTATGAAGGATTGCGTAAACAAATGTTTAGAGGCATGAGCTAAATATTTAATTTGTCGAAGGAGAAGGCCAATGGAGCAGAAAGAGGAGCTTGGGCGCGATTTATGGGTGGAGTTGCTGGGACTCTATGACGAATTTATCAGACTTGGCAAAACTGACGCACGTACAATTGAGCTGTTGGAAAAGGCCGGATTGCTAAGAGAGGGCGCAGATCTGGGGAAAGAGATCATGGATGCCTACCCCCATCTGGATTTCAAGACCGTCGAAGGTCTCGTGCGCCAGGGAATCAGGGAGAAGATCGTGGAGGGGATACGCAGGAACCCGTTTTAGGAGCATATGCCAGATGCTGCCGATGCCGATCTTGCCTTGACATGGTCGGCGTTGCAAGGTAATATGGAATCAGGGTAAATAGGGCGTGTAGCTCAGCTGGGAGAGCACACGGTTCGCATCCGTGAGGTCAGGGGTTCGAATCCCCTCACGTCCACCAGATAAATCAAGGCTTCCGGAGTTCGGAAGCCTTTAACTTTGAGTGGATTCTCAGTTCTGTTAAACGTGAGAGCCACGGTCTTGAATAAGAATCTTTCTCCCGCCGTAGCTTACTGGCTGGCGCCTCATATGAACCTTGATGCTCCTGAACATCACCACCAGTTCGCTCTCGGTCAAGACAAAGGCATAGCGCTTCAGGGTTTTGGTGCAGGATCGAAGCATTGGCGACCTCGTACAAAAAAGAGGATGGCTACATAACCATCCTCAGAATTATCTTCTGTTTTTAGTTTAGATACCTTTCTTGATGGGCAGCTACTCTTGTGTGAGGCTCACAGTCTGTGTCGCCTGATCCCAGCTAACAGTGTATCCAAAGGCTTGGGCTATAGCACTAACTGGTAGATATGCCCGCCCGTCTTGGATCACCGGGGCGACATCCAGCGGGCTGGCTTGACCGTTGACCGTAATGTTGCTCTCTCCTATTACAAGCGTTAAGACTGTATCACCCTTGGTCAAGGTCACTGTTTTTGTCGTGCCGTCCCAGTTTGTGGTTGCGCCGATGGCATCGCCCAGATAGCGTACAGGCACAAGCGTTCTGCCATTTTCGATAAATGGCGCTGCATCAATGCTATAAACGTTGCCGTCAACGGTGTACGACTTTTGCCCAATTACGAACAGAATGGCAGCCTGTGGTGCGCCGGTGCTATACACCTGTCCGGCAACGCCATACACACTTTGTCCGACAGTGGATGTGCCAGCCTGGGGCGTATCGCTTGCCCAGGCGACACAACCTAATGCCAGAGCGAGAACAAACACGGCAGCAATCAAAAAACAAGCTTTTCTCATAAATCCAACCCCCCTT
>Ga0116107_1001931_pt1 | contig 11509 bp, 17 predicted proteins | sample June2015DPH_6_10_FD_88969 | JGI IMG/M metagenome (GOLD analysis project Ga0116107, IMG submission 88969) | Peatland microbial communities from SPRUCE experiment site at the Marcell Experimental Forest, Minnesota, USA - June2015DPH_6_100 | ecosystem: Environmental > Terrestrial > Soil > Wetlands... | reverse complement strand
TCTCTGGCTTAGTTTCTGCCTTTATCTCTGGCTTAGTTTCTGCCTTTATCTCTGGCTTAGTTTCTGCCTTTATCTCTGGCTTAGTTTCTGCCTTTATCTCTGGCTTAGTCTTTATCCACGGATCAATACTGGTCTTTGGATAAGCACATACATTAACCCATGGTTCAATATTAATATATGGTTTATCTTCTACACTTTCCTCTGTCTTAGTAGTCTCCACCTTAATCCCTGTCCTAATTTCCACATTTCCCTCTGTTCTGGTCTCTGGCCTATCTTCCACTTCGAATTTTCCGCTATTTATCGCTCCAGAATCGTCAAATTTTCTTATCGACGATACAAACTCTATTATCAACTCAAAAGCCTCATTCATACGAGATATAGGAATCCTATCAGGTTCAATTGGGACCTTAAGCTTTAAGATCATACTCTCATTTTTTCTATTGGTATATTTCAAATGGGTAGCCTTTCCACTTTCTATATTCCAAAATTTTAGAACCATTCCTCACACCTCTACACTACTAGAATTCCTGCATCAAACATTTAACAATCCCCGTCTATATAAGAACTACCAATTTATTGTTCCATTCTTGATCAACTCTGCTGCCACATTTTTCATTTGATCTTCATTCAATATAGCTTTTATTTCTCCATATTCCTTCATTTCTTGTTCGACAAAAAACACGTTGTCAGCTTCCGTGGTTACAAACTGATACTCTTCCCCATCTACAACCAATATTGTTAAAAATTTCATATTTTTCTACCTCTCTTTCCATCTACTATCGTCACGCTACCTCCAAATTTCTTTATTTTACTAGAATCCTCATATCGAATATTTCACAATACTAACACTTCTGCACATATTTCATATTGTATACTCTCTTAATATTCTGTCTCTCCATCAATATCACGCTACATCATTTTCTACATTATATCCAAGCATCTTAAACATATCTTTGTTCTTAAGAATCAGTCCATCATATTTTGTTCCCAATACCATTATAGATTCCTTTCTCTTTTTTATCAAGTCCGTAGGTTGTCTTATTCCAGCAATCCAAAGTTTCTTGGCATACACTCCTCCTATTCCTTCTAATCTGCATAAAGAAATTAGCTCAGGCCCAATACCATACTTAAATCTCATAGCCATACCACTCCAGTACGTCCCCTTCCCAAATCGTGCATATTTAGCGTCTATGTACATCAGGGCCTGCATCACTCTCTCTATATCTTGTGACAACATTCTTTGTATTCCAATTAGGGAATTAGGAGCATCTACCCCACTTATATTCTTCATTCCTCCAACTCCTTTCAACATATTCATATATGACATACCAATTTTCGCCTGTCCTTCGTTAATCTCTCCAAGCACATGACTCATTGCAGCTGACGCTTTCACATAGACGCCAATCTCTGATCTATCCACCTTGCTCACAATCGTATCTAAATATATTCTCAATTTACTCATCGCAAGACTAACAATGAAGTCATCACTCTCAACTCCCGCCTTGAATATTTTACTCCAATTAACCATCAAATCTTTAAGCATATCTGGTCTCAAATAAAAGAACACAGCAGCCTTTCCTAATTCAGTTTCTTCCAATTGTCCATCTATCTCTTTAATCGCACTATTTTCTAATAAGTAGTCTATTATTTCATCCACATACTCTTTATTCATTTCCATATTTTGCCTTGATGCCAGACTTCTTATATACCATTTGTGAACGTCTTCCCTGGTTCTAACTGTCTTTCCTGCAATTTCTCCAATTATATGAAACGCTGCTATTGTCGGATTATTTATCTGAGACAAAATATCCCCTGGATTCTCCACCATTCTTCTAAATTCATCCAATTTACTACTGGGAAAAACCATAATAGCGTCTCCTTCAGAATCTATTCCCATACGCCCACTTCTTCCACACTCCTGTATTACGTCTAGCTCTGATACTACTTCAATGCCTCTATGCATTCCTGCAATTATTACCACTCTCGCAGGTAGATTCAATCCATAAGCGAGAGTAGAAGTGGCTATCATTATTCTCACTCCTCCCTCTCCTTTATTTTTGAATCCTTCCTCTATATCAACTCTTTCATCACTATCTAAATCCGCATTATGAAATACGGTTGGATATCCAATCTCTTCTAACATGTTCATTAACTTTCTTCCATCAACTTTAGAATGGACAAATATCAATATTTTGTTTTTGTCATTTTCCCTTACTTTATCAATTATTCTACGAAACATGTTAGCCTTGCCATCATAATATCCTCCGCTATCATCATAGCTCTCATATTTCATATTAAGTTTTATTGGTCTCCAATTACTCTTTACCAAAACAGTATCCTTTCCATTCAGGTCCCTTATCCATCCTGCAATCTCTACAGAATTTGGCATTGTCCCACTTAATAGAACCATCTTGCACGCATTATTAATCTTAGTAAATCTCATCACTCCTGCCTCTAATTTATCTCCTCTATCCTTCATACCGATGAGTTGGACTTCATCCAATATTAATAATCCTGCTTTTTCTATCCATTCGCTTTTCTCAGAAGCCATATTCCTTGTCCTGTGATCTAGCATTTCGCTCGTACACAAAATAATATTAGCCTCATTAAGCTCTTTTATTCTTTTATCGGTAAGTCTATAGTCACCAGTGACCATTGCCAACTTATATCCGGCATCTCCAAATTTCTTTGTCCACGAATCAAATTTTTCCCGAGTTAATGCTTTCAGAGGAGACGTATAAATAACCTTCTTACCTTCTGCAAGCACCTTCCACATAAACATCTCCCCCATTACAGTCTTCCCAGTGCTCGTCTTGGCTTCCACAACTATATTATGATCTCCAGACACAAACTCTGCTAACTTGCTCTGAATTGGGTTAAATCTATCCATTGGGAATTTTCCCCACTTAAATAGTTTAGTTTCTAATAATTGTTCTTCTCCACTAACTTCATGAAATCTTATATTAAGTCTATCTGAAATTTCCTTCATCTTATTGTGAAACGAATCAATGATATTAGACCTTTCATCGTTACTTATCGCAACATTTCTATCTGTTGTCATAGATTCACCCACTGGTTTATGAATTATGTCAGTATTTTTAATACCAGGATGATTTCTATAATTCAGACACCCCATAAATTTTCTTTGTGTAAGCTTATTAGTTCTTTCAATAAGCATCCCTCCACAAATATTACATTTTTCTACTCCCTTCATCTTATCCTTAGCACTTTCAATTCTCACTACCAGATTTTCTCTCCAGCCCGCCGTACGATTTACTCTACCCTCACTACTTATCACTGGCAAATTGCTAACATGATCCCATGCTACAACTCTCATAGCATCAGTACCTACTCCTCTGCTCAATCCATTGACAATGCTACTATAAATCTTGACATATATACCGCCAAAGTCAACCAGATAAACTGCCTCCTTTGCTACAGGATCTGCTACTCTTTCCCACTTATATCCTCTTCTACTTAGAGTTTCCTCGAATTCTTCTTGTCTTATTTCAACATATCCACTCTTAGCAGTCTTAACACTGACAATATTCTTATCATTAGCGTCTCTACCATATACAACATTCTTAGCACCTCTACCTGGCGTAACATCCGACGCATCTATTATTCTTAATGACATTTTAACATTCCTCTCATAACACATATCCCTACATATATCAAGGTTTCGCTCCCCTTTATGGACAATAATGTTATTAATCGCTTCAACTATTCTTCCAGTTTTATTACCTTAATCCATCCAATTTCTTAATAACATCTTCTGTATGTACCTCACCACTCTTCCCACAACACCCACCATAATGATACAGAAGTTCCGATTGTAACTCCAGAATCTTGAACTTTATCTCCCTACGTACAGAAAACTTATAAAATGGTATTTCTTTTAATTTGTCTTGCCAAGTACAAATCTCTTCAGCAATCTTCAACTTAGCAGATATTTCTTCAGATGCAACCTTTCTTTTCAGCTCTAGTTCATGTTTTTCAACAGATTCCAATATCCGTGCTACCGTATGCGCCAGACATTTTTGGTCATCAACAGACAATTTAGTGGAAATCCCAACATCATCAGTTAACACTCCCAAAATAATTTCTTCTATCGTCTTAGCCATAATAAATTATTCTCCTATATATAGGAGGTTAGAACTTATTATCTTCATATTATTGCCGATAACATATTCCTTTTCTATGCGTTTTCCATCAAATCCAGCCTTCAGTAACTTTACTCTTTCTTCTCTAGTCTCTAACATATTATATTCTCCTTTCTTTGTCATTCTTCATAAGTTCCAACTCTAAGATTTCATCCACATAGTCTTGTCATTAACAAGACCAAAAGCACACTATATAAATACAAAATAATATCGTTCCTACAAAAGTGGCCACCCACCTATCGGTTATTATCAAAACGTTATATACCACATACGCATCCAACAACATAAAAAGAATTGTCGATATATAATATATTATCATCTTATGCATCATTCTCATATAATATACACCTACAAGTTTTACTTTCCCATAGCCTTCGAGACTCTTTTCCATTCATAATCTATATCTTTCTTGAACTGAGGATTTTTCTCTACTTTGAACGCTCTCGATAGCACAGTTTCTAGTGTTACCAGTGTATCCATTCCTAGGTCTTCATATCCCATATATGATCTCTTTCCATGCTAAAACATTATCATCGTATTGTCTTAATCTTCAATAAGATACCTTGGCTTCTTACAACATTTGGATATTGCATCGAAATGATCAATCACTTCATCAGATGTTCCTATATCATATCTCATCATATCAAGATCTGGAGATATCCCAGCATGTTTCATAAATCCACAATTGGAACACCTGATAACATAAATACCATATTTATTTTCCTTTCTGCCATATTGTACTTTTATGCCAAATTCGCTCTCATGAGAACTTATCAAATCTCCAATTGCTCTATTATTGTCTTCCCCGCATCCCCATATTTCAGGATGCCCCTTTATACAAGCATGACAATTGTCTGTTCTTTTCGTTACGACTATTGTAACAGTATTATCGTATTTTAATACCATCTTTATATCTCCTGATCAACAACAACAACACTTATATACACTTCACCAAAATTTCCTCAGGATATTCTTCCTGAGACGCATCATCAAGGAATGGACTGTAACATTTGTCACATAATCCTTCTTGTTCAGCAAACTTCTTTTGAGAAATCTTCTTCCTACAGTCAAGACATCTGTCACCTTTTGTTACTACCACAGGTTTAATTATTTTCTCAGCTTTTACCATATCGTTTCCCTCTTTATTTCTTTGGTTTGTATTTTTCAGTTTGTGTTTTTTTGTGTATATTCATCTATCGCTTTATATTTCCTATATTTAAACCGTTTTTTTGTATGCCGGATACAGTAGCCTTATTCTCCAGGAGACAAAACTCACAAAAAGAGATCAGACCACTGTACCTTTCGACCCAGTATAAAAAGAAAAGTATGAAAACCTATTCCTCACTCTCTTGATTACAAATCTTAGAAATCTCCTCAATAGAGGATCTATCTCCTTCTACCGCTTTACTGAATAGATCCCTTAACATTGATAGAGTTTCATCGCTTAGTTCGAATTTAGTACGGTCATCAATGATTTCCTTAACACTCAGCATATCATCCATTTCTTGACTTTTAAGAAAGACGATTTGTTCTCCAACCTTAGCTGCACTGCGAAATTCTCTCAACCTTTCGTCTACGAACCAATCCTTTCCTAACAGTTCTACTGTAGATAATTGACTTGCCATATTTTATGCCTCCTATTTGTTATTTATACCCATTTTTCCTATTAATTATCAAGACGTATCATTTTTATTATTGTCAGAGTAAACATCACCGCTGATCCAATAAGAAGAATCGTACTACATACGAACCATATTCCATTAGTCATAAATAGCGCCATTCACCATCTACTATGTCCTTACTACAGTATTATCGGTAACAGAACATAAGCACTGGTTTACGCCAGACTTTGCTCCTTCTTCTTGTTCCAATTTTTGACCAGCAACATATTTGGCTACAATATCAATAGCGTCTCCTAACTCTTTAAGCTTATCTATATTATCAACACAGATGTCGTTTTTTAAGTAAAGAATTTTAACTCCCTTATTGTCCTCATACTTTACACTTTTTATCATTCCTGCTTTTACATCCCACATCTTTATACTCACAATCCTCGCATCTCCTTATATATTTCTAATATATACAGCACTGCCAATTTTGCATCTCATCTCAATTCCAAATTTTGATCGCATGATCTAAATGATAGAGTCATAAAGTTGTTAGTCAAAAAGTTACACTTCTATAATGTGCCGTAAGTATATAAGCTTTGCCATGACAGAAATACTCCGATAACTAAAGATATACACGACGTAATTGCAGATAATTCCAAATGCTGTCACACTTTCCCCACACATTAATCTTCAACAATTTCCACGTACTCTGCTTCGATATCTATTCCAATTGGACATTTACCATCTTCAGCAGTTCCACACGTAGGATATTCCAATACAATTCTCTTATCGTAAGAACGTATTACATTAAGAACAACGTTTTCTAACGATATCATCTTATCTACATAGCTCCGTTGTTCTTTTGTAAAACATGAATAACTAGGTCTCAAATTCTTAGCTATAAAAGCTTTTGTGTCACCACTTATGATTCTTGCCTTCATTTTATCTCCTGAACTCAGGATGTTTATCCCATATTTCTTTAGGAGACAACGATTGCATTCCAACTTTTGCTTTCTCAAGATATTCCTTATGACTCACTAAGCCATCAATTTCTTCCTCAAGTTTAACTATCAAACTATCGATATGACTAACTCTGTTGTCAATATCTCCGATTGCACGTCTCTTGGCATCTTCCAAATGTATTTCCATATTGTTGGCACACATATAGCACCCAGTCTTTTTCTCAGGGGTTATTTTATCGCCATTCTCATATACAGATATATCTAACCCAGAAATGCTATCAGTCCATCTAAACCAATCAATAGGTTTACCATTTATACATCCCCACTTTTGCTCACTCCCAAAATCAAAGCCTATATTGTGCGCTTTATAGTTAGGATGACTTTCTCTATTATTCCAATACACAGGCCTATCAAATCCCTCAAGCAATGCACAGTGGGACACGCGAACATTGCATATTTCGTCCCATGACGTTTTTATCCCAAGAGAACCCGGCACATCGAGATATACAACGGAATTATAGAACATTACCGCCACACACTCACCTGTCCAGTCAGTATCACCAGTACGCACCTCCTCAATTGTCTCCATATCTGGTCTTAAAACGTGTACAGGAGCGCAAAAATGTCCGACGTGCTCTCTCAAACCTCTCATAGATATATTGAAAGTCCTGAAAGGATATCCTATACTTCTATCATTCTCTCTTTTTTCTGTTTCTACGATATTCATATACTTACATCTCCTTTTTGTCACTCACACCATTACCACTTTTATTTTCCCCTCGCCTCTCCTCACATTACATCATTCCTGGTTGCATTATCGAATTTGGAACGCAACTCACTCCATACCATTGTTCCTGCGGAACAAGAGGGCATATAGTTCTAATATAATATTTTCTAATTTTCAAAGCTAAACATTGTCGCCATTTGTACCTAACTCTACACCCTTATTCCACCTCCACTCTTAGGATCTATAAGCCAAAGATCAAATCCATCCATGAATTTTGTAGTTGCAATTCTTACAACCTCATTTTTTGAGTTCTTAAACTCTATCATAGTGCAGTCTTCGTGGACATAACCAAACTGAACTATTTCTCCATCGACAACTTTTATTTCTGGACTCTTGAGGAACTCTTCTAGAGTCTTCTTCTTATTTCCTTTCTCTTCTTCGTATAAGCTTGCCATTCCTGCATAGTATAGTCCTTTAGTTATTGCTTCATATTTTGAATCAAATTTTGTTGTCATATTTTTACATCCTTTTTTACTCCTCTTATTTTCTATCTGCATTATCTGGTATGAGGTTTTCTGACAAAACTATGAGAAAACTTAACTCCTTACAGATTCTCACCTCGGTTTTGTGCATACACCACTCCAATTTCCAGAATTAGTCATCTTTCTTCAATGACCCTTGTTTTTTTCTCCATCTGTCCATAAATTTGTTAGACATCACGATAGAATGTGACGTTCCTCCATGTATGTCACGCAGTTCTCTATCTTTTCCACATATTCTACAATTACCCATTTTATTCGTTTCCTTTAGTTAAGTCATTCCCTTTTTATCAACTATTAATTATTACTTCATATTTTGAAGCAAATTTTGTTGTCATGTTTTCAATCCTCCTTTAAGAAAGACTCGACAATTCCATGGGTATCACATTCTCGCCAATTGTCTCCAAGTTCCCTAATATATGCCTCTGCTAGAACTTTTCCTGCTTTTTTCATGCTTTTAATACCTTCATCCAGTTCTGATATTGCCTTTTCCAATTCGTTACTTATTCCGCTCATTTAATCATCTCACAATTCTACTATTTCTTTCTAAAATTTAAAGGTACAGCTATCAGCTGGTCGTTCCTTACCACTCTAGCATCAGGAACGTGGGCCCTTTCGAACATTGCTCTCAACTCTTTATAACCCTGGTTTTCCGACTTTGAAAACTGTTTCTGTTCCCTAAGTCTTTTTAATCCTTCCAGAGCTCTATTTAATAGACCTGATAGTTCTGACTCAGTAATCAAACTATCCAAAAATGTTTTATTATCTGGATATTCGTTAACAAGTCTCAAAATGACCCATCGTTCTATAAATGCCTGATCAGACAGCTTTACTGATGGCAACTCATTGCAACCAAAATACATTTTTGCTCTACTGAAAAGGTTGAATGGATTTGATCTCATTCTTCTTGCCATTAATTGTCTTACATTTCCAGTCAACTGTTTAATAAGACCCCTGGCCTGTCCCTGCAATTTGTCCTTCCCAAAGTCATCACCTATATTCACAAGTTTATTGTGTAACTCTGGGATAGAAAACCTATCAGAGAATGCGTACAAATCGAGCCTGCTAACATTATCATTACCGCAGAACTCACTCATAAGATTGAAACAGGTCGTTTTCCCATTATGACCGTTTCCCAGCAATATTACGCCTTTTCTGATAAAATGTGTTGGTTCTAACAAATAGCCAAACATCTCCTCTAATGTCAACACATCAATTTCATCATACGTTTTCCCAGACTTTTTATCTGTCATTATATCAATAAAGAAGTCATCAATACTTGGACACTTAGCATTAGGATCAAATGTTACAGGAATCCGTATTGGCACAAACAAGTCAGGGTTACTCTTTACCAACTCCATTTTCCGCATATCTAATATGCCATTATTCACATATATAAGGTTGGTATCAACCATACCCTCTTCAATATAACCGTCCCTCTCAATATAACTTACGACCTCGTTAATAAACGATGTTTTAACATCTTTGGCACCAGGATTTTTACTCTGCCATTCGTTGTATGAATAATGTATATTGACTTTTAACTGAGTCCTATCCACAACACGATAGCCATCAGTATTATCAGCAACACGACCTTGTTCAAACGCAAAAAACTTTCCTCCATAGAACTTTATATGGTATCGTTCTATTGTTTGTCTAGCCGCCGCTCCATGAGTCAATTCTGGACTTTCACCCATTTTTCATCACCATTTTTCATCACCATTTTTCATCACCATTTTCGGTTACTATTTCCTGTCACCATTTTCGGTTACTATTTCCTGTCGCCATTTTTGGCACTATTTTCCATTGCCAAATACCTTCTTTCACATGTCACCAACTCCCTATAGTACTTGCTCATACAAATAAGTCTAAAAAATTATCACAGATATCTCCCGTAAAGTCTGTTCATAAAAACCAAACTTCCCAGTGACAACATGTTATATATGCTCCAAAAGTACATAAAGCTTCCCCCTACAGAAATACTTCGATACAAATAGATATAAGCGACAGTACAACAGAACAAACACTAAACATCGCGCAAAATTGAAAGTTAAAAAAATTTCTCAAGTATTGGCACAATTATAGTATCAGGATATCCATTTATAATTCTAGCAATCATTGTTTCTTTTTTCTTGTCACACGATTATCTCCTCTAACATTCTTCTGTATCTTCCATTTAGTTACATGAGTTTTGTTCGCATCATCTAGTCGTACAGTTTCTGATTTCCTGATTAAATCAAGACTTGCCGCCTTTTCTAAATACCTTTTATGAGCAAGACCAAACTCTTTTAAATCTGAAAATATAAAAATCTCCAATCCTTTATTACATATTTCATTTATCCACTTCTTTGTTTCAAATGTTGAAACCATTACTTTATCACTCCAATATCTCCTCAACTCTTCAAAAATCCATCTCCAATGCCAAAACAGAATTTCTTATATCTTACCTGTCCTGATCGAACTCACAAAATTCGTGTTCCAAGTCATACGCTGTCTTATCTACTTTTTTATCTCCTTTCATTTCTTATTCCTCCTTTTATCAATTTCAAATCTTTTTTTCTTTTCAAAAACCAATCAAGAAAATCTTGGACGACAGGCCACTATTTATTCAGCAACATCATCCACCTGAAAACCTACCCGGCTCTACTGTCCAAAAATCAATAGAACTATTTCAACGTCTCTCCATGTCGCACAATCGTCTTTCCCATTCAACAATCAAACCAAGACAACAATTTCTCCCCCAACTAATTTTGTGAAAACCTTTTCTACTTTCATATTTCTAGTATCTCCTATTGTCTTATAATCGCCATTCCTGTTCAAAAGAAAACCAACTACTTATCCCAACCATATTTTCTACTGATTGTATTTATTGTATTTTTAACATTATCAATCTGTGATATACTGTTTCCAATCCTGTCTATATCACTGATAATATCCATTTTCTTATTGTTATCATCGTATCTTTTAAGCTCTTCGATTAACTCATTCTTTAGATCAGATAGATCATTTTTGAGCTTATCAAAAGGATCGATTATCCTAACTCTACCAATATTGATTTCGTCAAATGTTTCTAATTTTTCCATAATAATCACCTCAAAATCTTTTCCTGTTTCGACTCTCAATTAAGTCATCGTCTCCTTTCAAATCTTTTTCCTGTTTCGCTCTTTTGAGCTCATTCAGCCAGACCTCACAGTCTGAGACAGTCAACTCTAAAATCAACTCTAAAACCAACTCTAAAACCAATCCAAAATCAATAGCATCCGCTCTTATAAAAAGCCAACCAAAAAAAATCAAAAGCAGGAGATATCGCCCCTGCTCGCACCTATCTCAACAGCTCAACAGCTCAACAGCTCAACAGCTCAACAGCCGATCTCAACCCTGGTCCTCTCTTGTTCATTCCTGCTTATCTTCGTCTCCAATTTCTCCAGCACCGGTCTCTCCGCCTTCAGTACCAGCCTCACCAGCGCCTGCCGCCTTTTTATCTTGCAGTGACACCGGCAGTACATCG
>Ga0116107_1001926_pt1 | contig 11532 bp, 11 predicted proteins | sample June2015DPH_6_10_FD_88969 | JGI IMG/M metagenome (GOLD analysis project Ga0116107, IMG submission 88969) | Peatland microbial communities from SPRUCE experiment site at the Marcell Experimental Forest, Minnesota, USA - June2015DPH_6_100 | ecosystem: Environmental > Terrestrial > Soil > Wetlands... | reverse complement strand
TGGTCCGCCGGTCCGCTATACAAAGTGTATTTTGTGATTCAGAATGCAATGTATTTGGGGGCAATTGCATCGGCTTTTCTGGCAAAAATCGATATTGATCAAAAATACCTATATTTGTTCAAATATTTTTTCCTGTTGAATCTTGCTTCAGCTCACGCATTCTTTAAATTTTTGCTCGGACGAAAACAGGTAGTCTGGACCCCCAGGAAGGGTTAATGCCCTTTGTGTCCAGGTGATATGCATTGCCCGATGGTTAGCCTCATGGGAAAGTCATCGGTGCATTTTCCCGATGAAAATGCATAAGTGTCACAAATAATCAACATTTCATCCTGATAAATTTTTCGAATGCTGAAACGCGCATTCAAACGTGAGGAAAAATAATGCCAAGAAAAATCCTGATTACCGGAAACATGGGTTACATTGGGCCGGTCCTTGTGAAACATCTTCGTAAGACGGTCCCCGAGGCGGTTCTGATAGGGCTGGATACAGGATATTTCGCGAACTGCGTAACCGGTTCGGATATCCTTCCTGAATGCAGGGTAGATCTGCAGTGCTTCGCCGATATGAGACGGTTTCCAGAAGATATTCTTAACGGCGTAGATGCGGTAGTTCATTTGGCCGGAATCTCGAACGATCCTATCGGAAACCTGTTTGAGCAGGTAACCTTTGACATCAATCACCGAGCTAGTGTGAATCTGGCTGCCAAAGCGAAAGCCAGGGGGGTCGGCTCATTCGTCTTCGCTTCGAGCTGCAGCGTCTATGGGGCGGCGGATGATGCGGCGAGAACGGAAGAATCCCCGCTAAATCCGCTCACCGCTTATGCCAAGTCGAAGCTGCTAACCGAAGGCGATTTGCATACGATGGCCGATGGCGCCTTCAAAGTGACGAGCCTAAGGTTTTCGACCGCTTGTGGAATGAGCGACAGACTGAGGCTGGACCTGGTGCTCAACGACTTTGTGGCCGGAGCGCTGGCTTCCGGACGGATAACGATCCTGAGCGACGGGACGCCGTGGCGTCCGTTGATAGACGTGAAGGATATGGCGCGCGCCATGGAATGGGCCATAGGGAGAAGCCCGGCTGAGGGCGGGGATTTTCTCGCCGTCAATGTCGGATCGAACGGACGCAACTACCAGGTGAAGGAACTGGCCGAGGCGGTGGCCTCCGTCATCGAGGGTGTCGATATTTCCATAAACAAGGATGCGCAACCCGATAAGAGGTCTTACCGAGTGAGCTTCGAACTTTTCAACCGGCTCGCGCCGGATCACCAGCCGCAGGTCGATCTCAGGCGCTCGATACAAGAGCTGAAAGAGGGATTGGAGTCCATCGGCTTTAGCAACCCCGACTTCCGAAATTCGGACTATATGAGGCTCAAGGTGTTGTCACAACTCCTGGAGAAGGGACTGATCGACAATGATCTCAAATGGAAACGTGGATGAGTTCATCTACCCGCCACAAGGACGCTTTGGTTAATAGCCGCAATAGACAGAATGGGAATAATGTAACTTGGCAGTTGCAGGGTATTAAGTTCAAGAACTTGGCCATTCCAGCGATATTAACCAAAAAAGGGATTGCATGACAGGAGGTTGTGATGATTTTCAAGGAAACGCCCCTTAAAGGCGCATTTGTCGTAGAGCTGGAGAAGTTAGAAGATGAACGCGGATATTTTGCCAGAGCATGGTGCGAACGTGAATTCAAGGAACAAGGGCTCGACACGGGCCTGGTCAATATTAACGTATCCGACAGCGTCAAAAAGGGGACTGTACGGGGTGTACACTACCAGGATCCTCCCTATGCCGAGACCAAATTGGTGCGTTGCACACGTGGCGCGATCTACGACGTGATGGTTGATTTGCGGCCTGCCTCGCCCACTTTTCTGCAGTGGGTCGCTGAAACCCTTACGCCCGACAATGGAAAGATGATGTATGTACCCAAAGGCTTCGGCCATGCGTTTCAGTCCCTGGCTGATCACAGCATGGTATTCTATCAGGTGTCGGAGTTCTACGCTCCGGATTATTATCGGGGCCTGCGCTGGGATGAACCCAAGATTCGTATTGATTGGCCGGAAAAACTGACCGCAATCTCAAAAAGGGATCAGGAATGGGGGGAATTCAACTTAGACAACCTTTCGCCTCTTAAAGACCTGGCATAAGTGGTGGGCGACCCGTTAAGGATAAAGTAAGTATCTGTTGTATAATGTACAACTTTCGAACAACAGGTTCTATAATGGGAGAATATCGAATAATGAGTGAAAACTATCTTAATGTGACTGTTGACCAAACTGAAATCGGTGCGGATATGCACCGACTGATGACCGAACTGTATCCCATTTGCCGCAGCATCACGGGCGACGGCCTTCGTGAATCGTTGCGCATCATTCAAAAGCACATTCCGCTGGAACTCCACGAGGTCCCCACCGGTACACGGGTGTTCGACTGGACCGTCCCGAAGGAGTGGAACATCAGGGATGCTTATGTCAAGGGTCCCAGTGGTGAAAAAGTCATCGATTTCCAACGTTCCAGTTTGCATGTCGTTAATTACAGCGTCCCCGTTCATAAAATTATGCCTCTTCAAGAACTGAAGGAGCACTTACACTCGATCCCGGGAAAGCCCGATTTGATCCCATATATAACTTCCTATTACAGGGAGAATTGGGGTTTCTGTCTGTCTCACCGGCTGCTGCAGAGTCTTGAAGAGGGGGAATATGAAGTTCATATCGACTCCTCGCTGGAAGATGGACACTTGACCTATGGGGAGTGTTTCTTGAAAGGGGCAATTGACGATGAGGTCCTGATCTCAGCCCACAGCTGCCATCCGTCCCTATGTAACGATAACCTCTCAGGGATGGTGCTGGCTACGTTTTTGGCCAGGTATTTGCAAAACCAGGAACTGCGATATTCATATCGGTTCCTTCTTGCCCCCGGCACCATCGGCGCCATAACTTGGCTGGCCTTGAACGAAAAGCGCGCATCGAGAATCAAACACGGCCTGACGGCGGCCTGTGTTGGGGACTCAGGCCATTTCACATATAAGAAAACCCGTCGTGGCAACGCGGAAATCGACCAGGTTGTCCCTTATGTCTTGAAGCGATCCAGTCAAGATTTCGAGGTTTTTGATTTCACGCCATATGATTACGACGAACGCCAGTACAATTCCCCCGGATTCAACCTTCCAGTGGGAAATTTAGCACGTACGCCCCATGATCGTTACACGGAGAATCATACTTCGGCTGACAATCTGGACTTTGTAAAGCCCGAATACCTGGCAGACTCTTTTGCAAATTATTCGATGGTATTGGGGATATTGGAAAAAAATAAGCGATACCTTAATACTAACCCGAAATGCGAACCTCAATTGGGCAAGCGTGGATTATACGGTGCATTTGGCGGGAAAAAGGATGCAAATCAATACGAAGTCGCCATGCTCTGGGTCCTTAATTTTTCAGACGGTTGCCATACACTGCTCGATATTGCGGAGAAGTCGCGATTCAGTTTTGATGTCATTCAGAAAACGGCGATGATGCTGGCCGAACACAATTTATTGGAGGAAGTTCATGAATAACTCTAAAGCCAATAGAACCGGAAGCTTGGCTTTCCGCCTCTCCGAATACACCTGATTTTAACTTACTTCCCACTCTTTTGCCGAACATGTCAACATATTGAAAGCCAAGTGATCTAAGTGAAAAAGCCAGAAAAGTGTTGAGATCTGCCGGTCGTAAACGGCAGAATGGAAACATGTAATGATATGCAGTGGATTTTGCACATTCTTTTTCTAGAGAAAGGGCGAAAATGAAGGTCGTATTGTTTTGTGGTGGGATGGGAATGCGACTGAGGGAGTATTCAGATACCATTCCAAAACCTATGGTCCCTATAGGGTATCGACCTATTCTTTGGAATGTGATGAAGTACTATGCCCATTACGGGTTCAAAAAGTTCATTCTGTGCCTCGGATATAGAGGCGATGCCATCAAACAATACTTTATCAATTACCATGAATATCTCTCAAATGACTTCACCTTAGCGAAAGGCGGCAAAGAATTAACACTTTATAATAATGATATTGAGGACTGGGAAATTACCTTTGTGGATACCGGGTTGGCATCAAATATCGGACAACGTCTCAAAGCTGTTGAGAAATACTTGGCAGATGAGGAGATGTTTATGGCCAACTATAGTGATGGCTTAACTGACTTTCCGCTTCCTCGACTTGTTGATTTCTTTATTAAAAGTGAAAAGACCGCCTGCCTTCTAAGTATCAGACCCAATCAAAGTTATCACATTATCAGTTCAAGAGAAGATGGGGTCGTTTGCGGTATCAATGGCGTGCAGAGGTCCGATATTTGGGTGAACGGCGGATACTTCATTTTCAAAAAGGACATTTTTAAGTACCTCCGCGACGGGGAGGAGCTTGTTCATGCGCCATTCAATAGAATGATAGAAGGAAATGAGCTGATTACTTACAAATATGACGGATTTTGGGTCAGCATGGACACATTCAAGGACAAACAATTGTTAGATGATATGTACCATAAAGGTGATACTCCATGGGAAGTTTGGAAAGAGAATGATACCCAAAAAATAACCATTTGCAATGGAAAGCTTAAAGAAGTCAGTTTGTAAGGATCTTCCAGGTCTCTATAAGAATTCAAATTATCTTTTGCCAATAAACAATTAAAGCCAACATAAGGAGAATTTTCATGGCACAACTGCAAACGCCCAAATGGGTTTATATGGGTGGAAAGATTCGTCCGTGGGAGGATGCTGTTCTTCATATTTCTACCGAAGCGGTTACACGGGGTTTAAATGTTTTTGAAGGGCTTAAGGGATATTGGCGAGAGGATAACACGTCTTTCGGTATCGTCGCTATGCCCAGGCACTTCGCCCGGCTGCAACGTTCGGCAAGATTACTTCTCATCCCGTGTCCGGTTTCATATGATGAATTCGAGCGAGGCTGTCACGAACTTATTCGTTCCCTCTATCAACCTGATCGGGATATGTGGATTCGAGCTACGCTTTACGTCGTCGAGGGACATTGGGGTGAGAACACCGTAGCCGATCTCGTTTTGACAGCATACCATCAAGACAAACGGCCACCAGCACCGATAGAGGTCGGCGTAAGCACGTGGCTGAGGAGCAGTGACATCTCACTTCCTCCACGGATAAAAACCAGTTCCAACTATCAGGTGGCGCGGCTTGCGCGAACCGAAGGGCGCGCACGTGGATGTTCTGAAATGATCTTGCTCAATCAGTGGGGAAGAGTAGCCGAGGCGACGGGAGCCTGTGTGTTGATGATCAGGGATGGCAAAGTTGTGACTCCACCGCCTTCCGAAGGCAGACTGGAGAGTATCACGGTCGAGATTGTGGCAGACATCTGCAAATCGCTCGGAATCGAGTTCGTCGAGAGGCCAATCGACCGAACCGAATTATACGTCGCCGACGAAGTCTGCCTTGCAGGGACGCTCGCCGAACTCGTCCCCGTACGTCGCATCGACAATTTTGCCTTGCCGGAGGAGTATCCGATATTCAGTGCTGTTGCCAACCGCTTTTGGAAAGCAGTACGCGGAGTGGACCACCATCCGGCGGTGGATCTCTCGATAGTTGTTCCGGCCACTGATGCCGCCACTAAGAGTATTTTACGGTGAGGGCGATTGCGAACTTATCAAATTCTGCTGGTTTGAGGCCGCCCTGGTACGCGGCCGTCCAGCATAACCATCTCCCTTCCGGCGTAGACGAAAAATGGAAAGTTTAGGGTATGATTAAGATGGGTTTTCAGGATGCGGCTGGGAAAGGTCTCTCAATCCTTTGCCTGGGAGCGCACAGCGACGATATCGAAATTGGATGCGGCGGAACGATCATGAGGCTCCTGGAGGAAAATCATGATGTAAGCGTGTATTGGGTAGTATTCGGAGCGGATGACACGAGGGCTATGGAGGCGCGTAAGAGCGCGGATTTATTCCTGGAAAAGGCAAAGCATAAAACTGTCGTCATAAGGAACCATAGGGACGGCTTTTTTCCATACATCGGGGCTGAAATAAAGGAGTACTTTGAATCACTAAAGAGGGAATTCAATCCGGATATCATTTTCACCCACAACAGACATGACCTGCATCAAGACCACTGTTTGATATGCGAGCTAACCTGGAATACCTTCAGGAACCATCTTATATTGGAATACGAAATTATGAAATATGACGGCGACTTGGGGAATCCGAATTATTTTGTCCATTTAAGCGAAGATACATGCTCGAAAAAGGTGGAATATATCAGGAAGTGTTTCACGACGCAGGTCAACAGGAGCTGGTTTGCGGATGACGCATTTTATTCTCTTCTAAGGCTGCGCGGGATCGAATCCTGCGCACCCCACAAATACTCTGAAGCCTTTTACTGCAGAAAGATAATTGTGTGATCATCGGTTCAGGACCGGAGTGACTGAAAGAGAGCATTCACCGAATTTAGAGATGTCACAAAAAATCAGCCATCAACATTGAGGGTGTTTTGATTTGGCTCGGAACAGTTCAAGGCGACATAAAGGGCATCCTCGGGTAGGGTTGATCAGTCCGTATACCGGAGGCAACCTTGGAGACGCTGCAATTATCGAATCGGCTCGAAAGCAACTGCTTGACCGATTTGGTGACGCGGAGTTTATATTGCTGGTGCTGGACCCGGTTAGTGTCCGAGAAATTCATGGCGTAGACACATTCCAGTTGTCAGCTCTGCGGAGGGATTTTTATTTTACGCCCCGCAGTGCTGAATCGTCCACATCCCAGGAAGATAGCACAGGGTTTCTTCGCTATCGTGTGCGTGCCGCACTCAAGAGGATTGGTGGCCGCATACCCTTTGCCCTGCCGGTTTACAGACGCCTCCGCGGCGGCCTTCAAGAAATCAGGGCCGAAGCCGGCCACGTTCTCGATGCCCGACGGATGGTTCGAAATCTTGATGCTCTGTTGATCGCCGGAGGAGGCCAGTTCGATGACGTGTTCGGGGGGCCGTGGGGCCATCCTTACGCAATGTTCAAGTGGGTGAGACTGGCCCATAGTCAGGGTGTGCCCGTTTTCATGATTGGTGTGGGCGTGGACTATCTTCGTTATCGCCTTAGCAACTGGTTTTTGCGACATGCGATGTCAATCGCCCGTCGGGTCTCGCTGCGCGACGCCGGGTCCATAGAAGTCTTGCGCAAGCTCGGGATTCGACGAGAACTTGTCCTCTGCCCGGATTTGGCATTCGGCATGGTAAATTCGACCGGCAACGAGAAAATTGAAGCCACACGCTCAGCGCAAGATTTTACGATCGGCCTGAGTCCTATTGCCTTTGGACTTCCGGGCAGTTGGCCCGTTGCTGCAAAGGAATCTTTCGATCGGTATTGGCGTGAATTCCAGGCATTGACCCACTCTCTTATCAAGGAGAACTATTCCATCAGGTTCTTCGCTACGGATGCCAATGATTATCCTTTAGCGCAAAGGCTATACGATCAGGTTACTTCGGTGCCAACAGGCAGGGAGCGGATTCAACTGTTGCCGCCGCTAAACCTCGCCGAACTCATTACCGCTCTGCCGAACTTTGATGCTGTAGTGGCGAGCCGGCTGCACGGGGTGCTCCTTAGCCACGTCAGCAGGACGCCAGTTTTGGCCGTCTCGTACCTCAGGAAAGTGCGGGCCCAGATGGAGGATATGGGGCATGAACGGTTTTGCCTCGACTTCGATACCTTTACAGCGCCCGAGGCCCAGCGTGGCCTAAATGCACTTTTGGCGGAGCGTGGCAGGCTGGTCTCACAACTCGGTGGCGTATGCGCCGGCAGGCGCAGGGCCGTGGACAATGAGTTCGAGGCTGTTTGTGCAGACCTGGCATTAAATTCGTGATGAGTCAGGGTGCCGGGCCATTTATACAATGGATCGGTCGACCCGACAATAAGACGGCCGCTATGCTCGCCTTCGAAAATAGGAGACTCCATGATCAAGGAAATTAGAGAGTTGCTGGGATATCGCGAACTCATCTATGCAATCACCTGGAAAGATATCAAAATAAAATACAAACAGTCCATTATGGGCGTAATGTGGGCTATTTTTATGCCGGCCCTCGTCGTCTCTGCGGGTGCCCTTGTCAAATACGCTTTTGCAAGGCTCTCAGGTACGCCTCTCGGATTGTCACAGATCGCAACAGTTTCCGTTAAGGCCATTCCATGGTCATTTTTCATTTCCTCCCTGCGATTCGGGACCAACTGTCTGACTGCAAACGTCAATCTGGTCACCAAGATTTATTTCCCGAACGAAGTTTTTCCGATTTCCGCCGTCCTGTCACAACTATTCGATCTGGGCATAGCCTCATTTGTACTGTGCGTCCTTCTTGCCGTCGCTGGGATCGGGTGGAGCATCTACCTGCTCTGGGTCCCCGTTCTGATGGGCCTGCTGATTTTTTTGGCAGTAGCTTCAGTGCTGCTGCTGTCCGCGGCGAATCTTTTCTTTCGAGATGTTAAATACATCGTTGAAGTGATCGTCACGTTTGCGATCTTCTTCACCCCGGTATTCTACGAAGCCGACTTCATGGGGGCGACGTGGAAACCCATCATCCTGCTGAACCCGGTGGCCCCGATCCTGGAGGGGTTTAACGCATGCATTGTGTTAAGGCAAATGCCGGAAATGGCGTGGATAGCGTACAGCGCAACAGTGACCATCGTACTGTTTTTTGCGAGTTTCAGGTTTTTTAAGAAAATGGAACCCTCTTTTGCCGAGAATATATAGGAATCGATATGTCCCAAACAGCCATCGCATTGAATCATGTTTATAAAAAGTTCAAAAAGGGAGAGCTCTACGATAGTCTGCGGGACTTAATCCCGAGCTTGGCGAGGAGATTCTTCGTTGCAAGGGATAGAGGTAATGATTCCCTTGGCTCGAAGGAATTCTGGGCTTTACAGGATGTTTCATTTGAGATTCATAAAGGTGAGTCGTTTGGAATAATTGGTAATAATGGGGCAGGCAAGAGCACAATCCTGAAACTTCTTAGCGGCATTATGAAACCTACCACGGGCACGCTGGAAGTGCATGGAAGACTGTCCGCCCTGATCGAGATAGGCGCCGGCTTCCACCCGGACCTGACGGGAAGAGAAAACATTTTTTTGAACGGAATTATCCTTGGAATGACCAAGGGGGAAATAAGACGCAAGTTTGATGAAATTGTTGAATTCTCCGGTTTGGAAGAATTCATAGATACGCCGGTCAAGCGATACTCGTCAGGAATGTACGCCCGGCTGGGTTTCGCGGTCGCGGCTCATCTGGAACCCGATATCCTGGTGATAGATGAAGTCCTCAGTGTCGGCGACTATGTGTTTCAGAGAAGATGCATAGAAAAAATGGACGCCATCTTGAACACCGGTGTGACAATTATATTCGTCTCCCATAATCTCGAGGCGGTTGCGGGTCTGTGCCAAAGGACTTTGCTGTTAGGCCATGGGAAAGTGATCGAAGCGGGACCGACAAAAGAGGTTATCAAAACCTACATGAATCAGGGATCATACGGTCAAAGGCAACTGATCGATAAGGAAGTGGTGATTTCAAAAGTATCTGTGCACGGCAAAGATGGTGAAGATATACGATTTGAGACTGGTCAAAAGATTTATTGTGAGATTGAAATCGCGGCCAGGGTACGATGTTGCGGGCTATCAATAGCATTATTAGTAACGGACAATAATCATTTTGAAATATTTAATACCTCGACGGAGCGTCTTAAACATCCGACCATTTGTTTAGATGCAGGTGAGTCGTGGAAGTGTGAATATGAAGTGTGTCTGAACCTCGCGCCCGGAACGTACCATTTAGGTGCGGCAGTATACCGGTACGATGTCCAGAAGGAATACGACACGCTGTTGCCTGCTGCGACAATCTACGTTTCTTCCGATATCGACATAAAAGGTGTAACTAACTTATACCCAAGAGTCGTGTCGCTCCATGCAATTGGAAAAAATGATTCCAAGACATCCCGAGATTTGATCCGTCCTGCATGTTCGGCGATCTGAGCATGGATTTATGTAACTACCCGGTCCCAATACCGGCAAGAAACACGGAAGCGAGTATAAAAGATTTGCTTAACATGAATGAGAGCGCAAAGGCGATAAAAGGCAAACCCCGGAACGAGGCAAGGCCCAAGTTAGACTGGGACCCCAAGGGATACGCCGGATTATATGAGAAAGGTTCTGCGGCTTCGAATTTTTTTGCCGAACGGATAAGAATAATTCTCGATCTGATTCATGAGGATAAAAAGGGGAAAGTCTTAGATGCCGGCTGCGGCCCGGGCATGATGATACGCCATCTGATCGACGGGAATCGGAAGATTGTGGGGCTGGATTTATCTCCGGCAATGATAAGGCAATGTCTGCAAACGCCTGATCTTTCCGCCGGTGTCGAATTCTTGTGCGGAAGTGTTGAATCCCTCCCCTTTATGGATGGGATATTCGATGTCGTCCTTGCAATGGGGGTGCTGGAATATGTTACAGAGGCAGCCGAGGCTGCGCGGGAACTGGCCAGGGTGACTGAAAAGGACGGCATTGTCATCATGACGATGTTGAATAAGATCAGCCTTTACAGACTCTGGCAGAAAGCCTATGAGCGGTTATTCCATAGTGAGGGAACACCCCTTTCGCTCTACTCAGCGAGATCGTTCTGCCGATTGGTCGAATCGAGGAAGGACCTGGAAGTCCTCAAAGTCGTGTATTATGATTTTAACCTGTTTCCTCCTCCTTTCGACAGAAAGATGCCGGGAAGAGCAGTGAAAATAAATAGCAGGCTTGAGCCTCTCTTAAGAAATTGCCAGAAATGGTTCGGCTCCGGATTTATCGTAAAAGCGAGAAAGAAATAGCTTCTGCAGTGCTTCACGATACTTTTCCGGCCAACTCATATATGTTTTTCGCAGCAGTTCCTGCGGCCTGCCCATTTCCAGCGGGTCTTATGCAGCCGGGCTTTTCAGCGATAATACTTTTTGCGTTTGATGGCGTTCAGTGTTTGACGCCCTGGGTGCTTCAGCAACGCTCGACCTTTCGTTGCCTTTGAGTGTCAGGGCGTGGGGGGGCAACAGTTTTTTCACCGTCGTTTGTTCCACAATGGCTATGGTCCTGGGGATTCTGGGGTTTGCCGTGAGGTTGGTAATCACGGGGGGGATTTGTCTATCCGGATGCGCTTAAGGCTGTTTTAGCGCCTTAATTGCCCAACGGGAATCCTTCATCGGAGGTTTATCTCATGAGAGCTTTCTTTCTTCCTGGATCTTGTTTGAATCGAGCAAATCGCTCGAGAGCTATTTATAAATTTTTTGTTTTCAGCTGCGCCATCTTAGCGTTTGTCCTGTTTCCATCGGCCGCGAATGCCCAGAAAGCGCCGGGGGCGCCGAGGGCCGTATCCGCAAAGCGCGGTGATACACTGGCTGTGGTTTCCTTCCAGCCGCCGGCCTCAGACGGCGGAAGCCCCATAACCGGCTACACGGTGATATCACATCCGGGCGGACTGACAGCGACTGGATCTCAGGGCCCAATAACGGTGCCGGGACTTACAAACGG
>Ga0116107_1001924_pt1 | contig 11536 bp, 7 predicted proteins | sample June2015DPH_6_10_FD_88969 | JGI IMG/M metagenome (GOLD analysis project Ga0116107, IMG submission 88969) | Peatland microbial communities from SPRUCE experiment site at the Marcell Experimental Forest, Minnesota, USA - June2015DPH_6_100 | ecosystem: Environmental > Terrestrial > Soil > Wetlands >... | reverse complement strand
CGAGAAACAGCCGGATGGGCGGGTTGTCCTGACCGAACTGGTGGCCGCAGACGTTCCGATTGTCCGAGCGCGCAAGGTCAATGGACGGTGGGTCGGAGCCGATATCCGGCTAAACCGTGAAGTCGTGGCGGCGGCGGTTCGGGCTGACCGGGATGCGCGATGAAACGCTACTGGGACTCATCGGCGCTGGTGGATGCCCTGCACGATTCACGAATCGAGAAGCTCGCCAGTGAAGCAGACCAATTTACGCGCCCCCACACCCTGGCCGAGATGTTTTCAACCCTCACCGGGGGCCGGCTCGGCGTGAAGTATCTGCCTGACGACGCTGCTGCGCTCATCCGGGAGATCACCGCCAGTTTCAATTTCGTAAACCTGGACGCCAGCGAGATTCAGGCCGCCTTGGATTCTGCGCGGAAGCACGGCGTTCGGGGCGGAAACATCCACGATTGGATTCATGCCAGGGCCGCCGAGAAAGCCGGCGTACAGGTGCTCTTGACCGACAACTACGGCGACTTCGAAAACCTCGCCGAAGGCTTCACAATCGAAGCGCCCTAAAACACCCGTCCTCTCCAGCACCGCTCCCCACCGACGCGGCGGTTGAGCAAACGGCCTGGAATCTGTCCCTCACGGCAATAGCCCAATTTGCTCGCAGGCCGCGAACAATTTCTTCTCTGCGCTGCAATAGAGGAGATTGTTCGCAAGCTGCGATGGAGTTTTCACGCCGCGAGGATGACGAGTATTCTGGCGCCCGCCCTGCGACGCTCTGGCGCCTCACGCTACCACGCTCCGCTCGAGTAATTGAGCCGCCGATTGCACCGATTGCACAGAAACGAACTCCCATCTGTGCAATCTGCAATCTGTAGCTCAAAAATCATGGTCGAGGCGCTCGGTTGCGGCTTCGCCGCGCTGCGTTTTCATTGCCTCCCCGAACCCGCCGGCCGGTCCCTATCCAGTCGCCGGTGTCCCTTCCCCCAGGCTCTGCGGACGGTGGGCCGTGGACTGAGGAATTATCCTTGACAGCCCCCGACCGGAAGGCAACACTGGACTGTATGAAAGGCACAGGGCGGAAATTGCCCGAGGCGGTCGCAGCCCTGGCTGTCAGAGGGGACGCCATCCTGTGCTCGCTCTGCGAATACGGCCCCTCTGGTGAACTGCTGCCGGCCACCGGCCCCATGGCCAAGGCCAATCCGCTCCGGTTCGGCAACCTGCCGAGCCAATCGATGTCATAATGCAGGGAGATAAACTTTACTGGCTACACCGATGAAGAATATAATTAAATCAGCACTCTTGGCGGCATTGATGCCGCTCCTGTCCGGCTCAACTTATGCCGCGTCCTTCGGCGCGATCGGCGTGAGCTTTCTCGGCGATACCGACATTAATAACAATGGCGGTGGCGGAGATACAAGCGGGTGGGTCCTGGCTCCCGCCGACATAGCAGGAGTTGCTCCGCAGGCCAATTGGAATAACATCAGCACTCCCGGCTGGGGCAGCGGCGCACCGACGGGTGCCACCAATTCTGGTCCGTTGGCCGATTATGCGGGCAACCTCACGGCTGTGGTGCTTCAACTTGTCGCGGGCGATGCCTGGAACAGCAGCTACACCCCCGGTCTCTCCGTCGTCGCCAACTCTGGCCCCACCAACAACCCGAACGAAAAGCTGATGAAAGGTGTCATCAAGCAAGGTAATCAGCCGGCCATGACCTTCACCTTCACGAACCTGCCCAATGACACTTATGAAATTTACGTGTACGGCGCCGTGGACTCCGGCGCGGGGAATTTGGACACGAGCATTGACGCCACGACGAACTACTGGACGGAGCCCGAATTTTTCACCGACCCGCCGGGGTTTATCAACGCCACGAGCACCGATCCCAGCGTTCGAGCTGCTGGGAATTACGTCCATTTCACCGGAGTGACACCGGCGGTCGACGGGACTAACTATTATATTACTATTACCGTAAACGATGCCAGGCAGCGCGGCTGGCGTGGGCATAGCGGGGTTGCAGATTTTCTCCTCGAGTGGTTATACCAATCGAGTGCCGGTAGCCATCACCCGCCAGCCCCAGCCCGCGACTGTCGTTGTGGGTTGGCCGGCTACCTTCGCTGCGGGGGTGTCCGGTCCGTTCCCGACTTTCCAGTGGTTCTCGAACAGCGTTGCCATCCCCGGGGCGACTGGCGCCAGCTACAGCACGCCACCGGCAACCGCAGGTGACAACGGCACGAAATATAAAGTCACCGTCGCTAACAACATCAATTCTATCACCAGCGACGAGGTGGCTCTTACCGTAGTGATCGATCCCGGCACACGAGTTGCCTCCATCGGCGCGAGATTCCTGGGCGACGGATGGGTGCCGGCGCTGTTGAACCCAGGGGACAGAGCGGGAGTTGTTGCGCAAACCAACTGGAATAACATCCCCACCACCGGCTGGGGGTCAGGGGCAGCGCCTCCAGGCGGCGCCATTACCGCTCCTTTCATCGATGGCGCAGGCAACTTCACGGCGGTGCAGCTTCAATTTGTCGCGGATGATGCCTGGAACAGCGATGGCCCCACCATCACCCCTAACGATAGCCTGATGAAAGGCATCCTCAAGGAGGACGCCCCTGCCGGCTCGAGCTTGACCTTGACCGTCACGAACCTGCCTCCTGCCATTTATGACGTTTACGTGTACGGCGACGTGAACAACGGGCCGGTGGATTTGGACGTGAGCATAGGCGCCCTGACGAAATACTGGACGGAGCCCGCGGCTTTCGCCGATAGCCCCGGATTTGTTGAGGCCACGAGTTCCGATCCGAGCGCTCGAGCCGCCGGGAATTACGTCAGGTTCACCGGAGCGACGCCCGCGAGCGGCGAGATTACTGTTACCGCAACCTATCGCGGCGGCAGTGACGGGTTGGGCATCGCGGGATTGCAGATTGTCTCCTCGGCGGCTTTTCCAACCAATACCGTGCCCCTAGCCATCACCCGCCAGCCCGAGACCACGCTCGCAGCTACGGGTAAGAACGCTGCTTTCGCAGTGCAGGTGTCCGGTCCGTTCCCGAATTTCCAGTGGTTCTCGAATAGCGTCGCAATCCCCGGCGCGACCGGCGGCACCTACACCACCCCGCCGGTAACCGCGGGTGACAATGGCGCGAAATATAAAGTTACCGTCACCAACAACGTCAATTCACTCACCAGCTATGAGGTGGCTCTTATCGTAGGGGAGGATCCCGGCACGCGAGTTGCCTCGATCGGCGCGAGATTCCTGGGCGATGGATGGGTGCCGGCGCTGTTGAACCCCGGCGACCGGGCAGGCGTGGTTGCGCAAACCAACTGGAATAACATCCCCACTACCGGCTGGGGGTCAGGCGCAGCGCCTCCAGGCGGCGCCATTTCCGCTCCTTTTCTCGATAGCGCCGGCAACCTCACGGCGGTGCAGCTTCAATTTGTCGCGGATGATGCCTGGAACAGCGATGGCCCCACCAACACCCCGAACGATATCCTGATGAAAGGCATCCTCAAGGAAGACGCCCCTGTCGGTTCGGCCATGGCCTTGACCTTCTGGAACCTGGGCCCTGCCTTTTATGACGTTTACGTGTACGGCGACGTGAACAACGGGCCGGTCGGTTTGAACGTGAATATAGGAGCCACGACGAACTACTGGACGGAGCCCGCGGCTTTCGATGATGGCGCCGGATTTATTGATGGAACAAGTTCCGATCCCAGCGTTGGAGGCTTTGGGAATTACGTCAGGTTCACCGGCGTGACACCCGTGAGCGGCGAGATTACTGTTATCGCAACCTATCAAGGCGGCAGTGACGGCTTGGGCATAGCGGGGTTGCAGATTGTCTCCTCGGCCGCTTTTCCGGCCAATCCGAGGCTCACTGCCGCCCTGCAGGGCGGCCAGACCGTGGTCTCCTGGAATTCCCCCCTCAGCTTCCAGCTCCAGTATCGAACCGATCTAGGCCAGGCAAGCTGGACTGATGAACTTACGCCACCCGTCATCGCCGGCAACCAGGTGACCGTCCGATTGCCGGCCACCGGCCCCGCCCGGTTCTTCCGGCTCATGAGCCGCTAAGCAATTTCACCTGTTTGAAAGATCTGAAATCAACCGCAACCAATCTCGCTCGGCCTGTCCCTTGGCGGCAGCGCGGGTTCACCTTAATCGAATTGCTCGTGGTTATCGCCATCATCGCCATCCTGGCCGCACTCCTCCTGCCGGCGCTCGCCTCGGCGAAGGAGAAAGCGAATCGCCTGTCGTGCGTGAACAATAACAAGCAGCTTGGGTTGGCGTCGCACATGTACTGCCATGACAACCGGGACTGGATGGCCTACTGCAATTGGGCAGGACCCATGGTCCCTGGCTGGCTCTATCAGCCCCAACAGGATGGCGACCCGCCGAGCCTCATGTCCCCGCCCTGCAATGCCAACCCCCTCTTGGCGTACCAAGGCGGACTCTACTGGCCTTACGTGAAGAGCATGAGCACTTATCGGTGCCCTCTGGACACCACAAACACTTCATTGACGTTTTCATTGTTTAAGGCGCGTACCAATCAGCTCTGCACCTATGTCCAGAATGGCGCCGTCTGTGGCTATGGGAAGAGCGGCCCGAACACCTACCGCCACAGCGATTTCCGCCAGGATGCCTTCATGCTGTGGGAACCCGACCAGCAAGACACCTCCATCGGCGCCCAGTGGACCTACAACGACGGAGCGAGTTTCCCGGACCCAACCATCGACGGAGGCTTGGGCAAGCGCCATGGCAAGATTGGCGGCATCGTCCTGGCGATTGAGGGACATGTGGAATTCGTCAAATATGCCGCCTGGCGTCGGGAATCCGAGTTGCCCTTCAAGAATCGCATGTACTGCAATCCCGGCACCGCCAACGGCCGATAACTGGCGGCCGGCGCGAGGTCTTTGGCTATTTAACCATGCCCTTATGAAAGATATGAAATCAACCGCAACCAATCTCCGTCGGCCGGCCCCTTGGCGGCAGCGCGGGTTCACCTTAATCGAATTGCTGGTGGTCATCGCCATTATCGCCATCCTGGCAGCCATGCTGTTGCCGGCTTTGGCGCGCGCCAAGCTCAAAGCGCAAACGGTTCAATGCATGAACAACAGCAAGCAAATGATGCTGGCCTGGAGACAGTACACCGATGACAACGCCGACTGGGTGCCCCCGGCATACGGCAGCCGCAATGCCTGGATTCCGGATGCGGCCGACATGAGCTGGACAGGGAACGCAAGAACGGATGGCCTCAACCCTGACAACTGGGATGTCAATCGGATGGTGAAGCTAAGTTGCTTGTGGTTTTACTGCGGAAATAACGTGGACATTTGGAGGTGCCCGGGTGACAACAAGTATTATTGCCTGGCCACCTCCGGACCCCTCCAGGGCCAAATGGTCCCGCGGCAACGGAGTTACTCGATGCTCAGTTGGTTCAACGGCATCGACGCCGACAGCTTCGGCCCCGGATATACCAAGTATAAAAAATTGAGTCAGGTTGTGAATCCCGGCCCGGCGATGACCATTGTGTTTGTGGATGAACGATGTGACAGCATCAATGATGGCGAGTGGTGTTCCGGCATGAGCGGGTGGCCCGACCAGCCGCAGGCATGGGTGCTGGTCGATTTTCCGGGCAGTTACCACGCCGGCGCCTGCGGGTTTGCCTTTGCCGACGGCCATTCCGAAATCCACAAATGGAGGGACTCGCGGACGACACCGCCCATCGGTCAGCTCAAGGGGTTGAATGTTCCCATGGCGAAAAACGTGGACGCGTATTGGATCATGGAACATTCCACGCGGCGGCCGTGATCGACAGGGGCATTCAGGAGCGGTGGTTTGACCTCGGGTCGGCGCAGCCCCTCCGATTATGTTCATGACCACCCGGTCGGGTTTGCGCCTCGGCGCGCTGCTGCTCTTGTTGTTTTCCTGGCCCGCCGCTTGGGCCGCCGAGCCTAAGAAGCAGTCCGGGCCTCCGCCCCGGGTGTCGGCGGCCGAAGGCTCCAATGCGCTCGCCTCGTTCCAGATCAAGCGGGGTTTTCGGATCGAGTTGGCCGCGGCGGAGCCGATGGTTGCGGCGCCGGCGGCCCTGGCATTCGACGAGCGGGGGCGGCTCTTCGTGGCCGAAATGCGGGACTACCCGGACCGGCGCGAGCAGAGTCCGCACCTGGGCCAAATTCGGATGCTCGAGGATATGGATGAGAATGGGGTATTCCAGACGAGCACGGTTTATGCCGACAATTTGCCGTGGCCCTCGGCGGTGGCCTGCTACGGAGGGGGGATCTTTGTCGCCGCAACTCCGCAGATCTTTTATTTGAAGGACAGCGCAGGCGACGGCATCGCCGACGTGGTGAAAGTGGTGTTCACCGGTTTCGGCGGCCGGCCTTACGTGCCCAACCCAAGGGCGTTGCTGAACAGTTTCAACTGGGGTTTGGATAACTGCCTGCACTGCGGGATGGCGGGCCTGGATGGCGCCGTGAGCGTGCTCAGCACCGCCCAGGTCCCTTCGCTCGCCCTGGCGGACAGCGACTTTGCGTTCGACCCGCGCACGCTGGCGATTTCTCCCGAAGCCGGTCCTGGCCAAAGCGGGATGAGCTTCGACAACTGCGGCCGGAAATTCCTCTGCGACATGAACCGCCCGTTGCGGCTGGCGATGTGCGAGCCGCGTTACCTGGCGCGCAACCTTTTCTTTCCTGCGCCTCCGCAGGTGCTGGACGCCGCCAGCCCGGCCATGCCGATTTATCGCTTCCCTGCCGAGAGCCGGGCACCCAACCCTCCCAAAGGGGGCCGGCCGCCCTCCACCAACGCCCTGGCGGCTGCCTGGCTGACGGACGCCCGAGGCTGCGTGGTTTATCGCGGAAGCACCTTTGGGTCGAACTACGTCGAGAACGTTTTTGTGGCCGACCCGCAGGCCCATCTGATTCACCGTTTTGTGCTTCGGCAGCATGGACTGGAGATGGTGGCCGAGCGCCCGAGCGACGAGCAGCGGACTGAGTTCCTGGTTTCCAAGGACCAGTCATTTCGTCCGGTGCAGATAGTCAACGGACCGGACGGGGCGCTTTACATCGCGGATTTCCGCGCGGGCCATGAGAGCGGGCGGATTTATCGCATCGTTCCGGAGTCCTTCCAGCGGCCGCCCTCCCCGCGCCTGGACCGGCTCAAGACCTACGATTTGGCCGCGCTCCTGGCGCAGGCCAATGGCTGGCAGGCCGACACGGCGGCGCGGCTCTTGTATGAGGAGCGTGACCCCGCGGCAGCGGGGCTGCTGCGGAACATGCTGGACCACTCGAAGCTTCCGCTGGCGCGTCTGCGCGCCTTGCACGCGCTGGACGGGTTGGGGGCGCTCCAGGGGGCGCAGGTGCTCAGGGCCTTGAGGGACAGCGATGAGCGGGTCCGCCAGCACGCCGTGCTGCTCGTGGAACGGCTCGCGGCCCCGGCGTGGGTGTCCGGAGAGCTTTGGGCGCAACTGTGCGTCATGGTTGCCGACCCATCGATCCGCGTGCGCTATCAACTGGCCCTTACCCTGGGCGAATTGCCCGTGCCTGGCCGTGGCCTGGCGCTGGCAAACCTGCTCGCTCGCGACTTGGACAACCGATGGATTAGCGGGGCGGTGCTCAGCTCCCTGAGCGAAGGCCCGGGGCCGTTTCTCACCGGATTGGCGGGTGATGCGCTCTTCCGCAATTCTGCCGCCGGCCAACAGTTCCTGGCCCAGTTGGCGACGATGATCGGAGTCAGGGGCAGATTGGAGGACGTGACGCAGGTCCTGGACCTGCTGGACAAGGCCCCGGTATCGGCGCCGTCCCCTTATGAGATGCTCATCGCCCTGGGCGAGGGATTGCACCGCAGCGGCAGCTCGCTCCGGTTGGTGGATAGGCAAAACCGCCTGCGGCGCTTCTTTGATACCGCCCTCGCAGTCGCCATCAATGAGCGCGCGCCCTTGGCGTCGCGTGTCGATGCAGTCCGCCTGCTGGGCGTAAGTCCGTCGGATTACCCCCGCTCGGGCGATTGGCTGCGGGGATTGCTGGCCCCGGCCGGACCTTACGTCCTGGAATCGGCGGTAGTGGCCGCGCGGGGGCGGTGCGGCGATGCGTTGGCGGCTTTGGACCTGATGAGGTTTTGGGCCGCATCGGGGCCCCCGCTGAGGAACGAGGCCATGCTGGCGCTGCTGGCCAGGGGGGAGCGCGCCGGGGCGTTGCTCGCGGCCATCCAGCGAGGGACCATCAACGGCGCACAGCTCCCTTCGTTCTGTCTCAATCTCCTGCGGACGCATCCGGACCCGGACGTCAGCCGGCGCGCCGTCCGGCTTTTCGGCCCCGTCACGGGGGCACGGCCGAGCCTGGTTCAGCAATTTGAGCCGGCGCTCGGTCTCAAAGGTGTCGGCAACCACGGCCATAGCCTATTCCTGGGGCTTTGTGCCGGCTGCCACCGCTTGGGCGGGGAGGGGCAGGTCTTCGGTCCCGGCCTGGCCGGCGCGAAGGTCCGTGGAAAGGAAGCCATCCTGAGGGCCATCCTGGAGCCGAATCGGGACGTGCAGCCCGATTATGCAACTTGCGTGGCCGAAACCAAAGAAGGCGAGAGCCTGGTCGGCATCAAGACTTCACAAAATGCCTCGACCCTCACGCTGCGGCGCCTCGGTGGCGGCCCAACGGTCTGGCTGCTGGCGGACCTCCAGTCCATCCAGACCCAATCCTGGTCCCTCATGCCCGAGGGCCTCGAGCAGGGCTTCTCCTTGCAGGATATGGCCGACTTGCTCGATTATATCCTCACAGCCACTCCCTGATCTTCTCCTGGTACTTGCTATAGACAAACCCGAGGACGAGCAGGACGACGCCCAGGGCCATGAAGCTCAGGATGCGGGAGAGCGTTTCCAGCTTCCACACGTCCAGGACGACGATGCGGCCCAGGGCGCCCGCCAGGATGCCCAGGCTTAGCCAGCGATAAACCCGCTCGCGCAGCACGAGGCCGCACGTGAACAGGGCCAGCGCCAGGACCGACCAGCTTGCCGTCAGATAGAATCCGCTGGCCGTCTCCTCCACCCAGAGCGAGAGCAGCCGCCACAGGCCCAGGCCGCCAAGGACAATTATGGCGGCCTGCCAACGACCCTCGAGGCGATAGCGGTCCGGCAGGCCCTTGGCGATTTGCTGCTGGCCAAGCAAGGCGAGCAGCGACAGCAGGTTTGGCCAATAAACCTTTGGGGCTTCGGCCAGCGGCAGCCAGAAGCAAGCCATGCCGGCCAGGGTGTACGCCGCGCTGAACAGGAGGGTTTCCTGGTTTTGGCGCCAACCGGCCCACAGGAACACCAGCAGCCCCAGGAGCGCCAGCACCCACATTCGTTCCTGTGCGGGGAGGTAGGCGCAGACCCACCAGAACGACATTGCCAACGCCATCCAGCGGTAGAACTGCGCGATAGCCAGCAACGGCACACGCGCCCCTTCCCCGGTGTGGGGCTTGAGTTGGAACCATCGGACCGTGCCAAAGGACAGGGCGCCCAGCGCGGCGATGGGCAGGAGCGCCAGGTGCCAGCCCGGTTTGGTTTGAGAGAGTTGCCAGGCAAATTGAACGGCGCTCACGGCCAGCAGGAACTGGGCGCAGGCCGCCAGAAACCAGGCGCGAGTGAACACACCATAAGCGGTCAGAGCGACGGCCAGCAGGCTCGTTGCCACCAGCCAGGCCGGCGCCTCCAGTCTCGGGCCGAGCCAGCAACAGAGCACGCCGATGATCGCGGCCGCGTAAGCGGCCTGCCAGGCCAAGGCGATTTCCCGGCGCAAAACCATGACCTTTTGCCTTTGCCACCAATGGCTCAGGCCCAGTGTCAGCCCCATCAACAATGCCGGGTCCCACCACGGAGGAGTTTGGGCGTCCTCGCAGACATTATAGAGCCAGACGCCCTGCGCGATGACCAGGTAGCCTTGGGCCAGCAAGCTGACCTCGCGCACGCGCAACAGGTAAATGGACAACGTCAGCAGCAATCCCTCGGCGGCCAGGACCAGCGGAAAATGCTCCGAGCAATTGTCCCACGTGGCCGCCAGCCAGATCGCCAGGGCCAGTACCGTAAAGTACCCGGCCCGCGGGCGCAGGACTTCCTTGGAGGCCGCCGTAGAGTGGTGGGCCAAAAGCGTGTTTGCCATCATTAGCCCGCCCAGCCCGACGCCGAGCCAAAGGCCGCGGAGGTCCGGCCGCAGCAGGCCGTCCATGCCCCAACCGACCGAGAGCCCTGCGGCGAGGCAGGCGCCGGTGAGCAGGACAACGCTCTTGCGCGCCTGGCCCGCCATCTGAAGCATCACGCTCTCAGCCGCCAGAATGAGCGCGAGCTGCAGGCCGCTGAACTGGGTAATGAATCCTACGGTCACCAGCAGCAGGCCCTGGGCCAGGTAGAAATCCCGGGCCAAAGGTTCCGCCGCCAGCAGGTGGCCGGCCAGTTCGGCCAGGACCAGCAGCACCGCGCCATAGACCAGCGCGAACTCCCAGAAGCCGCCCTGCCGCACCAAGAGCATGGTCAGCAGGAACAGCGTGAAAAAGGCCCCGTTATTCAGGGTAAGAAACCCGGCGCGGTTCCGGCCTGCGAACTTCGCGTCGCGGGACAGGAACACCGCCGCCGTGAAGACCAGCCAATAGCCCATCAGGAAAGAAGCCCCCTGCCACAACCCCTCCTGCGGCTCGGCCCAATGCCAGGCGCTGCCGTTGAAAAAGCGCCAAAACCCGTAAGCCGCGTAGGTCCCGGCCAGGCACAGGTATGTCAGCGTCGCCCAGCGATTGCGCGCCAGGAAGAACACCGCCGCCACGGACAGAACCAGGTTCGAGTAAAGGGTAAAGGAGCCGGCCCGGGTAATGACCGAGGTGTAATAAGCCAGCATGACGCCCAGCAGGGCCAGCACCTCCGACTTCCAGCGGTCGGCGATCCACACCATGAAACCCGCCCAGGCCAGCAGCAGCGCCCCGTCGAGCATCGGGCTGGAAATGATCTTGAGCGGCTCCAGATGATGGGCGGCGTAAGTCGTAAAATAGACCGCCGCCAACCCCCCGGCAAACAACACCTGGGCGTAGTTCCTCAGCGATTCCTTGACCGCCTTGCGCTGCCACCACGCGCCCGCCCCGAGCAGAATCGCGCTGGCCAAATACAACAGCCCGACCTTTCCGCCGGGACCCAGATTGACGATGACCTTCTGGTAAGCGTAATTCCCGAAAAAGGCCAGGCCCGTCAGCACCAGCGCGACTCCCAGCCGCGCCAGCCAGTAGGTGCCCAGCCGCAACTCCAGAGAGCCCTGGTTGTCCGGCGCCGCCGGTTGCCGAGGCGGCGGACCGGCCTGGGCAGGCCCCAACGCTGCAATTGACGGAGGGACGGGAATGCTCCGCGGAACGCCGGCTTCCCCGGCCGCCGTAGCTTCAGCGCAGGCGGCAGCCGGCAATGGCCAAGGCCTCGGCGGTTCAGTTGACCCAGGGATGGGAATGGGCTGCGGCACGCTGGCCACAGGCCCCGCCAGGGCCTGGTTCTCGGCGGCTACCGGCCGACGCGGGATGATGGGTGACAGCGGTGGCGGGGCAACGGCCAGTGCCGGT
>Ga0116107_1001920_pt1 | contig 11547 bp, 10 predicted proteins | sample June2015DPH_6_10_FD_88969 | JGI IMG/M metagenome (GOLD analysis project Ga0116107, IMG submission 88969) | Peatland microbial communities from SPRUCE experiment site at the Marcell Experimental Forest, Minnesota, USA - June2015DPH_6_100 | ecosystem: Environmental > Terrestrial > Soil > Wetlands... | reverse complement strand
GGTTAAGACGATACCTGTGCCACGTGACATTTGCGCTTTTACGCTAACAATTGACTCTGAGATTTTCTTGATTAGCATGCTTGTTGCTTCCGAGAGTGATTTCAAAACTTCTAACGGATTAGCTAGTTGACTCATTTTGTTTTTCACCAATAAGGTACTATAGCAAAATAGTATTTGTTGACTAAGGAACAGCCGGAGTTAGTCACAAAAATTTAGGCTGGCATCATGAAACTTGAGCCGCCATATAAGCCACGTTCCTTGCTGCATGTGAGCCTTGACAAAGCTTGCCGATGTTCGCCATAAGCTGGTAAGAAGCTTTCAACGCCATGTTAAGGTTGTTGTTTGTTAAGAATTTGGCGTCTATGTTAAGCGCTGTTCCTTGAATGTTTGCGGCTATTTGGATTCCGCCGTCTTCCGTGATCCACTTCAAAGTGACGCCTTGATTGTTTTCTGACATGCCCAGCCAACGGAGCAAACCGAACCATTTGCCTTTAAGCGCCAAGATAAGTTGTTGCGTCATGAGGTCTGATGGAAGGAAAGTTTGAATAAGAGGCGTTGTTGGTTCTTCATTGCGCACCTGGTTAAGTTTTAGTTTAGTGATTTTTGGGGTAACGCGGTAGCCTGCGGGTTCTTTTTTCACAATTCCCTCTTGTTCCAGTCGGCTTAGGATGCGTGAGAGCGTTTCGGAATGCAGTCCTGTTCTTCGTTTTAACCCATCGAATGTGAATATAGTCAAGTCTTCATTTTCTATTAGCGCCAACACGTCAGCATCGCGTTCGCTGAGGTAATAGTTGGCTGGAAGGCTTTGCCAATTAACATTCAGAATAGGTATCATTATTCTAATGTTTGGTTAAAGTGTTGCTTTTGAATGTTATGCCATTTTGGTAAGAAAAGCAACGATGATTTATGGTGAAAACTTGAGTTAACTTAATTGAAAATTGCATTTGATAGAAAAGCTAAAGAAGCTCGATATGCTCATAAGAAATATGAGCTTACACACAGTTAATTTCAGGAAACTGTGAAGTAAATTTGATTGTTATAAACTGCTCCTTTATTGAGGAGGGTGAATAATTAATGACAGATATCGGTATTCTCGCTCAAGAAAAAGGAAAACCAAGCGCTGATTCCGTTTCTAACCCTGAGAAAGGAGAGCAACCTCTGTCAAATAATCAAAGTAGATATGGCGGTTTATTTTTACACATGAATGATGGCTTTGCCTATTGCAAAGTAATATTGGACCAGTATGGAAAACCTGTTGACTACATCTTCGCTGATGCAAACGAAGCCTATAGGCGACTCATTAAGTTAAACGGCAAACCTGTTATTGGAAGAAAAGTCACCGAGGTGATTCCAAGCTTAAAAAATGACCCTTTTGACTGGATAGGAACCGGCGGGAGAGTTGCCCTGACAGGTAAAAATCTAACATTCGAGCGGTATTGCAAAACTTTAGACAAATGGTTTGCAGTTAACGCTTACTGCCCCGAGAAAGGCTATTTCGCCATGATAATCAAAGACATAACTCAACGCAAGAAAACTGAACAAGCCTTAAGGCAAAGTGAAAAGCAATACAAGCAACTTGCCAACAGTATAACTGATCTTTTCTTTGCTTTAGATTCATGCTTAAAGTTTACTTATTGGAATAAAGCAAGCGAAAAATTCATCGGAATAAGCGCTGAAAAAGCTGTAAGAAAACATTTTTATGAAGTATTTGGAAAGGACAAGACAACAAGGAAAGCAGCCAGGATATATTTTGAAGTGATGAGGACACATAAATCTCGAACTTTCATCGATACGCTTCCTAAAGTTAATAGCAACACTATTTTTGAAATTCAGGTTTACCCAACAGGAAATGGAATCTCAGTATTCGCCAAGGACATTACAGAACGCAGAAGACTTCAAGGCACATTGGAACAGTACACCAAGCGTCTTGAAGAACTAGTTAAAATCCGCACTGAAAAACTAAAAGGCGTTGAACGCTTAGCCGCCATCGGAGAAACCGCAGGAATGATAGGCCACGACATTCGTAACCCGCTACAATCCATTATCGGCGAATTATACTTAGCAGAAGAGGAATTAAACGCGTTACCTGAAAGTGAAGAAAAGAAAAAAATCACTGAAAGCATCCTCAACATTGAAGAACAAACCTTTTACATTAACAAAATTGTTACTGACCTACAGGATTACGCTAAACCTCTAGCCCCTGCCACCCAAGAAACTGACCTTGAAGAAATAATTCAAAATGTAATATCAGCATTAGATGTTCCAGACAACATTAAAGTTTCTTACATGGTAGGAACGCCTTTTCCAATCTTTAAAACTGACCCTTCCTTTATAAAACGAATACTGACAAACCTGATTCTTAACGGCATCCAAGCCATGCAGGAAAAAGGCGGAGAACTAAGAATAAACGCTTTTCCAAGAGCAAAAACGGTCATAATCGCAATCTCAGATACTGGGGTAGGAATACTTGATGTAGTTAAGGAGAAAATTTTCAAGCCATTATTCACAACTAAATCTAAAGGTCAAGGATTCGGATTAGCTGTAGTGAAGAAACTGGTGGAAGCTTTGAACGGGCATATCAGTTTTGAAACAGAAGTTGGGAAAGGAACAACCTTCATCATTGAAATGTCATTAAGAGATTAAGGCTTGTTATCTTAGGGTTATTTTTTCACCTGTTACTATGTACACGATGGATTCGCAAACGTAAGTGGCGTGGTCAGCTATACGCTCCAAATACCGGGTCATTAGTGCGCTGGAAATTACGCATTTACTCTTAGCCTGCTCTGCACCAATTAGCTTTTCAAGATAATCAAAATACATTTTGTCGACTTCAAGTTCGGTTTCGGAGATGGTTTTGGCGAGGGTTATGTCGAGTTTCCTAAGGGAATCAACGCTTATCTTAACCATCATGAGTACTTTTTCGCTCATTTCTTCAATGTAGTCTTTTGCCCACGCTTCGCATTCTTTTAAACCGTTTAGCTGGTCGTTAATGTATGATATGTCAAGGGCGTATCTTCCGTATCTTGCAAAGTCATAGCCTATTTTCATGTAGGATTTTATTGTTCTAAGGTCAGAAGCAACTGGCTGGAACCGGGCGATCAACTCAAAGGTTTTATCTTCAACCTTATCCGCCATTGAAACGAGCATATCTGACATTTCACGCACTTGCGGGTGAACACTTTTTCCATTGAGGTAGCCGCGTATTGATAGGGCAAGCGTTTCAAATGTTAATTCGCCCATCTTAACCAGTAGGACTGATTGTTCTTCTAAGCCTATGTCAATTATTCTGCTCATATCTGTTTTCTCCTTTATCCGAATTCTCCTGTTATATATTTCTCTGTTAACGGGTTCTTGGGATACTCAAAAATGTCTTTAGTTGCCCCAAACTCAACAAGCGCCCCTAAATAGAGAAAAGCTGTGTAATCTGATACTCTGGACGCTTGCTGCATGTTATGTGTTACAATAACAACGGTGTAATCACGCTTAAGCTCAACCACCAACTTCTCAATTTTAGCGGTGGCAATAGGGTCCAACGCTGAACATGGCTCATCCATCAAAATAACTTCAGGCTGCAAAGCAATAGCCCGTGCAATACACAACCGCTGTTGCTGCCCTCCTGAAATACTTGTGCCCGGCTTCTTCAAATCTTCTTTCACCTCAGCCCAAAGGGTCGCCTGCTCAAGGCTACGCTTGACTACCTCGTCAAGGTTCTTTCCTTTCTTGGTTCCAGTTAACCTTAATCCTGCCGCGACGTTATCGTAAATAGACATTGTGGGAAAGGGGTTTGGCTTCTGAAAAACCATGCCTACTCTTCGGCGAATCTGTACCGGGTCAACCTGTTTTTCGTAAATGTTTTTGCCGTCTAATAGCACTTGGCCTGACGTTTTGGCGCCTGAAACAAGTTCGTGCATTCTGTTTAGGCATCGTATGAACGCTGATTTACCGCATCCTGAGGGCCCAATTATGGCTGTTATTGCGTTGGTTTTGACGTTTAAGTTTATGTCTTTTAAAACTTGTTTTGCTCCAAACCAAGCGTTTAAGCCTATGCTCTGCATTTTCATGTCTAAATCGATAGGTTGTTGGTTTACCGCTTTATCTTGAGTGCTGTTCATACTCGTCATTTTTTAAGTCGACCTCTGCTTGCTATTCTAACTGCGATATTCAGGCTTAATACTATAAGAATTAGAATTAAGGCTGCTCCCCAACCTTGCGCCTGCAAACTAACTTGTGGCTGCAATGAGTCCCGCCAGATTTCAAGCGGTAAAGCAGCCATAGGCTGTGTTAAACCTTGGAAGAAGTACCTGTTACCTAAAATCGTCATAATTAATGGTGCGGTTTCGCCTGCGATTCTGGCGACTGCAAGCAGTGTACCAGTTACCAAGCCGCTTTTAGCTGCTGGTAATACGACGCTAAGGGTAGTTCGCCACTTGTGAACCCCCAGAGCAAGTGAGGCTTCTCGTACATTATTCGGCACCAACTTTAGGGATTCCTCTGTTGTTCGGGCAACTATGGGGATTAAGATGAAGGAAAGCGCGACTGCACCTGCAATCGCCGAGTACTCCCCAATAAGCGCGATAACTATTACGCCGTAAACTGTTATTCCAACAACTATCGACGGAAACTCGGTTAATATATCGTTGACTGTGCGCATGGTGGCTGCATACTTGTTGTTTCCAAATTCGGCAAGGTAAACACCCGATAGTATTCCTATGGGGATTCCAATAAGGCTTGTTAACCCAATCAGAATCAACGTGCCCTGTATTGCTGGTCCAATGCCGCCGCCAGAGGTACTTTGAGTCAAGAAATTGAGGCTAATTTGCGGTGCCCCTCTCACAATTACCTCGTATAGTATGCTTAGTAAAGGAGTGACCGCTATAACAACGCATGCAGCGCAGAGAATAAAGAAAAGTCGGTTCTTGAATTTCCTGAAGCCGTAATTGGAGATTATTCGATTGCACCTCCCTTAACCTTTAACAAGCGACTCACCATTACGTGCGCAACCACGTTAATCAGCAGACTGAGCAGGAGCAGGATTAATCCAACACCGATATAAGCTGCAACCTCTAACGAACCTGTAGCTTCGAGAAAACCGTTAGCGATAAGTGAAGCCATTGTTTGGCTGGGTTTAAAAAGTGATGTTGGTATGGCTGCTGGACCAGTAGCGTTTCCGATAAGCATTGAGACCGCCATTGTCTCTCCCACAGCCCGCCCCAAGCCGAGGATTACTGCTCCAAAAATGCCTGAGCGACCATAGCTTAAGATCCAGTATCGGATAACTTCCCATTTTGTTGCTCCAATGCTGTAAGCGCCCTCACGGATGGAGTTAGGAACCGCGCTTATGACTTCTTTTGAGATAGAAGCTACCGTGGGAATTATCATGATTGCTAAGATTGTTCCTGCGGTGAAAATATCTAAGCCGAAGGGTGTTCCGCTGAAAATCGGTATCCAGCCTAAATAGGTGGATATTGGTGTTTCAATGTAGTGAAGCATCCAGTAGCGGAAGATGAATAGTCCCCAGAGCCCGTAGATTACGCTTGGAACTGCTGCGAGTAACTCAACAAGGTAACCGACTGGCACTCTGAGCGCTCGGGGAGCCATTTCTACAAGAAAAATCGCTATACCCAAACTTAACGGAACACCTAGGAGGAGTGCGATGCCTGAGGTAACAAGCGTTCCCATCACGTATGGGAGCGCACCAAAGAGTTCTCTACCTTCAACCGGATTCCAAGCTGTGCCAAAGAAAAAGTTTGAACCGAACCTTTGCAAGACGGGCACTGAACCAGTTGTTAAGGTGTATCCGGTAATGAGTAAGATGATCATTGCCGAAGCCGCAACAATAGCAGCAATGGTTTTGAATAAGTTATCGCCTGTTAGTTTTATTTTACTGGAAAAAAACTTTTGGGGGTGGGGCTGGGTCAGAGCTAATCCACCTTAAGTTGTTGGTAGTTGTTGTCCGTTGAATGTTAATGAGCGAATAGTTGCTTCGTCTATTTGCACAACGTTTGATGGCAACTTTGCGTAAGCAAGCCCTGGCGCCAAGTCTTGACCATCATGCACTACGTACCAGAGGAACTGGACAAGTGCTGTTGCCCGCTCCTGAGTCATTCCAGGAATTACGTTAAGCTCCTTGTATGTTAGCAAGTAGGTGAAGCTTGCAATTGGGTACGCGTTTGCATCTGGAGCATTAAGAAGGCTAACGCTTGTCCAACTTTCGTTGCCTGCTGGCAAGCCACTTGCAGCGCCAGATTGGACAGCTAGTTGTGTTGATTCTAAAGTTGGTTGTATCCAGTTTCCAGCAGGGTTCTGAACTGCCGCAACAGTCATACCGTTCTGCAGTGCATAAGCTAGTTCAACGTATCCTATGGCGCACTGTGTTCCATTTACCGTTGAAGCAACACCTGTGTTGCCGTTTGAACCAATGGCTCCACCGGGCGCATTAGGCCAAGCAACTGTTTTGCCCTGTCCAACTGAACTATTCCATGAACTGCTGGATGCGCTTAAGTAGCCAGTGAAAATGAAGGTTGTTCCTGAACCGTCCGAACGGTGAACTGTTACTATAGCTTTTGACGGAAGAGTCACATTAGTGTTTAAGCTTTGAATTGCTGGGTCGTTCCACGTTGTTATTGTACCTTGGAAAATATCAGCGATGACTTTGCCGGTCAAGTGAAGACCAGAAGGAACACCAGGCAAGTTATAAGCTAATGTTACAGCGCCAATAGTTTCTGGGATATGAACGGCGTTTGGCGCACCAGCCGCGTCAGAGGCGCTTAGTGGCGCGTCTGAGGCTGCAAAATCAACTGTTTTAGTTTTTAAGTCAGAAATTCCTCCTCCACTACCGATTGGTTGGTAGTTTATTTTCACGTTTGTTGAGTATTTTGTGATGATGCTGTTTAGAAGTGGGTAGGGGAATGTTGCTCCAGCGCCATTCAAAGTGATCGATGGGGCGGTTGTGCTTGGTTGTGAAAGGTAAACGTATGCTGCTACTGAGCCTATTATTATAGCGATTGCAGCTATTGCGATTACGATTGCATATTTAGTATTCATATTTTTGGTCCTCGTTTTTGTTTAACTAAGAAGTTCATGTTTTTTATATAGTGAATCTCCATAAAATTTATAGTCTATATAGATATACCTAATATAATGACGCCTCATAGAAAAAGTAACTTGGAGTCAAATGTGACTAAAGAAGCAGAAAAAATAAATGAAGAGCAACGCAAACTTCAGGTGACAGGCGGATCAACATTCATACTCTCGTTGCCTAAGGGTTGGGCTATTCGAAACGAGCTTAAGAGAGGAAGCTCAATGATGGTCCGCGAGGAAGACGATGGCTCACTATCAATAGCGCCTTCAAAGTTTATAAAAAAAGAGAAGCAAGATGAAGCCTTCATCAAAGCATCATTAAACGATAATCCTGACGCCGTCATGAGGACAGCAATTTCCGCCTATTTAGATGGATACAACATTCTGCACATTAGAGCGCAAGGACAAAAAGTGCTCTCCTCAAAATTAAGAAATCACCTCAAAAATTTTGCCAGACACTACTTGGTTGGAACAGAAATTGTAATTGATGCCCCAACCGATTTGACATTGCAGGTTTTACTTAATTATCCTGAGCTTACTGTTCAGAATGCGCTAAGTCGAATGTCGATAATAGCTTCGTCTATGCATAAAGAAGCCATAGTTGCACTAAAAAAACTGGATTATCCCAATGCTAAAGCGGTTATTGAAACCGACCGGGAAGTAAACCGATTCGGCCTGTACATAGTGAGGCTTCTGAAGCTGGCGGTCTCAAACCCAAGAATCGTAAAAGAAATCGGATTAAACAACCAAAAAGACTGCTTAGGTTACAGACTTATAGGGAAAGCGGTTGAGAGGACCGCAGATCACGCAACCAAAATCGCCGAAAACACGCTACTCTTAAAAGAGCCAGTTAATGAAGAGCTTTTAGAAAAGATAGGTCAGTTAAGCGGTTTGGCTAATTCAATGTTTGAGAGTGCTATGGACGCGTTGTTTAGGCATGACTTTAACTTGGCTGAAAGTGTTATTGAAAAGCTGAGTCAGGTACATAAGTTGGAGAAAGAAGCTGTTCTTTTTTCGCAAAACGCTAAAATCGAAGAAATCGTTAACTTAAGATTGCTTATCGAAAGTGTCAGGAGAACAGCAGAATACGCCAGCGACATTTCCGAAGTTGTGCTTAACTTAAACGTTGATTCAGTTCTAAGCTAGTTTTTTTAATCTATTTCCTATCTTTTTACTTGACGATTGGTTAAGAATGATGTATTTTTTTAATTTAAATTAAAAATAAAAAGTTGGGGTTGGGTTATTTTAGGTTGTGGGTAATGTTTGCCCATTGAAGGTTATCGACTTAATAGTTGTTTCGTCTATTTGGACAACGTTTGGTGGCAGTTGAGCATAGGCTAATCCAGGTGACAAGTTTTGACCATCATGCACTACATACCAGAGGAATTGCACGAGTGCTGTTGCTTTGTCTTGAGTCATGTCGGGTAACACGTTCAGTTCTTTGTACACCAGCAAGTAGGTGAAACTTACAATTGGATACGCGTTTGGTTCTGGCGCATTAAGTATGTTTACGCTTGTCCAGCTAGCGTTGCCTGCCGGTAGACCTGCTGAAGCTATTGATTGAGCCGCTACTGTTGTTGATGCGAGTGATGGTAAGATCCAGTTTCCAGCTGGATTCTGAACTGCTGCAACAGTCATGCTATTTTGCAATGCATAAGCTAATTCAACATAGCCGATAGCATATGGTTGTCCTTGAACCACCGAAGCAACACCTGTGTTACCGTTAGAACCGATTCCTACTGGCCATGAGACTGATTTGCCTTGTCCAATTGAACTGTTCCATGCTGTGCTTGATGCGCTAAGGTAGCCGGTGAAGATGAAGGTGGTTCCTGAGCTGTCTGAGCGGTGGACTACTAGTATGGATTTTGCTGGAAGTGTAACATTAGTGTTTAGGCTTTGGATTTCCTGGTCGTTCCACATTGTTACTGTTCCCTGGAAAATGTCTGCAATAACTTTGCCAGTTAAGTGAATGCCTGTTTGTACGCCGGGTAAGTTGTAGGCTATTGTTACTGCGCCGATTGTTTCTGGAATGTGCAATGCGTTAGGTACGTTAGCCTGGTCGGTGGCGCTTAATGGTGCATCTGAGGCTCCGAAATCTACCGTTTTTGCTTGCATTGCTGAGATTCCGCCGCCGCTGCCTATTGATTGGTAGTTTACTTGTACGTTAGGTTTCACGCTTGTTGTGTAATTGGTTATCATGGCGCTAAGCAGTGGATAGGGGAACGTTGCTCCTGCACCGGTCAATGATACTGGTGATGGAGTTGGCGTTGGACTGGGTGTCGCTGTTAGGGTTGGAGTTGGGGATGCTGTCGAAGTAGGAGTGCTTGTTGGTGAGGATGTTGGTGTTGCTGTTGGATTAGGGTTTGTTGATGCGGTGGGAGTTGGAGTTGGTGTGAGCTGTGTTACTGAACTTGAATTTACTATGTACATGTAGCTGAAAACTGCTGCGATAACTATTACGATTGTCGCTATGCTTAGGATTGTATATGTTTTATTCGTTTTTTTTCCCTCGTTTTGGGGTTTATAGATAAACAGGGTAATATATTCGCCCAACATAGAATACAAACTGACTCATAGAGAATATAGAATATATAGAAAAATGCGCGTATATGAATCATAATAAGCATAAACAGCGAGCTATTGTTAAATTTAAAAATAGCTATGTTAAATTATTTTTCCGCTTCTCTCTGGCCTATTGAGGGGGCCGAAGCAAGTTAAGGCTGTCTAAATCATTGAAAAGCTTCTAAGAAACAGATTACATCGGGGCTTTGATTTATACTGTAATTGTCAATAAGGTGAGCTGTTCCGTCTGGGCAGTAGACTTTGTCCCCTTTCATGGCTTTCTGATAGCGTCTGCTGCATTCCTTAAGCATGGAGCAGCCATCGCAATCTCTTGAGATCATTCTTTTTTCACCTCTCCACATATTCAAGGTAGTAAGGAATCAGAGGCTCCTATAGAGATTCGCTTCATAATCTATATAGAAAAAATAGATTTACAGCAAGGTTAATCCTTCAAATTTATGAGAAACGTTTAAGAAATAAGGAATCACCATTCAAGGGCAAGAGACACGGTTAATGAACGAAAACGGATTCAAAGTGAAAGGCATTTTCTTGGACTTAGACGGCACAATAGTTGACTCCAAAGAAGCCTATATAGAAGCAGCAAGAATAGCATTTCAATCTGTTGGGCAAAAACCGCCAGAAAGGAAGACTGCCTTGGAAATTCCGAGAAGGCTCGAACAAGGTCTCACAATCAGCGACATCATGAATGGCGATACCAAAAAGTTCCTAGGCGTGTACTTGAAAACTTACTATTCAATAACACAAGAAAAAACCAAGCTTTTACCTAACGTTTCAGAAACACTTGAAATCCTCTCGGAAAAAGCTAAACTCGCCCTGATAACCATGCGCCAAGTCTCAATACAAGCCATCATAAAAGAGCTAGATTGCTTCGGCATATCAAAATATTTCACGCATGTTGTGACTGCTCTGGATACGTCTAAACCTAAGCCTTCGCCTGAAGCATTAATAAAATGTGTTAAAGCCCTAGATGTTGAAATATGCGACTGCATCATTGCGGGAGACTCTGTTAATGATGTGCGGGCGGGAAAGGCAGCGGGCGCGAGAACGGTAGCGGTTTTATCTGGGCTGTTTCAATGTGAAGAACTTGTCAAGGAATGCCCTGATTTGATTTTACACGATGTAACTGCACTTCCTAAGTTTATCGAGTAATGCTCTGGGATGTATCGGAATTTGAAATATTGCTAGAAATCGACTTATGCAGTTATATGCCCGCGTGAAAATAAGGTTTAATTAAAACCTTTATCTTTAATCAATAATGGAGAGGGCTTCAGAGCGGGAATGAGAATGAACTTCGTAGAAATAATGGTAGGGGAGAAATTGAAGGAGGCGGATCCAGCCCTTGATATTATGGGGTCAGACCGCAAAGTTTTGCAGGTTGCTTGCCAAGACTTCACTAATTACCTTAAATTTCACTGGAATCTTATTGGAAAAGAAGCAAGCCAATGTGAACTAGTTGAAAGACTAGAGAATCTTTTCAGGGAAGATCCATCTGAGCTAGACGGATTTTTAACCGTTTGGATCGGCATTTGGTTCAAGAAATGGAAAGAACGGGTCAAACTGCTCATAGGCGACCAAAACGCTAGCAGATGGAATAAAATTTCAAAAAACATCAGCAACGCTGAACCGGTATGGAAGAGAATTGAGAACAAGCAAGAACTCCTAGAGATTGTAGTGGCTACTCTGGTTAAGAACGGAGAGATATGCGGAACAGAAATCTTGTCTGAAAATCTTCTAAAAATGGAACTTGGAGAAAAACGCGTGCAAGAGCCCAGCGACAAAGAAAGAATTTTCACTGCAGTTAATGACGCATTGAGGAAAGCTCGTGAGATGGCTCAAAGTAAAGGTCCACTAATCTTTGTTAAGATAGATAAGGGCTATTACAAT
>Ga0116107_1001913_pt1 | contig 11574 bp, 15 predicted proteins | sample June2015DPH_6_10_FD_88969 | JGI IMG/M metagenome (GOLD analysis project Ga0116107, IMG submission 88969) | Peatland microbial communities from SPRUCE experiment site at the Marcell Experimental Forest, Minnesota, USA - June2015DPH_6_100 | ecosystem: Environmental > Terrestrial > Soil > Wetlands... | reverse complement strand
TACACCGCTCCATGTTTACATGTACTGCAAACGCCATGCACATCACACACAAATTTTTTTGATCAAATTTGCTTAAGTCTAAAGTTGACCAAGGGCAGTAATTAAAGATTGGGAAATTTACAGACGGTAAAATGGAATAAATTAATCACAGGATCTGATTTTTACAAGTGATTAACACGCGATCCTGATTTTTCCGGGAGGTTGACAACAGGTGAGAGAAAAAATTGCATTTTGATCCGTTTGGCTGAGAGAAATTTCGTATAATAGCAGGTTGAATATTTGTGGAACATTTTAAGTGCCCGGATTGGGTGCAACGCGCAAAACAGGGGGCCAGCTAATGAGCGGTACCGGGCTGGTCGCCATATGCCGTTTCCGGGGATTCAGACTGCTGCTTTTTCTTCCTTTGCCTGCTCCCGCGGCACAAATCTCATGGCATTCTTCTTCTTTGTCAGCCAGACGAGCTCTCCTCCTGCAAAGGCAAATGCCTGCATCAGCAGGACACGGATGTGGGGCGGTATGGCAGAAGTGTTGGTCGCCTGCGGGACAAGCAGGTACTTCTTTGTCCGGGTACTCCAGCCATCGGGCTGATCATCGAATGGGGCGAATACATCATCCTTCGGTGCCGGATCGAAAGAAACTGCAACTAAGACAACTTCCTCTCCTACCCATTTGTTTCGTGAAATACGATAGTAACTTCCTGCTGACTGGAGTACGGGTTCGGTTTTCCATCCGTCGTGTGCGGAAAACAACCGGCGGATATCTCTCTCTGCAAATAGTGCCATCACGTCCTTCTGGGAGCCCATAATGATCATAAAACTGTGGTATTTCCGATCATATAAGTTTTGGGAATTTGTTTAATTTTTACAAAAAGTTAAATGTTAATAATTGATAACACTCTGGCAAAGCGTGATCCATTATCGTGTAGGAAATCCCACTATCCGGTATCACAAGAGCGGATAAGAGGATCCTGTAAGGCAGAAGATACTGCCAATGGCCGCTCATTCATCAATACCAGTGCAGTGAGGAATCAGATGGATACCAACGACCACAAGCATACGACCCACCGGGAATACACATTGGAAGAACTGAATGCCCGCATGAAAGACTATGACGTGGACCCCCGTGTCCGCGAGTACCTGAACCGGTGTATCGCGTTTCACTCCTTCCCGGCGCCCGGTCTCCTCATCGGCGCCTTCATGGTTGATTATGCCCTTGAACTGCTGGGAGCCAGACCCGATGAGAAGCTCTATGCGGTCTGCGAGACGCACAAATGTGCCCCTGACGCCCTCCAGGTGATCGCCCATGCCACGTACGGGAACAACCGGCTCCGTATAGTCAATGTCGGCAAGTTTGCAATCACGGTTAACCGGGGTTCTGAAGCGAATGTGACGGAGGGTGTCCGGGTCTACGTGGATACAAAGAAACTCGCACGGTATCCGACAATCCATACCTGGTTCACGAACAGCCCTGAATTCAACAAAAAGACGATGAACAACCAGCTCTTCGATGAGATCTTCTCAGCCGGGCAGGCAATCCTGTCCAGCGAGCGGGTCCGGGTGAAGGTCGAGCAGAAGAAGAAGTGGAAGGCCGTCACCTGCCCGAAGTGTGGCGAGATGGTGCCGGATTATTCTGTCGGGGAGGACGGCTTGTGTGCAGCCTGCGGCGAGATGGGGTATTACGTGAAGATTGACTGAAGGGGATCTGGGTGAATTTTTTTTAAAAGGAAAATGATCAGTCCGCGGGGAGTTGCGATAAAACCACTTCGTTCCGTAGTGATATGGCAATAACATCCGGTTCCTGACCGGTCTTGCATGACAGGGAAACATTGTGCCTGATCAGGAAAACATCTGCGGCACCGATCATTCCGGCAGGGTAAAACCATCATCCCGGGGGGATATCCCGGTGATCCCGCATGATCATGGGGTTATTGTCTCTCCGCGGTTCAATCAGATAACCTCCGGGTTATGCTAATCCCGCTTCAAATTTCGCCCGGATTTTTGCCGTTTAATTTAAAAAATTTCTTTCAACCACATTATATATATACATGATTTTCGAACCTTAGGTAATCACAATGCTGACGGACATCTGTATTCCCCAGACCATCCCGATCATGGGCACCGGCCGGCCTTTGTATGAAGCCGGGCGGATCGCGTCCATGGGTCGTAGTCCGGGTTGTGCTGCTCTGTGCCATTACAGGATATACGATCCGCCTTCCCGGTCCGGAAGACGGGCCGGGCGATCGTCCCGGTTCCTGCGGGTCCGTTTCCCGTGGCGACACTGATGTCACCGGTTGTGGGATCTTCCCGGCAGTTCCCGGGACTGCAATTGGCTTCCCCCGCGTGCTTACGCACAGATGATCACCCGCCGGCAGCCGGCGTGGCACGGACTTCCCGGAACCGTGACGGTTTTTTCATCTGTATATCCGGCAGGATTGCGCCGGCCATGGCTCCGGTAACCACTATCCCTGACAGGATTAGGTTGCCCCGGAAAAATGCACAGCACAGGATAAGCGTGCAGAGCAGGGTGAGGGAGAGGTGGTGCCGGGTGATCATGGAAAGACCGCGTGCAGGAAAATTGTCCCGGACGGCAATAAGTATTGGGATTGTGATTAATTTTCAGAGAAATCAAGTAAAAATATTGGCTGCATTGTGTACAATCTCGCTTTCATTTTCAGGATCCGTCATCAATAATTCCTTTGTATCCGTTGTCTTTCATACCGTTACACGTTCTTGATTACCGATATAAATCATAAGATAAAAGACAATTTTAAATAAACATAAAATGATTAACAAATGATCATAGTTAAATACATTTTTTTACAAGTAGTATGTTAGCATGGTGGCTATGATGTGCACATATCGTTCCACTATAGCAGGACCATTCGTCAGATCCTTACGAATGAAGGAGAGAACCGGATAATTATGATTAAAAGACGGAAAACAGGGGAAATCGAATGCGCCGTTTCACCAGTTGTCGGTGTGATGCTGATGCTGGTCGTCACCATCATCATTGCAGCAGTGGTGAGCGCTTTTTCCGGCGGGTTGGTTGGGGGAAACAACCAGAAGACCCCCACGCTCGCCATGGATGTGAAGATTGTTAACAGTTCCTCCACAGGCACAACATTTAGTGCTACGATCCTGGGTATCAGTGACCCGGTACAAACGAAGTACCTGAAGATCGCGACATCATGGGCAAAGAATATAACCTCTGGTGCGGTGTATGGCGGGAATACGACAAGTACGACAGGTGCAACAGCACCATACGGTTTCGGACCCGGGATAACCGGTAACACAACGCTGACGTCTCCGTATAACCCGAATCAGTACTTTGGCAATTACACCCTTATGCAAGGAACCGGGATGGTCGCAGAATCAAGCGATATCAGTTCCCTCCTCGGTGGGGGGTATGGGAATCTCGGAGTAGGCGATGTTGTGACGGTTCGGGTTATCTTTACACCAACCGGCAAGACCGTGTTCCAGAAGGACGTGTACATTACGGGGGGTTAAACAATGAATGGAAAACATGAGGTGGCAGTATCCCCAGTCGTTGGCGTGATGCTGATGCTCGTTGTGGTGATTATCATTGCTGCGGTTGTATCTGCGTTTGCCGGGGGAGTTGTTGGTAGCCAGAAGAAAGTCCCGCAGGCAACGTTTTCCGGGAAATTCAGCTTGTCCGATGGCTTTCGGATCAACCATGACGGAGGGGACAGTCTTGCAACTGCAGATACGGTCTTTGTTGTCAGGAACGGTCCTCTCTTCGGGCCGAATCTCGAGCAGAAATCCGCACAGGTACTGAATATATCCCTGATCACCAACAGCCAGGGCCAGGTTCTGAATACGACTACTGCCATTATTGCAGGAGACTCACTGTTCATAACACCGGCCAATACCGCCTGCAACCTGCTTCAGCCAGGGATTGCTTCATCCCCGGATCTCTGTTTCAGCAATACCACTAACATCGGCAAGACATTCATCCTCGATGTAAGCGACACGAAAGGAGACCTGATATCAAGGTCTGATGTGACCATTGCTCCGTAATCCGGGGAATAGTAAAGAGAACAATCGGGAAACTATGAGGAACATTATGAAAAGACAGAATGAATCGGCTGTATCCCCGGTGGTAGGTGTGATGCTGATGCTGATCGTGGTGATCATCATTGCAGCAGTTGTCAGCGGGTTTGCCGGAAATCTGGTCGGGGGCAAAAACCAGAAAGTGCCCCAACTCAGCATGGATGTAGAGATTGCAAATACTGGTTACTGGTCAACGAGTTACTTCAAAGGTGAAGTAACCGGTGTGGATGCTCCCATATTCACCCGAAACCTGAAAATTATTACTTCATGGTCCAAAAACCTCGGCAATGGGACAATCATCCATGGTGGGGCAACGACGACACCCGGGATCTCTAATTTCAATGTGATTTACGATACGCATGGGGGCAGTGCCTATGATTTATGGCAGACGGTTGTCCCACAGGGGTATGGGACAGGTGTTAATGCACAGTCAGGAAATATTTTCTGGACGATTGATAACGCCGGCACCATGTATGATCTCGCTCATGGAAATGCAACAAATTATACCTGGTGGGGGAATTATTACCTCCAGGCCGGGACATCCTTCTTATGCCGGCCATTCGGGGGACAGAATTCCGGGCAGCGGTCAGGGTCGAGTAATTTCACGGTAGGGTATGGATTGGGTCCTGCCAATAAATATAATTACACATATGGTTTGTCTGGTGTCACGTCATGCCTGATAACTCTGGACGGAGGTACTGGAGCTCAGGGTTCAGGTCCTGGGGGCCCCTGTTCTGGTGCACGATTCTACCTCCCGAAAAGCAGTGTCGGTCAGTTAAATCCTGATGGAAGTATTGTGGACGTGAATGACCCCAGAACGTACAGCACCGATCAGATGATGGCAGTCCTCGGGGACAACTGGAACTTGCTCCGAGCAGGGGATGTCGTAAACGTGAAAATTGTCCACATTCCCACCGGTAAGACAGTCTGGCAGAAAGATGTTACTCTGGAGGGGACGGTATTATGAGAATGCATAATGAACGTGCAGTGTCCCCGGTGGTTGGTGTGATGTTGATGCTCGTTGTCGTGATCATTATCGCAGCAGTAGTCAGCGGGTTTGCCGGCAGCCTTGTAGGGACAAACAGTAAAGCTCCGCAGGCGACAATCCAAGGGAAATATAGTAATACGACAAAGGTTCTCCAGATGTACCATGCTGGTGGCGATGAACTTTCGACCGAAAAAATATTCGTCCTGTTCCGGGAGAAGGATGAAGAGACCGGGGGGTTTGCAGGCAGTATGACACGAAGCGTTACCAACAAATCCAATATCTGCAGCGCCAATAATAAATGCTGGTTGAATGCCAAGGGACTTGTGAGCGATTATCCCCTCTGGCGCCCGGGTGAAACCGTGTATTATACCGGACTGACGGGGACCGGCCTGTTATTGGCAGATGGAACTCCTGTCGGGGGATCATTTACCCTTGAAATTGATACAATCGATGGAAAAGTGATCTCCAAGAGTGATGTGAAAGTTGATCCATAGAAATGGGGTGTAGGATCCACCGGATTGATCTCGGAAGATGGCAAATCCCCACCCATTTTTTCTTTTTTCCATAATCTTGCAGGAACGATTGACTGAGATGGAATACTCACCTAAAAAAACGAGATTCTCCAAGGAATATCATACATTTGAAATGCTATGACCGCTCCCATCGACCCATTTTGGAAAACTGCAAACGATGCCCGGCAGTATGACGAGTTCACCAGAACCACGTTCGCCCGGATCTACCCGGTCATCGCCAACCAGATCATCGACCGGACCGGGATCACCACGGGCACCTGCCTCGATGTGGGATCAGGGCCGGCCCCGCTTGCGATTGCCATTGCACTTCTCTCGGATCTCCACGTGACGGCACTTGACAGTTCGCGGGAGATGCATGCGATCGCCCTGCAGAACATCTGTGCCCGGGGTCTTGCACGGCGCGTTATCCCGTTGATTGGCGATGTCCATGCGATCCCCGCCGGTGATGGAGCCTTCGATCTCATTGTGAGCCGGGGATCGTACCATTTCTGGTCTGATCTCCCGGCCGCGTTCCGGGAAATTTACCGGGTCATGAAACCGGGCGGTGCAGCATATATCGGTGGGGGATACGGAACAACACAGATCAAGGCAGAAGTACTTGCCGGCCGTAAGGAACGCGGGATCGTGGATGACCCCGATCATCCTGCACGTACTCGTTTCCGCAAGTTCCGGCCCGGTGAGATCGAAGCTGCAATCGAAGTGGCCGGGATCAGCAAGTACCATATCATCAGCGATGACATGGGCTTCTGGATGATACTGCATAAATAATACCCGCAGACAATCCCGTGTCCCGAAGAGTTAGAATATGCCTCGATCCTTTCAGGGGGCACCCAAAAACGGTCTGGTCGGGGAAATTTTCGCTCCTGAATTTACATGTTTTTCAGGTTGCCCACATTATATTTCCGCTGGTGCTTCCGCAGCGCGGTTTCCATGTCCGGCGCATTCATCACATCGGCTGCAAACCGGGCCGGGTCACTGATGGCAACGGACATGACGATGTTAATCCCGTTCTCGAAGAGGACGTCCGGGATTATCTGGGCACTTGACCCATACAGGGCCCGTATGCGGGCGTGCTTCGCATATCCCACAACGTCTTCGAACGTACCGTTAACAAGCGTTGACCCGGTAATAATCGCGACATCTGCATCTTTGAGCACTTCCCGGTTCTCTTCTGCCGGGTGAACCGTGATGCCTGCGGGCCCGTAACTGATCGTCTCCCCGATAATCGTGGTCCTGAACGTTTCCACCGGACGCTGGTCGGTCACGTGCAGTTCCCGGCACCGGCCTGCGTAACTCTTGACGAGGCCCCCGTACCCCACGATCACCAGCTTGTCATCGCTCCTGACAAGGTCCTTCACATCAAGTCCTGTGGCATAGCCCTTTGCCTGGAGCATTTCATCAGTGACAAAGGGCTGGGAGAGTGCATTGAGTGCGGTAAGGGCGATCGAGCGCCGGCTTAGTCGGGGGTCAGAGAGATTTGCCAAAGCCACATCAAAGAGAGGCGATCCGATACAGGACCTCAGGTATTCCAGATCGTGCAGGGTCTGGTCGGTGCCATAGAGCGGGTTATTGTCCTGGAAGCTCATCGCCACACCGCAGCATCCGTTAGTACCGATCACGGCATTCCAGCCGGGGTTGAGGCCGAAGTTCTTCACGGTGACCTCGGGCAGGCCGAGCCGGTGGTATTCGCTTACCAGTTTCTCATACCCGTTTTCAAGAATTTTTTTTGGGCTGTGCTGCGTCATTATCTCCTCCTGCCGATATACGTATCCCGCACCGACGGCTGATGCGTTTCACGGTGAATCCGGATGATAGCAATGCGACCGTACTGTTAAACATTTTTAATTTGTTAAACACTAATAGTTATTGAACGGCAATTGGACACAGAAGGACTCGTCCATTCTTTTGTCCACATACTATATCAGAAAACGTTCAGGATTTTCATGACCGACATCAGCGAGATCGACTGGAACGAAGCCTGGAAAAATCCGGGAACGGGGAGGACTGGGAGTGGGGAGTTTGTCTCCTGCCTTGAACGCTGGTCGGATCCTGAGCGGTGCAGGAAATTCGACCGCATGGCCAAAGCCGATAACTGGAAGGGATCCTGGGACCGTATTCGCGCCATGCGGATCACTCCGGAATCCTGGGTGCTTGACATCGGGGCAGGTCCCGGCACGCTTGCCATCCCGATCGCGGGAATCGCCCGGCACGTAACCGCGGTTGAACCGGCCCCGGGCATGGTGGAGTGTCTGAGAGAGAATATCCGTGAGTCGGGTATCCTGAATCTAGATATCCTGCAGAAGAAATGGGAAGACGTGGATATCGCCGCGGATCTCGGATGTCCCTACGAGGTGGTCGTGGCATCGTACTCCCTGGGAGTTCCCGATCTCAAAGATGCACTCCTAAAGATGGACGCAGCTTCCGGGAAGTACGTGTACATTTTCTGGTTTGCTGACATGCAGTCCCCGTGGCGCCGGAACTACGGGCCGATCTGGGAGCAGCTCTTTGGCGTTCCTGCCCGGGAAAAACAACGGCCAAATATTATCTTCAACCTGCTGAACCAGCTCGGGATCTATGCCAATGTCGAGGTAACAAAAGAGGACCATATCACTGTTTTTACCGGCATTGAAGAGGCTGTGGCAGACCAGTCGGCGGGGCTGAAACTGAAATCGGAAGAACAGGTATCGATCCTGCGGGATTTCCTGGCCAGCACCCTGCAGAAGGAAGACGGGCGCTATGTGCTCAAAGGGAGATCGTACCAGGCAAAAATCTGGTGGGAAAAGGAGACCTGATCGCGGTTCCCGATCCGGTCATTCCTTATCGGTATAATATGGCGTACCGGCGCAATTGCCGCACAGGACTGCCCCGTCGAGAGTGCTCTCTTTGTTATCGACAATCATCTCGTTGCACCTGCTGCAGCGTGCATGGTATTTCGGCATACCCGGCATATCCCCGTCAGGTATTGTGAGATTTACGCGCCGGATGCGGAAGAGGTCGGATTCCGGTGTTTCGAGCAGTATCTTTGCCGCATCTTTCATCGCTTCCTTTCCCGTCTTCTCGGTCCGTTTCTTCTCGAGCACGTTGACCCGTACCGCTGTACCTGTCTTCAGGTCAAGGTAAGTAGCCGCGAACTTCCCGTACGGCCGGTACTTCAGCGTGCGGTGGCCAAGCGAGCAGCCGGTGATGGCCTGGATAGCATCGGCAATGCAGCGGTCAATCTCAACATAGACAATGAGATTGCGGTTCTTCTCCAGCGGGTTCATTCCCAGTTCCCTCATGCCGATCATGGTCATCCGCGTCCCAAGCACGATACCTGCGCATATCTCTCCATGGAACTCTTTTGCTTTCCGGAGAAGGAGATCGAGATCGGTCGCCGGCCGTTCTGAGTCCCGCTTTGCATCCTGGTTTTCAGTCATCAGCAGTACTTGTCCCGCAGGTTTAATAATTTGATTTACTTTTTATGAATGTTAAATGAAAATACTTATTTGACCGTACTTTGATAGATATACTATTCCAGAATCCACCTGGTGCGTCGGGCGAGTACCCGACAGCACACCAGAACTGGACTTATGAGGATCATCCATGACAGAAGAGAAAAACCAGTGCGACTGGAAAACGAAAATCGCCGGATATTTCACCCGGCAGGATCTGTTGATCATCGTTGCCCTTGCAGTGATTGCCTTCCTGACCAGCAGCTTCGGGCTCAGCCATGTCCTTCCCGGAGGAAGTGCACCGGGACTGGTCCATGCATTCCTGAAACTTCCCGGCCCGGGTGCGGGGATCTTTATTGCCAGTGCATTTACCTGCCTGTGGCTCGTGCTCGGGATACTCATTACCAAAAAACCCGGTACGGTCATCCTCATGGCGCTTCTTATTCTCGTATTCAGTCTTGTGGTCTCCCTGGCCATGAGCGGTATTGGGGGACATGCGGGACACGCCACAATGGGTAACAGGGGACATGCGACAACCGGTAATTCGTCAACAAACAATGGGGCAGCTGGTGGACAGCCCGCCGGGGGGGAGATGTCTGCAGCAGGAGCTTCAGAGGGAGCGCCATCCGGGGGAGAACAACCGATACGGTTCGATTATCTGGCCCTTGTGGTCGCTATCATCATCGAATGCGCAGGTCTGCTCGCACTGGAGAAAAAGCCCTGGAAATATCTCTTCCCGGCCCTCCTCACCATCATGGGCATCATCACGCTTGCCCTCTGGCTGACCGGTAATGCAAAGATGGGAGAGAGCGGGGCGGCAGCAACGGTCTTCCCGCTCGGGTACGTGGTTTCCGGCATCCTGGCGATCGCCATAGGGATCCTTCTCTGGTCGTATCCTTCGGCGAAATATATCATCGGGGCCGGATGCGCAGAGGTATTCTATATCGTATTCTGCTGGGCATTCAACGGAAAGAGCGGGTTCTTCTCCTGGGCCCCGGTGGCCCCGGCGATTCCGGCACTTATAACGTTTGCATTTGTATGCGGTGCGGTCATGGCAGCAATCGCCTACGGCTTTTACCTGCTCTGGACCAGCTACGTACAGCATGGAAGCGCAAGTACCTAGATCCGGGATCCGGATGAGCCGGGATCTATCCGGCATCATTTTTACGGCATAGTCATGAAACCAGCAGCAGAACCGGCAGATACTATCTATTTCACCCTGCAGGAGCTGGGTGTTATCATCGCACTCTCGGTACTTGCAGCCCTGAGCGGGGCCCTCGTTCCCTCATGGATCTTTCCCGATACAACGATCTCGGATTTCGTATACAGTGGCCTTGGCCTCCCCGGCCCGGGAGCCGGCGAGGTCGTGTTCGGGGGCATCCTGTGCTTCTGGCTGCTCCTGGGACTGTTTCTTGTGAAAAAACCCGGTACAGCGTTCGCCATGGCGATTATCCTGATCGCGATCGATCTTATGGCAGGCAGTCAGGCCCTCGTTATCCAGACCCTGGACGTCCTGGTGTTCGTAGCACTCATCATCGAAGCGATCAGCCAGATCCCGTTTGTTGAACGCAGACCATGGAGCTACCTCCTTCCTGCGTGTCTTCTTGTTTTGGGGATAACAACGCTTGCTATCGCAATCCTCGGATGCGCAACAACCGGCGAAATGGATACAGCAGTCACAGGGTTACCCTGGTCATATTATCTCTTTGGTATTCTCGGATTGGTCTGCGCGTTCATCTGCTGCCGGTATCAGGTACGGTATCTGCTTGCCGCCGGGCTTGCCAGCATGTACTATATGCTGCATTTCTGGCTCTTCTGGGGAAGCGGCTTTGCTGCCCGGTTCCCTCCCGACCCGGTGATGATACCCGTCCTTTTTCTTGCTGCGTTGCTCAGCGGCGTTGTTTCTGCAGCTGCTGCATATGGCATCAGCCGTGTTCTCTGGTACCTTGGAAAGACGGACGGATCGAATTCTCCCGATCAATGAGAAATGTTTATCAGGATCAATATGTTAATTACTTGTAATCAACCATAAGGAGGTGAAATCACATGTGTGCACCAATAGTTTTACCTGAGGCCGCAATCGGCCTTGCAGCAGCCCACATCCTGGGTATCGGACTGATTGCGGGGATCGTCATCTTCAATTCCAACGGGGTAAGAAAGGGCATGAGTTCCCTCCTTGGGATCAGCGATGGGATCGGTTCGGCATTAGACCGTGTCATATCCGCCCGGTAAGGAACCGAATGTCAGTACTGAAGTACGCCATACCTCCGATCCTGCAGCTGGAACCAACGACAGCCTGCAATCTTGACTGTCCGTTCTGCCTGCGCAGGTCGCTGAACCGGTCGGAGGCCTCTATCTCTTTTGATGAATTCCGGCAGATTATCGATAGATCAAAAAGCCGGTTCCTGACCCTGCACGGGTGGGGTGAACCGCTCCTTCACCCGGACCTTCCTGCGATGATCCGGTACGCAGCCGGGAAAAAGATCTTGGTTAATTTTACCACGAACGCAACGCTGCTTCCCGGAAAAACGGATGCGCTTCTGGATGCAGGC
>Ga0116107_1001912_pt1 | contig 11578 bp, 10 predicted proteins | sample June2015DPH_6_10_FD_88969 | JGI IMG/M metagenome (GOLD analysis project Ga0116107, IMG submission 88969) | Peatland microbial communities from SPRUCE experiment site at the Marcell Experimental Forest, Minnesota, USA - June2015DPH_6_100 | ecosystem: Environmental > Terrestrial > Soil > Wetlands... | reverse complement strand
GTAATTAAGAAACACGCTGCGGGCAATAATCATTAAAAAGAGAATTGGTATCATCATCATGAAGGCAAAATGTTCGCCCCGCGCCGGACCGTAAAGAGATATCAGCAAACCTGTTGCCAGGGTCGATGCTACGATAATCGCCAGATTGGTCCCTATGAGCGCTGTGGAAATGTACCATTCAGGTCTCGCCTTGAGTTTAACCGCCAGTTTGGATGCTTTTGAGCCCCGGTGCGCGCGATGTTTGAGCTTGTTGATATCGGATGCAAACAGCGCCACTTCGCCGCCGGAATAGAGCATTTCCAGCACAAGACAAAACAATATAACCGCGATGATTAAATATACGCTCATGGCTCTTGTGGTTCCTCATGCAGCTCTCTGGTTATTTTCACCTTCAGGATTCTTGTCTTGCCAACATCATGAATCTTGAAGATATATCCATCCGAGTGCACTTCATCTCCCTTCATCGGCATCTTTCCAAACAGGTGCAGGACAAACCCGCCAATGGTATCAAATTCATCTTCCGGCAAACCGGCATCAAGAAGTTTATTAAATTGCTCAACCGGCATGTTGCCCTCAACTATAATAGTCTGCTCGTCGATTCTTTCACAGCCTTCACAAGCCGATTCATCATCCCCGGCGGTTTCTTCAAAAAGATGTTCCAGAATATGCTCGAGGGTAACTATTCCCGAAACTCCGCCATACTCATCAACAATAACAGCAATCTGCAGAAAGTTTTTTTGGAAATCATGCAGAAGTCCGTTAATGGTTTTTTGTTCAGGCACAAAATACGGCTTAGCCAGAAGATTCTGGATGCTTTCCTGCGTTTTGCCTCGCCAGACATTATTGAGCAGGTCGCGGGCAAAAAGAATGCCTATAATATCGTCTTTGTCTTCCCTGTAAACGGGCACACGCTCCTGTCTTGCCCCGGCAATGGATTGAAGCATATCATCAACAGGCATATCCAGCCCAAGACAAAACATATCCACACGGGGAATCATGATATCCGTTACCGGTCTGTCTCCCAGTTCAAATATTTTTTCAATTAATTCTTTTTGCGATTCATCCACTACGCCCTCAAGGCTGCCGGCATCAATGAGTGTTCTGAATTCATCCTCCATCAGAACTTCCGAACCTATGACTTTATCATGACCAAAAAGCTTTAAGATGAGCCCGGAAACTTTTTCCAGAGAGGCGACTACCGGATACTCCAGACGCGAAATCATCATCAGCGGAGCAGAAACTATCGTGGAAATCTGCATTGGATAGGTAACACCAAAGGTCTTGGGAATAGCTTCACCGGCAATTAGAAGGACAACGGTCGTAAAAACAATGGACACCCATTGTCCGTTGATTCCCAGAAGTCCGATAAAAAAGGACGCTGCCAAAATGGAGATACTTATATTTACAGCCTCGTTGCTGGTTACTATTGTAATCAACAGCCGCCTCTGATTCTCCAGCAATTTAACGACATAGTCGAAGAACGGATAACTATCCTGTTTCATCTTATGCAAATGTAAATCTCTCAGCGACAAAAGCGCCGCTTCCGCCGACGAAAAAAATCCGGAAAGCATAAAAAGAATAAACAGAAGAACGATATCAGAATTCCAACCCAATTATTTGCCACCTCACTCCTGTTATTGATCTAGAATATAATTTAACAGATTATAAATAAAAAAGATACAATGAGCTTATCGAAAAACGTCACAATATTGGACTGTTCATCGGGCACGCATTCCCGCAAGAGAGGCGCAATAATTAATAATAATATTCCTTTCCGGTAAAAGCCGGAGGGCTTTACAAAATGCTCAGATGCGAGGCGCGCAAGAATCACATCGCGAGGCGTATAAAAATAAACTTTTCGCGATAGGATTTGCAACGCAACGCAGCAGATGAGTGTTTTGTAAAGCCCTTTTATTGATTATTTCATTGACTTCAATAATTATTCTTCTTATATAGTCGAACAATTATTGAAAAATCCAAACAGGAGATTCTGGCCATGTCCAACATACTGCTTATAGGAAACGGCGCCCGCGAACACGCGCTGGCTGAAACGATTTCCCGCTCCGAACAAAAACCCCGATTATTCTCTTTCATGAAATCAAACAACCCCGGCATCGCCTCTCTTTCGATAAAAACCGTACTGGGCAGTTATGCCGACCTTGAGGCCATCAAAGGGTTTGCCGCGGAAAACAAAATAGAGTTTGCCGTCATCGGTCCGGAAGATCCTCTCAATAACGGTGTTGTGGATGCTTTATCCGGTATAGATATTCCGTCAGTAGGGCCCACGAAAAGCCTGGCCAGACTAGAAACCTCCAAATCATTTACAAGAAATCTGGTCAGCAAATATAACATTTCCGGCAATCCACGCTTTGGGGTATTTAAATCGATTGACGGTGTTGAAGCCTTTCTGAATGAACTCGAAGGCATTGTTCTCAAACCGGATGGTTTGACCGGCGGGAAAGGCGTGCTGGTGCAGGGAGATCACTTTGCCACCCGTAAAGAAGCTCTGAACCTGTGCAAACAAATACTGACGGATGGTTCTTCGCTGGTTGTCGAGGAAAAATTTGAAGGCGAGGAATTCTCATTGCAATGTCTCTGTGACGGTAAAACAGTAGTGGGCACGCCACTGGCACAGGATCATAAAAGAAGATTTGACCAGGATAAAGGGCCAAACACCGGAGGCATGGGATCATATTCGATGGCCGATCATTTAATGCCTTTCTTAAGACTGAAGGATTTGCAGGATGGACTGGAGATCACCCGCCAGGTCGCGGCGGCGCTGTTTAAAGAGACCGGTATTCTTTACAAAGGAGTAATGTACGGCGGATTCATCGCCACTAAAGACGGGGTTAAGCTTCTGGAATACAACGCGCGGTTTGGCGATCCGGAAGCAATGAATATTCTGCCGCTTTTAAAAACAGACTTTGTGGAAATCTGCCGTCACATTATTGCCGGAACACTGGATAAATTAAAGATCGAATTCGAACACAAAGCAACAGTTTGCAAATATGTTGTGCCGAAAGGTTATGGCCTGCCAGCCAATCATCCCGACGCCGCTTCTTCGAAAACAAAGATCGAAGTGGGCAATGTCGGAGCAGCTAGACTGTACTATTCATCAGTGGATCAGAAGGAAGATGGTTTATATTTGAGCTCTTCGCGCGCCATCGGCATCGTCGGAATTGCGAACACATTGGCCGATGCCCGTAAAATCGCAGAAGAAGGGGTTAAAGCCGTCAAAGGCCCTGTAGCCTATCGCGCCGATATCGGCACTGACGCCCTTATCCAGAAACGCGTTGATCATATGAAAGAGATAAGAAAAGATTATTCTTCCTGATCGCCACTTTATGGGGGAGCAATGCTATTTCATAAACCAGTCACTGATATTATCCAACAGCGTAAATCAATTCGGAGTTACTCAGGTACCCCAATTGAAGAAAACAAAAAAGAGGCGTTGAGAAAATTCCTTTCAGCCAACACAATCGGGCCGCTTGGGACAAAAGCGCGCTTTATCTTTATAACAGCCGCCCCGGAAGACAGTGAATCCCTGCGCGGGCTTATTACCTATGGGATGATAAAAAATCCTATGGGTTTTATCATCGGAGCAGTGGAAAACGCCCGCTATAGTCTGGAGGACTTCGGCTACCTGATGGAAAAAAATATCCTGATGGCGACCAGTCTGGGATTGGGCACCTGCTGGCTGGGGGGAACATTCAGTTCAAGCGGGTTTTCGCGCAAGATCGCCCTGCAAGATAACGAAATCGTGCCGGCTGTCACACCAGTAGGTTACGCTGTGCCGAAACTCTCCCCTATGGACTCCATGATTCGCGTTTCTTCCGGGGCGGATAGGCGCAAACCATGGGACGCGTTATTTTTCCAGAATGACAAGCCACTTTTAGCTGATGAAGCCGGAAGTTATATCACACCCCTCGAAATGCTCCGTTTGGCGCCTTCCGCCAATAATTTTCAGCCCTGGCGTGTTATGAAGGAGCCAAACGCGGATATTTACTATTTCTACATAAAACGCACACCGGCATTAAAACAGCTACAGCGATTCACCGCAAAATCCGATCTGCAGCTTGTGGATATTGGAATCGCAATGTGTCATTTTGCGCTGGCGGCAAAGGAAAAAGGATTGAGCGGGAACTGGACTATAAAAGATCCTCGCCTCGGAGGTATGGCTGATAAACTTGATTACATCGTCACATGGACCGGCAGTAACTAATACCGTGTAACATGATGTTCCGCAAGACCGAAGAAATTTGTAAGCGGATATATCCTGTTATTTTCGTTTTTGAATCTGCCGTTATACATGCCGAATGGCTGGTGAAAGTCCGAACAGATAAGTCCGGCATTAATTTTTTCCGCTCTTTCGCCGGAAGGCGTGAACAGCAGATCCAGACATCCGTCTTCTGTTCTTACTTCCCATGGCCGAAGGACATTGTTTTTCTCGAATTTAAAACGTGCCGCTTTCAGGCAATAGATTTTTCCGTCAACCCACATGCAGTTTTCATTGAAATCATCATCATCGGTTATCATGTTCTGGCAAAGATTAAAGGCTAAAAGCTCCCCGTATTCGCTATAGCCTGCGGATGTCGCCCATTTCCAGAAACTGGAATAAGGGTAATATGTTTTTTGTTCATCAAGCAACGCGATATCCTGCTTCCGGTCAATTACAATTTCTTTATCTCCCAGTTTAATTGTTCCCTCCGCGGGCGCTGCTACCTTGTGCGTATAAAAAGGCCTGCATTGCGTGACGGGCGAAACCTGAACAAGCGGTTCGATAGTTTTCAGATCTTCAAAAATCTTAATTTCACCTTTTACGGCGGGCAGATTTTTCTTTCCATCAATATCAATTATTATTTTGTGAAAACCGTCTTTGAGCCGGTTCTCAAAACGCAACCGGTAACCTTTTTTTCCGAACTCACAATTATCATTATAGACCTGTCTGGCGACACGTGACGCGCCGCCCGGCGACTGCATGCTGTGTTCAAAACGTTTATTCGCCACCCTGTCATAAGCATAGAAAAAGGAAACTCCCATAAATTTTGCATCAAAAATAACCATCCCGAAATAATGGGTAGGAGTGATAATGCCGAAATGCTGCCATTCCTTGAGACGAAATTTCTTCCAGATGGCGGGAGTTTTATGCGAAGAAGCATAAAGCGGCGCATCGAGAATATTCGCGTTAATAAAAGGTGTGCAGAATGTGCCGAAATTTATCGTTCCGTCTTCTTCAACAATTTTTTCAGGAGTTGTTTCTACTTTTCTCATAATATTCACCTCCGGCATTAAACCACTTCTAATGATCTTTAATCTTTTGGAGCTTGGGGAAATTAGCGTCTAACGCGGCGTTCCATTTATCGATGACCGGCTTTATGCCCTCCATCAATTCCGTAATATCCCCTTCAATCACAATAGACTTGATTTTATCACCCTGAGCAATTTGATTGACAACCTTCTGATCAAGTTCGCTCACCACTTCGCCGAAAACAGTATGTTTGCCGTCCAGCCATGGAGTCGGTACGTGAGTAATAAAAAACTGGCTGCCATTTGTTTGCGGTCCGGAATTAGCCATGGAAAGAATTCCGGGCTTGCTGTGCCGTAATTCTCTGACAAATTCATCCTGAAAATTATATCCGGGTCCGCCGCGGCCATCGCCTGCGGGACAGCCGCCCTGAATCATAAAATCGGGGATAACCCGGTGAAACTTCAAATTATTATAATATCCGCGCCGCGCCAGGTTGACAAAATTTCCCACTGTAATCGGCGTTTGCTCGGCAAAAAGCCTTATATTGATAGTTCCCTTATCGGTTTGGATAACCGCTTTTAAATCGTTTTTCATATTAACCTCCCTTTTCTTCGTAAAAAGCATGAATTTAATTATTTATCTAAAGATTACAGCTTAATAAGTCAAGGTAAAAAGGGCGGATATGAGCTTTTTTTAAAAAGCCCATATCGGGGACGGTTCAAAAACGTTCGGAGGCAAGGCACGCAAAAAACAGAGCCACGAGACATACATGAAAATACGCTGATTGATCTGTTCCTTTTGAGTGTAAAAAATATCTGCTGAGTCAGATAATAATTTACAAAGGAATAGCCCGTCTCATCAACGCTTAACTCGTTGCGATGTCGTCGGGTATGAGGTATACAGACCGCTATGATGAAGAACGTCGATAAAATTAAAAGTCTTCTGAGCCGCCAACTGTTGGCATGGTACAGGCGTAATCAACGAGCCCTTCCCTGGCGGGAAACATGTGATCCCTACCGCATCTGGATTTCTGAGATCATGCTCCAGCAAACCCAGGTTGATACAGCAACTCCTTATTATCATCGTTTTTTGAAAGCTTTTCCCACTGTTTCTTCACTTGCTCGCGCCCCCTTACAGGATGTGCTCAAGGCCTGGGAAAATCTGGGTTACTATTCGCGGGCCCGAAATATTCACGTTGCCGCCCGGATGATTGTTGATAAATTCGGCGGTCAGATCCCCGATAATTTGGAAGGGATTAAAGCACTTCCCGGCATCGGTCAATACACAGCTGGCGCAATCTTAAGCATTGCCTATGGGCAGGCACATCCTGCTGTTGACGGCAATGTCCGCCGGATTTTATGCCGTCTTTTTGCCATTGCCAAACCCGTGGACAATACAGGGGAACAAAAACAATTGCAGAAGCTCGCCGCTTCGCTGATTCCTGTCAAACATCCCGGCGATTTCAACCAGGCCATGATGGATCTGGGGGCAATGATCTGTAGGGCCAAAAATCCAGACTGTTCACGTTGTCCTGTAGCCTGCAATTGCCAGGCGCGGCTTCACGATTTACAAAACGTTCTGCCGATAACCAGAAAGACTTCCGCGATCCCTCACAGGCTCGCGGCAGCAGCCGTCATCCATAATTCAGAGGGCAATTTACTGGTTGTACAGAGGCCGGCATCAGGCTTGCTGGCCTCTTTGTGGAAACTGCCCGGCGGCTTTATCAAAGACATTGAAAGTATGGAAAACAGTTTGAAGCACAGCGTGAAAGAAGAACTGGGCATTTCCATTCGACCCGGAAGACATCTGGCCTCGGTCAATCATACTTACACTCACTTCCGAATAACGCTTCAGGCATACAAATGCGATTTGCCCAAAGGCACCCCTAAGCCGGTTGGGTGTCAGGATTGGCGATGGCTATCACTCACTGATTTAAAGAAGTTGCCTTTGTCGAAGATTGACAGAATGATTCTGGCAGCAATTTTATGATGCCCACCTTTATTTTTTCCGAACTGGTTATAAAACGACGGATATAGATGGACGGAAATATTACCCCCGCCACCATTTTGTGGCTTACCATAAAAACATATAGTTGCCTGATTGACAAAATTTAATAATCGTGTAGATGAGGTTATTTATTAAAAAGACATGACTTTGCGGGAGGGTTAAATAGTATGGAAAGCTTGAAGGACTTACAGTTGCGTTATGAAGCCCTTAAAGGCCTTGGTTTGAAATTAAACATTGAGCGCGGTCAGCCCGGGGATGATAATTTCAATCTGTCAAATGCACTTTTGGGCATTGTAGCCCAAAAGGATATTATAACTAAGAGCGGCTTTGATATCCGAAATTACCCCGGAGGTGTTTTGGGTCTGCCGGAGGCGCGTGAATTGCTTTCCGTCATTCTGGGTGCAAAACCAGAGGAAACAATAGTCGGCAATAATGCCAGCCTGCTTATTCTTTCCCAGATTCTAATGTGGGCGCTGCTGCGAGGCATTGTTGGAAGTCCCGCGCCATGGAGTAAAATCGATAAACCCAAAATGATCGTCACCGTACCCGGTTACGACCGGCATTTCCTGCTTCTGTCTGAACTGGGATTCGAGATGATCCAGGTCAAAATAACCAAAGACGGACCCGATATGGATGCCGTCGAAAAAGTTGCTTTGACAGACCCGGCCGTGAAGGGAATCCTTTTTGTCCCCACTTATTCCAATCCCACCGGAGATACGGTTTCTGATGAAACAGTGACACGCCTGGCAAGCATGAAAACGGCAGCGCCGGATTTCACCATTTTTGCCGATGATGCCTATGTTGTCCACCACCTGGTTGATAATCCCAAAGCTCCTAAGAATCTGCTGCGCAGTTGTGAGGAAGCAGGCAATCCAAATAGAGTCTATCTCTTTAGTTCAACGTCAAAGATAACCTTTGCCGGCGCCGGGCTGGGATTCATGGCAACAAGCCTGGCAAATCTGGCTTATATTTCAAAGCTTTTCGGAACCATGTTCATCGGCCCCAATAAGGTGGAACAGTTACGTCATGTGAAATTCCTACATGCGTTTCCCGGCGGAGTTGCAGGTTTAATGAAAGAACACGCCAAACTTCTAAAACCCAAATTTGACATCGTCCAAAAAGTGTTTTTAAAAGAACTCAATGCAACGGGACTGGCGACATGGAGCACCCCTGAGGGTGGTTATTTCATAAGCCTGGATACGACAAAGCCGGTTGCAAGGCGGGCAGTGGCGCTATGCAAGGAAGCAGGCGTGGCTATCACACCGGCCGGTGCAACGTTTCCTTTCGGCAAGGACCCCAATAATGCCAATATCCGGATTTCTCCAACCCGGCCACCGGTTTCCGAACTGGAAAAAGCCATAGAAGTACTGGCGGTATGTATTAAGCTGGCGTCAGCGGAATATGATAACGCAGGGGAATAATACGAATTTTAAAGCCCCTCAAGACGGTTGCCTTGAGGGGCTTTGCCCAGAAACACCTTTTTATCCGGGCGAGTCTTTTGGACTCGCCCGTTTTTTTAATCTTATCTTATATATTGATTTGATAATAGATAGCGTTTGAATTGGACCTGAATTAATGGTGGAACAAACGCAGTCCGCAGAATGCCATGGCAATGCCGTATTTGTTGCAGGTATCAATCACCTGCTGGTCGCGAATGGAACCGCCGGCCTCTACAATAGCGGTCACTCCGCTGCGGTGTGCGCGTTCAATGTTGTCGCCAAAGGGGAAGAACGCGTCACTGCCCAGAGAAACTCCTGTCACTTTGCTCAGCCATTTTTGCTTTTGAGCCTTGGTTAATGGTTTGGGCTGCTTCGTAAATGTTTGTGCCCAAACGTCGTCGCCGATGACGTCTTCCGGAGTATCGCCTAAGTAAACGTCGGTGGCATTGTCGCGATTGGGCTTGGCAACGTCATCGCGGAAAGGCAGATTTAAAACCTTGGGCATATGGCGCAGCTGCCAGTTATCGGCCTTCTGACCGGCCAGTCGCGTGCAGTGGATGCGGCTCTGCTGTCCCGCACCCACGCCGATGACCTGGCCATCCTGCACATAGCACACGCTGTTGGACTGTGTGTATTTCAGGGTAATCAGGCTCAACACAAGATCGCGCTTCTGCGAGTCGGTCAGGGTTTTATTTTCGGTCACCATATTTTCAAGCATGCGGCTGTCGATCTTCAGGTTATTGCGGCCCTGCTCAAAGGTAATGCCGTACACCTGCTTGTGTTCCAGGGAAACAGGCGCGTAGTTGGGATCGATGGACACCACATTATAATTGCCGCCCTTCTTGGATTTTAAAATTTCCAGCGCTTCCGGCTCATAGCCCGGAGCAATGATGCCGTCCGTAACTTCAGACTTGATGATCTTCGCTGTGGGCACGTCGCAAATATCGCTAAGAGCAATCCAGTCGCCGAAACTGCTCATACGATCGGCACCGCGCGCTCGCGCGTAGGCGCAGGCAAGCACAGATAGCTTCATTTTGGGGTCGATGTGATACATCTTGCGTAAAACTCTGTCCAGAGGGTAGCCCAGGGCTGCGCCTGCGGGAGAAACGTGCTTAAAGGAGGCCGCGGCAGCCATGCCGGTATTTTCTTTGAGCTCTTTAACCAGTTGCCAGCTGTTGAACGCGTCCAGAAAGTTGATGTATCCGGGCTTGCCGTTCAAAACCTCAACAGGTAGATTGCTGCCATCCGCCATAAAGATTCTGGCCGGTTTCTGGTTGGGGTTGCAGCCGTATTTCAGTTGTATTTCGTTCATTGATTATCCCTCCACTGTTTTGTATTTGTTGATGATGACGTCTTTGCAGGATTGAGTTGCCAGGTCAATGGCGCGCACAAACAGACTCACCTTGTTTTCTTCGTTCAGTGCTTTCCATAGCCTGGCAGCGTATTTGTCGGGGTCTGCTTCGTCAATGGCAACATGCAACGGCTCACTGGCAAAACTGGGAATCGGCGTGCCGTTGTATTTGTAGGTGCTGATAAAGTGTCCATCACCTGCCAGGGGCTGCGGATAATCGAAGGTAAATCGCAGCACACTCTTCTCATTGCCGTCGCAGCTCTTCAAAATGCTGAGCTTATAGCCGCCTGCGCGCATATCCACAACACCGGAAATACGGGGCGTCCAGTTGGGACCGTCATCCTCAAAGGTGCGGGTTGAAAGCGCGGCTTCAAAACCATATCCGGGGAATTCGTTGCGGGCTATAAAATCACGGATGGTATTGGTCTGGTCACCGTTGGTCACAATCGTCGTGTAGTTCAGAGTCAGAACGGGATTGTAAATAATAAGGTGCGGATCAGTCATTTTGGAAGGGTCGGCAGCCATGGTGCGGATACCGCCGTCAATGGGATCAAACACCCGGTTTCGGCTGTTGACGCTGCGCCCCATGATAAAGTAAGCAATCATGGCTTTTTTGCCGTCAGGCGTTTTCCCGATGCAGATACCGCGGCCGGGATACTCATTGCCAGCCAGAAATTCGTATAAGTTTTCTTTCATTATCAGATCTCTCCTTGATTCATGGTAAGAAATTTTGGCGGGAGTATATGTAGAGAAAATTTGTATGTCAACTGGATTTGGGTAAAATATTAATTTTCAGATTGCAAATACCGACCCAATACGTTAGATACAGGTAAATTTAGACAGCAATACTATCTACATACAAAAGGAGCCTGCATGAAAGCAAAAAGCGCCAAAAAGGCGTTAGTCAGCGTGGTAATGGGCAGCGATTCGGATTTGCCTATAATGACCGAAACAACAAAAGTGTTGGAAGAGTTCGGTATTGATTTCGAGCTGATTTTAACTTCGGCGCATCGCACGCCGCAGCGGACAACAAAGTTTGCAGCCTCCGCGGCCGGACGCGGCATTAAGGTGATTGTAGTCGGAGCGGGAGCGGCCGCCCATCTGGCCGGTGTAATCGCCTCGCAAACAACCCTGCCGGTAATCGGCATTCCTATTAACGCAACAGCGCTAAATGGTCTTGACGCACTGCTTTCTACCGTGCAAATGCCCGGCGGAATTCCGGTAGCTACAATGGCCATAGGCAAAGCCGGTGCTAAAAACGCCGCTTTATTTGCCGCCCGCATCCTTGCCACAGAAGACAAGGATCTCAGAGCCAAGCTTTCAGCATATATAAAGAAAATGGCCAAAGATGTGGAAAAAAAGCAGAAAAATCTGACAACAACGTAAATCGCTCCGATGTAAGGTAGTCTAAAATTAATTATTTTAAAACCGGGAAACCGTTGATGCCTGAAATCCTGAAAATCGACGCTGACAATTCCGAAGACACAATCCTTACCAGAGCGGCAGAAATCCTCGCAGGCAGCGGCATCATCG
>Ga0116107_1001910_pt1 | contig 11580 bp, 13 predicted proteins | sample June2015DPH_6_10_FD_88969 | JGI IMG/M metagenome (GOLD analysis project Ga0116107, IMG submission 88969) | Peatland microbial communities from SPRUCE experiment site at the Marcell Experimental Forest, Minnesota, USA - June2015DPH_6_100 | ecosystem: Environmental > Terrestrial > Soil > Wetlands... | reverse complement strand
TGCCTTCTTGCGCTCTTCAGCTTTCCGCTTTGCTTCGTCCTGAGCTACTTTGGCCGCAGCCTCCATGGTGGCCTTGGCCTCGGCCAGCGTGCTGGCAGTTTGCTGGTGGGCTTGGACGTAGCCGGCCAGATGCTTGCCGAGTTCGGCATCGAGTTCCTCGGGGGAGCCGGTATAGGTGAGTGGGGTAGATAGAGCCGGATTCTCGTCAGCCTTTGCCTGGGTGGGAATGACATTGACACGAAGCGTCTTGTCATCCACTTTGGCCACTGTGATGAGCACAGTGCGGCCGGCAAGAAGTGGCATGAGTTCAACGAACACAGGACCTCCTTATCATGGCGCGTGCGCCTTCTTTCTCTCGCCCGCGCCGACTAAGTTGTTTGTTGGAAAGATGGGTTGACTAGATTGAGGACAGGCACCTGAAGATTCTCCAGTGAACAGTGCCTATGACGGGTCTATCACGAGGTAGCAAGGATTATCGGGCGAGGCTCTCCATCGGGTTCTCGGAATTTGTCAATGCGTTGAGGCATATCCCGCCGGGAGCGCTATTTCCGTGTCCAGGATCGGGGACCAGCGCTCACCCTTCGGCGTCACTCTGCCGAAAGCGGGCAACAGGTCACCTTACCGATTAATGGTAGCGACTATGCAGCGAATTAGAGAAATTCGGCCAATTTCCTCGAGCGGCGTTCGGGTCCTCGAAGCGGACTTCCGGGGCCTCAGGGGTTGCATATCTGTAAGTATGCCTTTACCCGGAACAATGGATATGGGCCCTGACCTTGAAGAGCCAGCCTGACCATGGTGCTTGACGGAGGGGCGTGCGGCGCGGCACGGTGGGGATGGCCGGAAAGGAGCATCCATGACGATCACCATTGACGTCACCCCCGAGGTTAAGGCGGCGCTGGCGCGCGAGGCTGCCGCTCAGGGCCGTGAGGTCGAGTCCTATGCCGCCAGCCTTCTCGAACAGGCGGTCCGTCCCGCCGCCGCGCCTCCGACGCCGCCCGCAAAGAACATGGTTGAACTCTTCGCTCCGCTGCGCGGCCTTAATCTGGATTTTGAGCGCGACAGGGACATCGGCGGGGATATCAACCTGTGAAGGGCTATCTGGTTGACACCAACGTCCCGTCTGAACTGACCCGCGAAACCCCGGACGCGCGAGTGGTGGCTTTTCTCCGCAAGGCCGGGAAAGAGAGCCTCTTCCTGAGCGTGATAACCCTCGTGACGCGGAACGTCAAGGACTTCGCCGGCCTCGGCGTCGATCTTCTCAACCCCTGGGACGAGGCGTGAATCTTCAGGCTGCGACGAGGCATTTGTAGTGCTCTCAGCCCTCGCTACTTGTCACTTATCACTCGCCACTGCTCTTAGCACTCGTCACTTGTCACTGCTCTTAAGACATCGGACTGTCTTTCTCGTCACTCATCACTCTTCACTCATCACTGTTCTTTTGACCGCAGTTCCAAATGCCGTAGACCTCGCACCGTAAGGGTCCGCCCCACGCTTGCTAGTTGATAGCCCAAACACAAAGACACAACGCCATAACCAAGAAAACACCAGACAAATAATCCAGGCAAATCATCCAGAGCGGAATTCGGACGGCCTTCTCGGTCATGCGGGTATTTTCAATTTCTGCCGCAAGCGATCTGTGGTACGCCAGCCGAGCTCCCGTGCTAAAATCATTGCCGCATGCTGGTGACGCCGATGCCGCCGCTTACTTGGTCTATCAGCCGCGATTCTATTCTTCACACCTGTGAGAGACGCTACTACTTCCAATACCTGGTGACTGCCCGCTACAACAGTAAGAACAAATTGCAGCAGGAGGTCGCCTTGCTGAAGCAGCTCACATCAATCCCAGCATGGCAAGGTGATTGCTTTCACGTTGCGGTGGGACGGTGGGCCAACGCGGCCCGAAATGGCCGTGCGTTTTCAAGAGACCAGGTCCTACAATTGGTGAAAGAGGATATGGAGCGGCAATGGAATCAGTCCCTTTCACTCGTTGGGCATAATGCGCGTGGCGCCGACGTTTCATGCAGGTTGTTCGAGCACGAATATCGAGTTGAAGTGCCGCACGATCGACTGCAAACTGCCATCACGGAAACCAGTAATTGGGTCGAACGCTTCCTTGTTTGGGTGGAGGACGTTGACCTCAGAACAGCTATCTCCGCCGCGACCAAGTACTGGATCGAGCCCGAGCCATTTGGGCCGGCAGCGCCTGGCTTCAAGGTTGAGGGCCAGCAGGTTTTGGTTAAGGTAGACTTGGCCTTACAAACCAAGCAGGGATCTTTCGAGATTTGGGATTGGAAGACTGGCAAGCTCCGCGAAGACAATGCACGGCGAATCGATCCTGCCGCCCTCCAGGTGAACGTGTATCAATTGTGGCCGAACCTCCAGTTCGGAATCCCGCTTGAAAACATACGCGCGCACTTGGTTTATGTCGCGCGTCAGCCCGTCGAGGATATTGTCCACGAAATTGACCCAGACGTCCGGGAGTACGTGCTTTCAATCGTTCGTCGCAGTATCGACCGTGTCGTGCATTTCTCAGGCAAAACCACTGAGGCTGGAATCGATATAGAGGATTTCGATTATGCAGTCGCGCCCGGTCTCTGCCGGACGTGCAGCTTTAAGCGGATTTGCTTGCGCAGTGTGGGCGAAGAGGTGTGAATGGACGACCGTAGACTTGCGGCATTGCTTTTCCCGATCCAGGGTGTTCAGGCGGACAGGTTCAGCTTCCGCTTCTTCCGAATCCGCGAACCCTTACCGGATGACAACTGGCTGCCGATTCGGATGCAGCGCTGGGCGGACAGGCTTTGGCGAAGGGAGTTGCGCTGTCCCGTCTACCCCACCTTCTTGGATGGCGCTCGAGGGTTCTTGGTGCCGTCCGAATCCTCGACTCGGTCTGGCATCCCTAAAGCTATTAAGCTAAGGGACGTCCCAGATCGAGAGTACACCCTTGAGCTCACAGACCAGGTTCGGGAGATCACAATTCAGCAGGCGTCTCTCGCCGAACGTGACTTAATCTGCCGCATGCTCGAGCGACCGTTCACAGACCTCCTTGTTAACATGCAGTCAGCGTTTTGGAGAGCACAATGGACGCTCTTCTTCCCTTTGGAGCCGGCAAATGCAGCTGCGACACATGACGTGATGAACGCTTTCCGCGGTTTCAAGTTTGGAGTAGTAGCCCTCGGCGATTCCCTGTATCTCGCTATTGACGTTAAGACTAGGTACATCAGCCGAAGACCGCTTGTCGATTTCTCCTCAGGGGAAAAGGATTCGATCCTTCGTGACCACCTGGATTTGGGGCTGAAGCTCGAAGAGCGCGCATCATTTCTAAGAGACAACGGACCCAAGAAAATACCGTGCCGATATGCCGGAGACACGGGGAAGACAGTTAGTGGCTTCGAGTTTGAGCCGGGGAAAACAGTTGCAAGCTACTATGCCCGGACCTATGGGCTAGACCTCGACCCAGATGATCCCGCCGTGTTTGTGAAGGACCGCGCTGCCGATGAATCCGCGCAGGCCCTGGCCGCACCGGCGTCCCGATTGTTCCCTGTATTCACCACGGAATTCGAAGGCGTGCGGCTTTGTTCAGTAAAACCATGGATGAACCCTGCCGTGCGGTATAACGCGGCCAGGCAGTTTCTAGGCCATCTCGTGGGTGCACATTACGGCGACCGACCGCTGACGGTTTCAGACGAAATATTCTCCAAGCAACGAGCTGTGTTCTTACCTCCGACGCTGGAATTTGGCCAGGGACGAATTCTAGATCCTTTTCAGGGCAAGACCCCGCCGCGACTGGAAGACGACGCTTTCGACAGCCAAGTCGTCCGTTGGGGGTCCCGCAAGTATCCAATGTTACTCCAGGCGCGTCCGCAGCATAACGAACCCTTGCCTGACTTGGTGCTATTGTATCCGGACCGGCTACCGCGCGAGGTCCGCGAGACCTTCGTTAGCGATCTCAGTAGGGAAATCAGCCTTCAGACTGGCCAGGAAGTCCGGGTAGTTCAACACCTATCTTACAGCAGCGGCAAGAAAGAAAAGATGGGAGGTTCGCTTCTGCGGCGCGTCCCCGAAGTTAAGTCATTACCAAGGCGCCACCTTGCGCTGGTGATTCTATCAGACGACTTTGACTCGAGCGTACACGGTGAGCTCAAGGATCGCATCCGGCCCAACCTATCGCAGTGCGTCATGGAAGGTACGGTGTTTAATATCGCGCGGCAGGGGAACCCACAACGGGCAAGAGGCCAGGTGCGAAATCTGGCACTTGCAATAATTGTTGAAGCAGGTGTGAAACCCTGGGTGCTCGCCGAGCCCTTACATTACGACGCGTACATCGGCATTGACCTGCTATATGGAAGAGTGGCGTATCACGCCTTTTGTGGTACGGGTGGCCGGGTGATGACAAATAGGTTCGGCGAGTCACAGCTGCGGGGCAGAATGAGAGAAGGAATTAAGGCCCCGCGTCTGCGTGAGAAAACAGAGGAACTGGTTCGCGAAATGGCGACCGCTGGTCATCAAGTCGAAAGCCTCATTGTCCATCGTGACGGCAGATGGTGGCCCAGTGAGGCCAAGGGTCTCAGGATCGCACTCAGCCGAATGCAAGCTGACGGTGTCCTGCCTGCGAATCTGGAATGGGCAGTTGTGGAGGTCCACAAGAACCACCTGCCGGTTCGCCTGTTTACGCTCTCAGGGCACGCAGGATCAGCTCTAATGCAGAATCCACTTCCAGGCACGTATCTTGTTATAGATGAAAGGCGCGTACTCCTAACTACCACTGGGCGCCCCGGCGCTTGGGACACCCCGAACGGGAGGACCGCGGGGACCCTGCTGCTTCAAATTGCTGAACAATCTGGGGGAATTCCAGTGGAGCGAATCGCCGAAGACACTTATCGGCTGACACATTTAAACTGGACATCCCCGGATATCGAGATATCTTTGCCCGTAACGATCCGGTGGGCCGATGAATCTCTCCGCGAGACATTGAGACCGACGCGGGATGAAGGGGAGGACGCAGAAGACTTTTCGGAGGAAGATGTCGAGGACTTCCAAGAGCAGAATGAAGCGGAGCGCTAGTTGCCGCTACTGGAAGAGGGCGTCCACGAACGGACGCTCCCAACTCGTATAGCTGGCGGGCTGACGTAGAAGCATTCGTGTCGATTCATTGAGAAGCTCCTCCAAATTCACATCTTGCCCCGGCACTACCTGTGCTGCCTGGCCGGCAGCGTATCTTTGGAACACCCCCACGCGTGACAATGATCCGACGCTCTCGGCCACCATTTCTTCCAGCAGGTCATCTCCGCACCAGAGACGAAATTCACTGCTGCCTGCTTTCGTGTGGATATGCTCATCCCAAAGCTCCGAGGTTCTCTTCCCTACCTCTGACTCAAGCTGATCCGGTAAAAGGGATTTCTTGCAGACAGAAACCCTTGCAGCCATTGGCGGATGTTCGTCAGTAATGTCAATTTCATAGGGATTGTCTCCATATGGAATCGCCATGTCCGCACATGAGTAGAAGTAAGCTGGTCCTGTTGTGTACGTCGCGAATATATCACTGAAGATTTCTGCTAGGCGACTCCTCGTCCAGTAAGCAATCGCCTGGTTAATTTGCTTCCTCCGTTCTTCGCGCTGGTCGGGGTTCAAGAAGCCGCCCCCCTGTTCCAGTTTGCGAAAGAAATCAGTACACACTTGAGTAAGTCCGTTACGGATTTCCGACCTGGCTTCGAAAACGATGTGTCCAAACTCGTGATAGATAGACACCAGGTCGATCAATGTGTGCCGCTGGTGCGGCGGTGCAAACAGTAGGGGGCAGGTCAGAATCGCGGGCAACACTGCGTGACCTCCGCTCAGATTGACCAGGATGTCCCTAACATCTGTTAAACCGCACCTCCCAGCTGTTCTAGTGGCAAGACCTCCAAACTGGGCTTCGGACGCTTCCTCCTTCCTCAAGGCGGGCAGGTAGCTCTCCGACAGGATGTAAACGTCCAACTGCAACTCATTGACGATGGAAATACCACGCGGCACAAGGGCCGACGCGTTCAACGCAATAATTCTTCTCAGCTGGGCGATTCGCTTCCTAGCTTGTAGGACACGCTCGTCGAGTTCCTGATCGATATGAGGGTGATTCGAATGAAGCGTGGGTATACTTGAAAGCTGGCTGGCGATCCATTCCACTGTCGCAGCGCATTCGACCGCCTTGGCTGTTAGGTATGCGAGCCCGGATGCCATTTTAGTGAGCGTACAGCCGCCTCAAGTCGTCGGCGAACTCGTTGTCCAAAAGCGAGAGGATATCTTCGAGGATGGGGAGATCTTCGAGCCGGATAGGCTCGGGCTGGGCAAGCTGCTGGGACAGCCTTACTAGGTCTTCTTGCCAATCCTCCAGAGGCTTCATCCCAGTTCGAATCCTGAACCCGAGTGACTGAATGTCAGCCGTGGCCTTCTCGTCTAGCAGCTCTGACTGCAGTTTGCTGACAAATTCAGAAAGGGAACGTCGTGATTCCTGAAGTTGGTCTTCTGACAAAGAGAATTCCTGGTTTTTTCCAAGCGCAGCAACTTCGAGGTCGATGACGGCTTCATTAAGGCGGCTGAGAAGCCGCTGTTCTCGTTCAGCCTTGCCCGCTAAAGAGCCCAGTGTACTCATCTGGCCGCTCCTTTCAATGCCCACAGTATACAGCAAGCTCGGGTCAACAACAACGAAATCGACGATTACCTCTTCGACGAATTGGATCACTCCCGCAAGGCCGATGTGGTGAGCAAAGTGATCGGGGACATTCGCGGCTGGGAAAATCACGCGGCCTACGCCAAGGCCTTCCCCCCGTTTCCTCGACGCACTCAACCGCCCCCAGCAAGCCTCCAAGGGCACGTAGCGCAGGGCCCGCTCTCCGGCCCTGCTGCTTTTCCAGCGGCGACGTCGCAACCAAAATCTTGGTCCAGATCCAGGCCAAAGCGCCCAGACTTTCAGCTACGCCGCGCCGCGAATTCCAAGCAATCCACCTAGCTGGTTAGACGCCAAGCCATGGACGTGCCCCGTGCACTCAAACTCCCCGGAAACGGGGTTCTGGGACGTCGGCAAGGCGGCGTACCGGTGTCACCCGGATTCATAAACGCGACGCTTGTCGCAATGGCCACGCTGCGTAGGGTGCACGTTTATTGTCCAATTTCATCGATGACGAGCCCATAGGAGCGCTGTCCATCCAGTGGTCCCCAACGCTGGTTTTGAGGTTCTCCAAATCTGGACATATAGAACGAAACACGCACCCCTTCCGCATCGAAGGATTTAGAGCCGATGCGCGGAAGCAAGAAGTTGGAATCCTGGAGAAGATAAGGGTGGGGTCGTTCGAATGTAGGCGCCAAAGAGGGAGTTCGTTAGAAGGGGATATTTTCGTCAGCTGGCTCACTCTGCGGTTCGCTAAACGGGTTATCGCCTTCATCGGCGGGCTCGGCAGCCTTGGATGATTCATCTGACTTCGCGCCGTTCCCGTTCTTGGCTGAACCGAGGAAACGTAGCGTGGCGACAACTACTTCCGTTACGTTGCGCTTCTGACCTTCACGATCCTCGTAAGCGCGCAACTGGAGCCTTCCCTCAATATAAAGAAACTTGCCTTTGCTCACATGCTCGCCAACGATCTCGGCCCAGCGCCGCCAGGCGACACAGTGAATCCAGAGGGTGTTGGTCTTCTTCTCTCCGTCGCCGTTCTTGTAAACCTCTTTCACCGCCAGAGAGAAGTTCGCGACCGGTATGCCGGCAGCGGTGAACTTCATCTCACTGTCGGCTCCAACGTATCCAATCAGCATCACTTTATTCAACATAGGTGTTTTGAGCGGAACCTTAAAATGGCCGCTTAAGGCCCCTTTACTGTCCCGCCGTCTCCTTTCGAATTGATTAATTAGAAGTTGCGCCTCTCATACTTGGTTCCCGGGCCGGAATCCAGAGGTCATTTGACGGAAACGAACCGCCTGGCTATTCTGCACTCGATATGGGAGCGTCGATTCAATCCTCAACTGATGGCGCCGAAGCGATCCTACTTCGTGTGGTCTCCGGCACAAAGCGGGAAGGTGAAAAGACGGTCTGCCACTTCAATGATGGCGGCAGCATCCTCCTCTCAAACTTCCTCGGAACCCTCATTCAGTCGGGGGATGAGATTAACTTCCCTCTGCCCACTGGCTCCGCAGGAGCAGGTTCCGAAATCTACGTCCATAAGACGTCGTTCTCTGGTCGAACTCGTGATCTCTACAAGGCTCCCATTAGTTATGCCGCGCAGCCCAAAGCCGATAAACGGGACCGGCTTTACGTCAGGGCAGAAGTTTCAAAAGGCAGGCTGGGCATTTCCTCCATTCATCTGCCATGTCAGGTGATACGCGATTATTTCTACGTGAGCACGCGGCGGCAGCGCTGGGAACGCCAGACGACCCTGTATGACATTCTTCGGATCACTTCCACTGCTTCGCTTGCTGAGTTGCGAGTTGCCTTCAGGCTCCGCCAATTGGAGCTCAACGCTGCCGCCACACGTAACGGTGACAGTCTTACCTTGGAGCGTGCTTTCAACATCCTGGCCCAACCTGAATTGAGGGCTTGTTACGACTCGCTGCTGAAGGACCCGTCGGCGCCAGCACTCTTTCCGTACGGGGGCTTAGGCTCAATTCTGGTCGCAGGAGACCGCTCGCGGGATGATCAGACCTTCTTCGCAACCCAAATCCTGTCCTTCCAGCCCGAGCACCAGGAGCGCCGGTTCCACGCACCATTGCGGAATTTTGACTTTTATGATGACCGCGCCATCTACCACGATGCTCGGCGGAAACTCGAAGTGACACTCGACCACTCAGCCATGCCGATCATTTGGGATGCCTCCTGGAACCGGTGGCGACACCTGCTGGGAGCCAAGGTCGAGTTACAGGGAACGTTCGTCCAGACGGGCAGGTACCGGAGCCGGCACGGTCAATGGAGCCTCAATAAGTGGGAGACCGCTTTGCCGAGCCGCATCCAGGTGAAGGTTCCTGCCAACATCGCAGGGCAAGTTGAAGCAGCTCGCAAGAGCTACCACCGGTTTGGCCAGTTTTCGGACGCCTTGGGCCGAATTCGTGCCCGCATCGAGCGCCAGCCGATGGAAAGGGAACAACTGCGCAGCCTCTGTTGGGACCTCGGTATGCCTGGCGACTTCGATGTCGCTCAAATCTCGTGGCAGCCAGATTACGATGAGTTCTTTTACCGGCAACTCTGCCAGAGCGCGCGACGGCTCTACCTTTTCCGCGACGAGTATATCTTCGATCTCCCCAGGGCAATCGCGGTCGAGACACCGCAATTGGGTCATGCGACGTACCTGTTTTCCAAGCCACAGAGCATCGAAGCCTTCCTGGCTGTTTACGTCGCCACCACGAAGGAAGCAATCCGACAGAATCGTGCCAACGTGGCCGAGCGGCTAGGATTCCTGGGACGCGTCGTTCACGGATCGAATCCACGCGTCTGGCTTCGAGGCTTAAAGGCGCGGCTGGGCGAGGCAGCCGATTGCGCTCAAGTAGCATCCGAGGGAGAGTGAATATGCAAAACGAAACGAACACGAAGGCTGAAATCATTGCCCTTCTTGAGGGCCGGACGCAGGTGAGCCTCGAGAATATCCGTCAATTCATCCTGGACCTGGACGAACGGGATTACATGGAGTTCCTGTACCCTTCCGACTCTGACTTCGCGGAAGAACTTTACCGGCGTGCTGCTGAAGCTAAGGGAATGCTTGAAACCCTGAGAGACATTGAAGGAACTCTTCGCGACCTGGATCGAGGCAAGATCAAAGTCCACTGACATGCGTTAGCAGGAGCACCGGTCACCACGCGGTGAGTCTTCGACGGAGAAGGTTCATGTTGCGTGGCGGCGGGTCATGTCCCCCCACTTGCGGCAAGGGTGCGATAAGGGTTCGATAACGATTCCCATGGGTGCCTAAACGTGTTAACGTAGGCCATCCGTGCCTTATTGTTCTATGAGTTACCAACTAACGGCGAGAGCTTGAGCGTATGCTACGTATTTTGGGAGGATCCCCTTGAGATGCCGGCCGCAACGGTACACCTGTCCGCACTGTAAGTGGGACTTCGCCCGCAGAAAAAAGAGGTGTTGTCCAGGGTGCGGCACGCTGCTCTTGATCGTCTCCGACATGCTCTCCGATGCCGAACTGACGGAGATCCGGAGTTTCTGGATGTGGGAGCCTTTGAAGGAGAAGTGGGACTTCATCCGAGATTGGAAGGAGCATAAGGTCGAGGCGATGAGAAAATTCGAGGAGTACGCTTTCGGGCGGAGCGGCGGCTTGGGTAAGGAAGAGAAGAGGCACCTACCACTATCCCGGTGGCTTCAGTGAAGGCGCACCACCGTATGAGCTGTATCCCGTACGCTCGCAATAACGTCATCGGGAATCCACTAACCCTGAGTCACAGTTTGGGTCACAGATAAGCGCCAAAAGAACCATTTTCCGCCTAGTTGTCGGGCTCGGCGGTCCTGTAAATTCAATGGTTTGAGTGTCGTTCAAAAACAGTAGACGGTTTAGGAAACCGTTGCTCTATCCTTCTGAGCTACAGGCCCATCAATGAATTACTCTCTTATGGTGGCATACTGATTGCTTATTCGCAACCGGCAATGAGCTGATTTGTTTCCGACCTGGTGGTTCTGTTCATAAATAATGTGGGTAGATTCGAATGCTCAGGGCAGTTCTTGGTCGCGTTTCGTAGTGTGGACCTGATCGAGGCTTGGCTGCTGCCGCGGCTCGCTGGCTCTCGACGCTGCCGCCGGCAACCCGCGGTATTGTGCAGGACCTTGGAGGCAACGCTAACCCACCTGCGGAAGCACCCAATGGATTGGGTCACCCTCGAACAAATCCTGCAGGCGACGCGACAATCTGACCTTCCTGAGTTTCGACTACTGGCGGCCCTGGCGCTGATGCGAATGGGAAGCTGGGAAGGAGCGGGAAGGGTATTGGCTTCCAACGCACAGGCACCTGACATTTCTGAAGAGGAGTTTCTTCTGGGAGGAGTTCGGTAGAAGAGTCCTTCCGCGATTTTTCGAGCACTGCTGCCACAGAAGTGATTCGGCAGACCCAATTGGACAGGACCGGCAAACCGCGGACTGCGCGCTCCATGGAGTGCTCCTACGTCTTCGTCCATCGCACAGACAATGGACACCCCGAGATGGAAGAATTCCGTGGGAATAGGGAAGGCCAGCCATTAAGCGCAGGAAGTACGGATGGAGGCTTTATGGCTGCTTCCGGGGTTGTCACGAAGAGGGGGCGAGTTTGGCCAATGCGGACCTGAGCCTTTCGGGAGATGGAGTGCGCACGTCCCAGGCCAACCCCAGGGCTTTGAGCATGCGGATGAAGCCTAAGGAGAGGTCCAATTCCCAGGGCCGCAGGCCGTGGCGCGCGGAAGTGGGAAATGCGTGATGATTGTTATGCCAGCCCTCACCATAGGTCATGAGGGCTACCCACCAGCAGTTGTCTATGAGCGGCTGGGGATTAATGCGCACACTTCACCCTCAAGACCGAGAATCTCTTCCCTTGGCGAGCCTATTTACTGCCCGGGTCTTCAGGTGAGAATGCTCCCGGCAGTCTGCAATCCGCCGGG
>Ga0116107_1001904_pt1 | contig 11606 bp, 10 predicted proteins | sample June2015DPH_6_10_FD_88969 | JGI IMG/M metagenome (GOLD analysis project Ga0116107, IMG submission 88969) | Peatland microbial communities from SPRUCE experiment site at the Marcell Experimental Forest, Minnesota, USA - June2015DPH_6_100 | ecosystem: Environmental > Terrestrial > Soil > Wetlands... | reverse complement strand
GGGAATGTAGTGGGCGCGATTGACATGGCGGAGAAGTTTGGGGCGGATACGGGGAGGCTATATACGCTGTTTGCGGCACCGCCGGAGAAGGATTTGGAATGGAGCGAGGAGAGTATCGAGGGGGCGTGGCGGTTTTTGAACCGAGTGTACCGGTTGGTGGAGAAACATGCTGGGAATGGGGGAGGGATATCAGCGATCAGCGATCAGCGATCAGGAAGCGCGGAAGACCCAAGAGCACACCCAAAAGTGGCTGTGCCACAAAAGACGCTGACGGAGAGGGAGAAGGGGTTGCTGCGGAAGGCGCACCAGACGGTGCGGCGGGTGACACAGGATTTTGAGACACGGTGGCACTTCAATTCGGCGATCGCGCACATTATGGAGTTGACGAACGCGATTTATGCGGCGGAACCATTGGAAGAGAATCTGCGTCCGGAGGTGCGGAGGGAAGTGCTGGAACTGGTGACGCTGATGTTGGCGCCGATGACGCCGCACCTGGCGGAAGAGTTGTGGGAGATGCTGGGACACAGCGATGGCTTGTGGAAGACGAACTGGCCGGCGTTTAACCCGGAACTGGCGAAGGATGAAGAGGTGGAGATTGTGGTGCAGGTCAACGGGAGAGTGCGGGGGAAGGTGAAGGTGGCGGCGGGAACAGGGCAGGAGGAAGTGCTGAAGTTGGCGCATGCGGATTCGGGAGCGGCGGCGCATCTGGCGGGGAAGACGGTGCGGAAGGTGATTTTTGTGGGGGATAAGCTTTTGAATATTGTGGCGGGGTAAGAGGGTTATCAGCGACCAGCGACCAGCGATCAGGAAGCGTGGTTGAAAGTGAGAAGTTGAAAGTTGAGAGAAAAGGCGAAGAGGGACGGTAACACAGAGGTCACAGAGATAAGAACACAGAGGACACAGAGAAGAGAAGAAGAGAAAGATAGCGCAGAGGCGCAAAGAACGCTGAGGTTCGCAGAGGAAAGAAGAAGAGAAGAACACCCAAGACCCACCCTTCCCGCCGGAGGCGGGCGAAGGATGGGGCACCCGAAACCGTGGGCGGGGATTGAGGTGAAGGGATGGAAAGTGCGGCACAGATGAAATCAGCCACACAGATGGGGACGTTGAAGACGGAGCAGGGCGGGGTGGTGGTGCTGGATTTCGGGGGGCAGTATACCCAATTGATTGCGCGGCGGGTGCGCGAGCAGCAGGTGTTCAGCGCGATATTGCCGTGCACCACGGCGCTGGAGGCGATCCGCAAGCTGGAGCCGGCGGGGATAATTCTGTCGGGCGGGCCGAGTTCGGTGTACGACAAGGACGCGCCGAAATGCGATCCGGCGGTGCTGGCGATGGGCATCCCGGTGCTGGGGATCTGTTACGGGATGCAGTGGATCGCGAAGAACCTGGGCGGAAAAGTGGAGCCAGCGGAGCGGCGTGAGTATGGACCGGCGCGGCTGGACGTGGAAGAGGCCGAGAGCGACATCCTGGCAAATTTCCCGCGGACGATGAAGATCTGGACTAGCCACGGAGATAACGTGCTGGCTTTGCCGCCGGGTTTTCATTTGACGGGAAAGACAACCAATGCGTTTGCGGCGACGGAAGATCCCGTGCGGAAAATCTACGCGGTGCAGTTCCACCCAGAGGTGAATCACACGGAGCGGGGCACGGAAATCCTGCGGAATTTCCTGTTCAAGGTGTGCAAGGCCGAGCCGAAGTGGAGCGGGGCGGCGTTTATTGAGGAGTCCGTGAAGGCGATACGGCGGAAGGTGGGTTCGCACTGGGCGATATGCGGGTTGAGCGGCGGGGTGGACTCGACGGTGGCGGCGACGCTGGTGCACCGGGCGATGGGCGACCGGCTGACGAACATCTTCGTGAATACGGGACTCCTGCGGAAGAACGAGTTTGAGCACACGCTGGAGATGTACCGCGAGCGGCTGGGGCTGCGCGTGATCGGAGTGGATGCTTCGGAGCGCTTCCTGTCGAAACTGAAGGGAGTGGCGGACCCGGAACAAAAGCGAAAGATCATCGGACGGGAGTTCATCGCGGCGTTTGCCAAGGAGGCGGAGAAGCTGCAGAAGGGCGAGGCGCACGGGGAGATCAAGTTCCTGGTACAGGGGACACTCTATCCGGATGTGATTGAGTCGGTGTCCGTTAAGGGTCCTTCCGCGACGATCAAGTCGCACCACAACGTGGGGGGATTGCCGGACAAGATGCCGTTTGCGCTGGTGGAACCGCTGCGAGACCTGTTTAAGGACGAGGTGCGGAGGATTGGAAAAGACCTAGGCTTGCCGCAGGAGATATTGGTGAAGCATCCGTTTCCGGGGCCAGGATTGGCAGTGCGGCTACTGGGCGAGATAACTGCTGAGAGTTTGGTAAAGCTGCGGGAATCGGACGCGATTGTAACTGAAGAGATCCGCCGGGCGGGGCTGTATGAGAAGGTATGGCAGGCGTTTGCGGTGTTATTGCCGGTGCGGAGCGTGGGGGTCATGGGGGATGGCCGGACGTACGGGTTGACGGTGGCGGTGCGGGTGGTGCAGTCCGACGATGCGATGACGGCGGACTGGGTGAGGCTGCCCGGAGAGGTACTGGAACGGATATCGACGAGGATTGTGAACGAGGTGCCGGGAGTAACGCGGGTGGTGTATGACGTAAGCAGCAAGCCGCCGAGCACCATCGAGTGGGAATGAGGGCGGGGCCAAACTCTCAGGACGGGCTGGGAGGGTGCGGCCAAGGCAGGGATGCGCATAGCTAGGTGAGAAGAGAAAAGCCGCCCTTGGCGCGAAGGAGCGGCTTTTTTCGTCATCGAGTTTTAAACAAGCGAGACGAGAATGATTGCGGTGCTACCGATTGGCCATTTTCTGCGCCATATACAGGAGCAACTTGCGATCTTCCTCATCCGACTTGCTCAGCAAGCGGCGAAGCTTGTTGAGATAGCGCGCCTCTTTGCCGGCGCTGCCCCAGGCGATGTCGTCAGACGACCTGCGCTTGGGAAGGTTGGGCAACTGGGGCGGCTCTTCGCCGTCGTAGAAGAGTTGATAAAGTGGGCATTCGAGAGCGCGCGCCAGTTTTTCCAGCGTTTCAATGGCTGGGACAGTGTGGCCATTTTCCACGCGGGAAATGTAACAACGCAAGAGTCCGGTACGCTTCTCGATATCACCCTGGGAGAGTTTCTTTTCCTCGCGCAGAGCGCGAAGACGGTCACCGATAATCATGGTTTAAGTATTCCACAACTAGTTAGAGGTAGCAACTAGAAACATCGGCGGGTTGTGGAAACCCAGGTGCCCGGACTGGACAGATTCCTAAGAATAGCGTAACCAAATAACGATGGCACACGTCCCAAAATCAGAGGCTAGGGCGCTCCCCGGGCTGGCGGAGACGGAGAAGCCTGTGACGGAGTCGCCCAGGAGCGGCGAGGACCGGGAACTCGTCCGGCGAGCCAAGAACGGGGACAGGGAAGCATTCGAGTCACTGGTGCGGCGGCACCAAGGCAGGGTGTTTGCGGTGGCCGGAGGCATCCTGCGGAACCGGGAGGACGTGGAAGACATAGCCCAACAGGTCTTCCTGAAGGCCTACTTTTCGCTGAAACGATTCGATCAGCGGGCTGCCTTCAGTACATGGCTGTACAAGATCACGGTGAACGAATGTTGGGATTTGCTTAGGAAGAGGAAAGTGCGGCCGCTGGTGTTGGAGGTGGACCTGAGCGAGGAGCAGGCGCGGCAGTATCAGGCAGCGGAAGCGGTTGCCGACGGGCGCCCCGACGCGGGCGAGCGGCTGGCAGCCCGGGAACGGGTGGAGCAATTGCTGGAGTGCCTGGAGGAACGCGACCGGTCGATGCTGGTGCTGAAGGAAGTGCAAGGGTTTTCGGTGGAGGAGATCGCCGAGGTTCTGGAACTCAATGCCAACACCGTGAAGGTGAGGCTGTTTCGGGCGAGACAAAGGATTGCAGAGAGTGTGCGGCGACGGTTGAAGCCGCGGAAATAAGGAATGTAGTAGCTGACAAGAGTAGGCGCAGTAGAGAGGTGAACCGGGATGTCTGACGACCTAGAAATGAAGAAGAGCCAATGCCAGCGCTTCCTGGAAGAACTGGAAGGGGTGCTGACTGGCGCAGTTGAAGTGAATTCACAGACGGTTCTGGCCCAGATGTCGAGCGCGGCGCGCGGGCACGCCGAGGTGTGCGCGGAGTGCAGCGGGGCGGTGGAAGACCTGGCGGAGACACGCAAGGCGCTGCTGCCAATGAGCACTCCAGTCGCGGAGGCGGGTCCGTGGTTCGCGGCGCGGGTGATGGCGGCGATTCGCGCCAAGGAAAATGAGCTGGAAGAGCGGAGCAATGGAGTGTGGTTGGGCGTAGGGCGGCTGGCGCCTCGGCTGGTGGCGCTGTGTGCGGTGGTGTTGGTGGTGGGGACAACGTGGGCGTATCAGGTGCGGCAGGAGGATTTGGCGCGACAGTTGGCGCTGCGTCCGGCGGAATCGGTGTTTGAATCGGCCCCGGCGCCGCTGAATGATGACGTGCTGGTGGGCGGGCAGGGAGAGCGTCCATGAACGGAGAGACGCGGCGGAAGGCGTGGGAGTGGCTGGCACTGTTGTTCGTGCTGGGGGCCGCGATTGGTGGAGTGTTTGGGTATAGTTTTGCACATCGAAGCTATGCGGCGACCAATCCGAACGTGCAGACACTGAGCGAACCGGAGCGGCGGGCCAAGCGCGTGGCGGAGGTGGCTAAAGAACTCGGGCTGACGCCGGAGCAGAGCCAGAAGGCGGATGGGATCATCGCGGCTGCGCATTTGGAGATGAAGGCGATTCACGACAAGGCGGAGACGGACGTGGATGCCGTGCGGCAGAAGGCGCGGACGCAGATACGGGAGTTCCTGACGGCGGAACAGAAGGCGAAATATGAAGAGCTTGTGCACCGCATGGATGAGGAGAGGAAGAGGCAGCAGAGGTAAGGAGTCAGAAGTAAGAAGCTAGAAGGTGGACGGTTGTGCGCCGGGCAGAGAGAGAAAAAAGGCTTACGCAGAGGTCACAGAGACCACAAAGTTCGCGGAGAAGAGGGGAGAGAAGCAGATCCCTTCACTGCGGGCCGCAAAAGGCGCGGGCCTTCGGTCGGGATGACAATTCGGGGATGGCAGTGGAAGGCCGCATCCCTGGAGGGGTGAAGTACAAGGCGCGCGGTAGAAGCTAGATTTCAACGATGAGTTTGCCGATGTTTTTGCCCTCGAAGAGCATGTTGATGGCTTCGGGGACTTTTTCCAGGCCTTTGACGATGGTCTGACGGTCCTTGAGTTTGCCCATCATCTTCCACATGGCCAGCTGCTTGCCGGCGTCCATGAAGCGTGAAACGTAATCGAGAATGATGAAGCCTTCGACGCGGAGGCGCTTCATAAGGACCTGGCCGAAACTGGCCAGGGCGGGATCTTCCCTGGTGTAGCCTGATATGAGGCCGCAGAGAATGACGCGGCCATGTAGATTCATGCGGTCGAGCACGGCTTGCATGATTTTCCCACCGACATTTTCAAAATCGATGTCTATGCCGTTAGGAGTGGCAGCGGCGAGCTGCTGCTTCCAATCGGGGTGCTTGTAGTTAATGGCGGCGTCGAAACCGAGATCGTCCTTGATCCATTTGCATTTGTCGTCGCTGCCGGCGATACCCACAACGCGGCAGCCGTGAATTTTGCCGATCTGGCCGGCAATGCTGCCAGTGGCGCCAGCGGCCGCCGACACGACAAGGGTCTCGCCGGATTGCGGCTTGCCGATTTCGAGGAGGCCGAAATAGGCGGTGAGGCCATTGATGCCGAGAAGACCGAGGAAGATGCTGTCGGAGAGGAAGGGAATGGAGGGGAGCTTTTGGAAGGAGCGGGGTTCCTTGGCGTCGACGAGGACATAGTCTTGAAGGCCGGTGAGGCCGGAAACCTTGTCACCCTTCCTGAAATCGGGGTGGCGGGACTCGACGATTTCGGCGAGGCCGAAGGAGCGCATGACGTCACCGAGGGCGACGGGCGGCATGTACTGGGGGATGTCAGCCATCCAGACGCGCATGGTGGGGTCAATGGAGAGATATTTGACGCGGGCGAGGGCTTGCCCGTCCTGAAGGGTGGGGAAGGGAGATTCGGAGAGTTGGAGATCGGTCGGGGCAACCAGGCCTGTGGGACGGGCGACGAGTTTCCACTGACGGATGGTGTCGGGCATGGGAGCCTCCGGGAGAAGAGTAGTGGAGTAGGGGGAGAGAAGCAAATGTAGGAGAAAGGCGAAGGATTACGCGGAGTTCACAGAGAAGAGCGACCGAGGTGACCGGTCGTAAGAGCCCATCCTTCCCGCCGGAGGCGGGCGAAGGATGGGGCACCCTCAAGTTCATTTGTGGATTGGCGCTAGAGGAGTGTGAGGTTACTCGAGGTGACGCATGAGTTCGGCGGCGGATTTGGCGGCTTTTTTGATTTCGGCGACACTATGGGCGGCGGGATCGGAGCCGTCCAGGCGATCGGCGAGGACATCAGCATTGGCACTGATCACGCAGAGAAGATTGTTGAGGGCGTGGGAGATAGCGTGCATGCGATGGGCGGGAAAGCCTTCATCGCGGCGGGGGTCGCCGGGAGCGAGATCCATTAGAGAACCCTTTCTGAGATGAGCCTGAGTCTTGTTTTCGGAATGAACGGCGAGTAGCGCCGTGTGTAGGACGTCAGCGGTGAGCTGATTGAAAGAAAGGCAATGGGAGGCGCCGGCTTGCTTGGCCTTTTTGTCCAGATCTGTTACGGAAGGATAGAGCAGCGCGAATACGGGAATGGCCGGATATTCGGCACGAATTTTCTGCACAACGCGCAGGCCCTGAAAACTCCAGGCATGAAGATCGATGGCCAGGGCGTCCCACTGGCCGGCGGCGAGGAGACGAAAGAGCTCACTCGGAGACTGGGAACGATGCACGCGCAGAGGGGCTTCGGGGGCTTCCGCAAGCGCATGGGAAACTCTCAACCAGGACGGATTTTCGCCCAGGAACAGGATCTGGAAAACAGGGTCGTACATAGGTCTTTCTTGCTTCTCCTTGCAAAATGGTACGAGCACGTTCATGATTGAACCCTCGCTCGCCACAACGCGAATTGTTCCACGTAAGCGGAATTACGAGATGCTCTCGCTAGACACGCGACGGCCACCCGGAGGAAATAGGCGCTGAATCTCCATCAACAGCCCCTCCGGCATAAGACTCTTGGGAACGAAGCTGTGCGCGCCGCGCCGCAAACATTCTTCGGCCAGGGAAAGACCCTGCAATTCGGAGAAAATGACGATGCGTATGTCCGGGTTGGAAAGGCGAATGTGCTCTGCGGCTTCTAGCCCAGTGACGCGCGGCATGCTGAGATCGAGGAGGACAAGATCGGGTTTGTAGAGGGCCGCGAGTTGCACGGCATTCTGGCCATCACTGGCCGTTCCCACGATCTCAAAAGTGCCCGCAAATTCCAGGTAGTCACAGATGGAGCGCAACGCGGTAGGCGAATCATCAGCGATCAGAACGCGAATTTTAGTCGTTGTGCGCATCAGTTGTTCCAGGTCGCTTTGATGAACGTTCGTTAATAATGCAGGGAAACGGGGAGAAGTGAAATTGGAGTGATTGCCTAGGGAGAATGCACTAGGAAATTCACGGTACTTGCCGCGAGTGTAAGGATGCGGGACGTTGGGAATGGGTGACGAAGCAGAAATTTCGCGGCGGAGGGAAAAAAGGCTTACCCAGAGAACACGGAGAGCGCAGAGTTCGCAGAGAAGAGAAAGACAAGAGGGACCCACCGCGTAAAAGGTGTGCGACGAGGGAGAGAGGGATCAGGTGGTGATGATCTTGTTGCGAATGGCGTAGAGGACGAGTTCAGCGAGGGAGTGGAGATCGAGCTTGACCATGATGTTGGCGCGATGGGCTTCGGCAGTGTTGACGCTGATGCCGAGGAGGTTGGCGACGTCCTTGTTGCTTTTGCCTTCGGCGAGGAGTTGGAGGATCTCGCGTTCGCGGGGAGTAAGGCGAGAACGGTGAGGTTTTGAAGGATCGGCGGAAGGATTGTGGGGATCGACGGCAAGGGAGGTGCGGACGGAGAAGTAGGGCTTGTTTTGGCGGATGGCATCAACGGCGGCGAGGAGAACACGGTCGGCGTCATCTTTCAGGATGTAGCCGCGAGCCCCGGCTTCGACGACCTGCTGAACGAGCTCGTCGGATTCGTGCATGGTGAGGATGAGGACCTGGGTGTGGGGAGAGGCTTTGCGAATGCGACGTGTGGCTTCCACGCCGTTCAGAAGGGGCATGCCGATATCGAGGACGGCAACATCGGGTTTGTACTTGGCGGCTTTTTCGACGGCGTCGCGGCCGTCAATGGCTTCGGCGCAGACCTGCCAGCCAACGCGGGAATCGAGGAGGGTGCGCAGGCCGGTGCGGACGACAGCGTGATCATCCGCGATCAGGATGCGAAGGGGCGCCATCGAGTGCCTCCTTGGAAAGACCTTCCGAGGTAGAGATAGTAGCCCGAATGGTGGTGCCGGAGGGGCCGGATTCAATAGCGAGGTGGCCGCCGAGTTGGGCCATGCGTTCGCGCATGCCGGGAATGCCCACGCCAAGGCGCGCGACATTGGGCTGGGCTGGGCCGTTGGAGGCAAGCTTCATGCCGCGACCGTAATCGATGATCTCCAGGGTGACCGCGGGAGGGTCTTCGCGGAGACGGATGGTCGCAGAGTCGCTGCTGGAATGGCGCTGGATGTTGGCGAGGCTTTCCTGAACGACGCGGAAGAGGGCTATTTCAACGAATTGCGGCAAGCGGCTGAACTGTTTGGGAAAGACAAGTTCGGTCTCAATGCCGCTGCGTTCGCTGAAACCGCGGACATATTCCTTGAGCGCGGAGACAAGGCCGAGTTCATCGAGCAGCGGAGGATGCAGGAGATAGGAAAGAGTGCGGATTTCGCGGGACATCTGTTGCAGAAGGGCACGGGCTTTTTCGAGGGCGCGTTCGGCGGCTTCGCTGAGGGAGGGAGACGATTGACGAACCTGGGCCAGGCTCAAGTTTACGGCCAGAACGGTTTGCGCCATGCCATCGTGGAGCTCGCGGCCGATGCGGCGGCGCTCTTCGTCCTGCAGTTTGAGCAACTGCATCGAGAGCTGACGGATGGCCTGCTCGGCATTTTTCATCTCGGTGATATCGGTGAAGGAAGAGATGACACGGAGGATGGAGCCGTCGGGATTGAATTGCGGGACAGCATTGCCGAAAATCCAAAGAATTTCCGGTACACCCGGGCGACGCCATCCCATCGTGCCATTGCGAACAGACCCCTTCGTGCGAATCACGGTAGCCACAGGACGATCAGCCAGGGACATATCGCGGCCTTGCTCATCCACGGGGATCATGCCGGTTGCGGCAACGTCGCTGCCAATCGTCGCGAAGTCGGTAATCCCGAGCATTTTGAGGGCGGCCTGATTGGCGAATTCGATTTTGCCATCCGGGGCGTTCAGGACAACACCAACGTGGAGATCGCGGACCAGAGTGCGGAAACGCTCTTCGCTTTCCCGGAGAGCATCGAGAGCTTTGCGCTGCTCGGTGATGTTGGTAGCAGAAGCGAGGACACGTGTGAGATTCCCTGTGGCGTCGAATTCAGGAACCATATCCGTAAGAGTCCAAAGAATCTGATCGGTGTGGGAAAGATGCCAACCGAACACCTGGCCATAGAGGGCCCGTCCGGTGGCGATAACGGTGAGGAGAGGAGTGGCAGCATCTGGAATGGGAGTGCCGTCCTCCTGCAAAGGCTGCACGCCGATTTCCTGGGGAATCTTATGCAGGATGTCGTCGAGCTTGAATCCAAACATTTCCAGGGCAGCCTGATTGGCGAATTGCAGCCGGGCCTGAGGATCGAAGGAGACCATGCCGACATGAAGGCGCTCAACGAGGGAACGGAAGCGCTCTTCGCTGGAGCGGAGAAGTTCTTCGGCGGCCTTGCGTTCGGTGACGTCGCGGACCACAACCAGGGAGCAGCGCCTGCCGTCGAGATCGAGAAGGGCGCCGGACATCTGCCCGGTGCGGACCTGGCCGGACTTGGTGCGGAAGCGAAACTCCCTTTCGTGAAGTTCGCCGGTTTGCACAAATTGCGAGAACAACTGGGCGCGGCGGGAGGGATCTTCCCAAATATTCATCTCGGTGGGCGTTTTGTGAAGGACTTCCGCGCGCGTGTAGCCCGTTAAACGGGTAAAGCCATCGTTGACGTCAAGGTAAGGGCCGTCGGGGAAAACGTTGATGGACATGGAATCGGGACTGGAACGAAACGCGGAAGCGAACATGCGCTCCGAGCTGCGCAGAGCTTTTTCGGTGTCGAGCAGTTGATTGGAGATGCGGCGCTGCCTGCGGTTGGTGAGGATCAGGCGAGTGGAGGAACAGACCACGGAGGCGGTGACGGCAAGCCAAGCGAGGGACAATTGCTCACGGGCAATGGCGCGGCCCATGAAGATGACGAGGAGAGGGATGGCGACAGGGAGAATCTGAGCGGCAACGAGCTGGCCGGCGGAAGGGGAAGACGAGACAGCCGCGGGTCCCGGCTGCTTCCAGGTGACCGCGAAGAGGATGACGATGAAGAGGGGCAGCATCCAGAGGAGGTCGCCCCAAGTGGCAGCACCGACGGACGTGCCGAGGGTGAAAAGGTAATCGCCATCGGAGAGAACAGCGGTGAGGAAGACGAGACCAAGGACCAAAGAGAAAGAGCGAAGCCAGGAGGGAAGAGAGGCCCGGGAGCGGAAGAAGAAGGCGAGAGAGAGAAAGAGATCCCGGGCAATGTAGAGAATGAGGATCTGCCGGAGGAGAGCGGGTTGCGCGGCTTGCCAGCGGGCGGAGGAGTAGAAGAAATAGAGATAGGCGGTGACGGCAACGATCGCGACCTGGATGAAGTCGAGGATGCGGAGCCAATCAATGCCGACGGAGTCCTCGTCGGAACGAGGAAGGAACATCATGAAGACGGGAGCGGGCCAGACGAAGAACAAGACATCGGAGGGCCAGGGAATGTGCGCGGAACCCGAGACAAAACTCTGGTAGTAAGAGCTGATGGCCTGAGCGAGGGCTTCGAGAGCAATGGCGAAAGTGAGAAGAAACCAGAGCTGGCGTGCGTAGGCGGAAGAGCGGCGCGCGGCATACCACGAGCAGGCGGCAGCAAGGAGGGCCAGCGCCAGGTCGAGGGAATTGGAGATCAGGAGCCTGGTGGTGGCGGAGCGAACAAACTCAAGGTCGAAGACGAGTAGCAGGGCCAGAAGGAGGGCGGCCACAACGGCGAGTCGAGGAAACTTGCCAGAGGGGAGCAAAGTAACCTCACGAACGACGATCGGGACAGACCCAGAGAGGTGCGAGTTGGGAAGAGTCTACACCAGAGTGGGTTGGGGGGCGGAAGAGTTTTTAGTTGTCAGTTTTTGGCAAAAAGAAGAGGGAATCAGTGGTCGGGGTAGGCTCGGAAGGGGCACTTAGAATGGGGAATTGGTGCAGGCAAGAGTGACCTTGGCCTTGGGGTGGAGGGGAAAAAGAGGGGAGAAATAAAAAGGGCGGAGCGCAGGGCGCTCCGCCTGGAGATGAGGGATCAGATTAAAGGGGCTGAACGTTGGAGGCTTGCAGACCCTTGGGTCCACGAACAACCTCGAATTCAACGGC
>Ga0116107_1001900_pt1 | contig 11621 bp, 12 predicted proteins | sample June2015DPH_6_10_FD_88969 | JGI IMG/M metagenome (GOLD analysis project Ga0116107, IMG submission 88969) | Peatland microbial communities from SPRUCE experiment site at the Marcell Experimental Forest, Minnesota, USA - June2015DPH_6_100 | ecosystem: Environmental > Terrestrial > Soil > Wetlands... | reverse complement strand
TGGCTGGAGGTCGTCACTTCGCTCCCGGGCACGCAGTCCGGTCCGAGGAACCCAGCGGCGTAGACGCCTCCGGCCCATAGCTCAACCCGTCACACTGTCACCGATCTCCCGAGGTCAGACAGTACACCTCGCCCATCCCCCTGACACGGCATTGAGCTTCTCGAGGCCCTCCAGGCAGCCTCCGGTCGGGCTACGCCCTCCCTCCGCCTGCCTGGCTCTCCAACCCTCCCAGAGGTGGTCCACTTTCCGACCGCCCTGCCGGTACACTTTTCCGCCGCCCTTGACACCAGGCCATGCGCCGGCCTACCCCATCGCCGGAGCCGCACCGACGGTACTCGCTACCTGACCCTGCGCCAGGCGATCTTGCCCTTCAGTGTCAGGTCGTCGTTCATCGTCACCCGGGCTTGCCAGGCTTCAGCTCCGAGTTCAACGGCTCGCACCTTCATCCCAGCGGCTTCTTCGCCGCTCAGGAGTTGGGGATCGTTGGGTGACACGCTGGTCTTCACCTGAACGAGAACGTGCCGCTTGCCCCCCAAAGCCTCGATGTCAGCGGCAATGGGTAACGTGGTGTCCCAGGCTTGGATCTTGAAGCGCCTGCCCTGCAGCTGTTCGACAACATGAGCCTCGCCCGCCCGACCAATCTCCTCAACAGTTACCATTGCGATCTCCTTCCATTCTCCCGACTACCGCCGAGTTCCTCACTCACCCGCTTCGCGTTCTTCCAGCGGCCACCAGTCCAGCTGCAGCAGCTCCATGTCCGGCCCCAGCACAACCACCGCTTCCCACACCTCAGCGTTGACGCGCACTGCCCGCTGCTGGAGTTCCTGTTTCTCGTCTGGTGTAAGAGCGCCGGGCTCGTCTGGAGAGACGGCCGCGGTCACATGCATGAAGATGTGATGTGTTCCCGTCCAGGCCTCAATGGTGGCCAGTCCCGGGGCCTTGGTTTGCAGCCGTACGATCGAGAAGTGCTGCTTGCGCAGCGCCGCGACGACGTAGCCTTCTGCCACTTCGTCAACTTCAAGAATCGCAATCAACCGGCCTCCCAGCAAACCGTGAAGCATTGTACGCCGATTGCGTTTCCCGCGCTTGCCCGGGAAAGACGACAGCAGGGCGCCCGAAGGCGCGCCCGGGATGCGCTCCTGTCCTGGCGCTAGAATGGTCTCGGAGCGCCGCCAGACCCCTTCTCTCACCTATTGCGTAGTGCTCCTGCCCGCCCTGCACGCCCCCCAGGCATGACGGGGCGGGCGCTTCTATGCATAGTTCATCGCCAGCACCCCCGCCGAGACTAAAGCCACATGGTCTCGTGTCAAGGAATTCGCGAGCCTGGCCGAGGTTTTGTTGAATGCACCCGACGAGAGGACTGGCCTCGTGTATAATTTCAACCGTCCGGCAAACACGGAAATCCCGGACAAGGGGGGTGCGAAATGGCGGATCGGATTAGGGTTGCACCCAGTACAGTGGCGTATGCTGACGGGGAGAGCCTCAAGCTAGTAGTGGAGTTCGCCATCCCAGGAGCGCCAACGGATACCATCGATGTGAAGATCCTGGAAGACAGCGTCCACCTCACAGCACCAGCAAGGGACGTCGAGTATGTTTCGGCACTGGCTTTAGGTTGGCCGGTTAAGCCTGACAAAGCCGAGGCGACCTACGAGAACGGCCTGCTCCGAATCGAGGTGCCCTTCAAGGATCCAATGGAAGATGCTGTGAAGGTGGTCATCAAAGCAGGTGGCGCGGAAACCAAGACCAAAGCAATCGAAGGTCAAGCTGCCTTGCCGAAGTTGAAGGCCCCTAAGGACTGATGGGGATCGGTGCCAGGCCCAATACACTTCACACTGTTGACTGCCGGCGGGCCGGTCGTTCGGGATCTCCACCACATTCCCTCCCGCGATTGGTCAACCTTGACGTGCGACCGCCGCGACCGGGCTACAAAGGTTCGTAACCGAGCTGGTCAAACAAACGGGGCGCCCGAAGGCGCCCCGCGTCATCGTCCAGATCGCCAGCGCCCTAGCTGAAGTGGCCGGGCACGAGAGCGTGGTCAAGGCTGCCGGCCTCGATGGTGTAACCCTCCCCGGTCACGAAGTTGACGAGCAGTGTTCCTTCCTGTGCGAACACGAAAATTGGGATGTCCCCCTTAGGCCGGGCTCGGCTGCTCCATTCCGCGGTCACATGGTCGCTTCGGCCAAGGGTCCGAGCAAAGTTTTCCCGGGTGACGCCGATAAGTCGCACGGCAGGCTTCCACCGGGGAAAGAACACCCTTAACGCTGCCTTCGCCGCTTTCCCCGGTTCAAACACGACAATCGGAATCAACCCCTTCCCCGCAAGGTTCGCGATCCCATTCGCGAGGGGCTGGATGCCCTCTTCAAGCAGCCGCTCGAGCGCCTCGGCCGTTCCCGTCTTCGCTGTCGGCCCTGCCTTGCTGTCCGCTCTTCTCTTCGCCATAGCGTCCCCCTCAGTTCTCGTCGCCGGCCTCGGCGAATCTGCACCCTGCCGCTTGTCCCGCTAGCTCTCAGGCCCGCGGGTCAGGATTTCAAGAAACCCGTCAAGGGCACCGTCGAGGCTGCGGACTGCCGCGCTGATGTCCTCTGCTGGCCCCGACGCCGTGTACTCTGTCCCGTCCCTGGCAGTCGCCACCGTGGGCCTTTGAAACATGCTTTCCAGTTGCCGCGCGAGTTCCTGCATTCGCACGCAGCCCCGCTTCATCTCGTTGACCAACTCGACCATCTCTGCTTGCCTTTTCATGGTGCCCCCTCACTCCGCCAAACGCTCCCACTCCTTCAGGAGCCCTTCCTTGCGCCGGGGCCCGCTCCTGCGGGGGTTTCGTCCTGCTCCTCCATCTTCCCTCTCAGCGCGCGGAGGGCCTTATCCATTGTTCTCTTGACCCAGGCGCGGGAGTGGCCGAAAACCTTCGCCACCTCGGCTTCGGATTGCCCCTCGATGTAGATGCTGACAAGTACCTGTCGGTGCAACTCCGTGAGCTTCGGCAGCGCCTGCAAGGCCCGCTGGACTGACGCAGGCGCGAGCGTCGTGTCACTCATTACGTCCAGGACGGCTGCCTCAACCACTGGCGACCCTTTGCCACGAGCAACGGTTTCGATCGCCCTCTCTGCGTCTTCCAGGGCGTAGTTCCGAATGCCGTAGTGAGGATCGAACCGCTGGGCGATCTCCCGAACCCTGGACTCCTCGATTCCCTTCTTCTTCAGGCGTTTGATGACCTTCTGGAGCTTCTCTTCGTCCTGCCTTGCTGCCTCCGCGTAGTCGGCCAGGAGCCTCGTAATCAGCGATGAGAGGTTGCCGCCGGCGATCTGCTGCGCACGATCCCAAATGTCCTTGTCGACCTCCTTGACGTAGATGTTTCGTGTTGGTGCCATGCTGAAACTCCTTTCTAACGGGACGTCGCCGTTCGCAGTCGCCCGATCTGCGTATACTATAGTTATGCTATGTACATACGTCAAGGAGTGAGAAACGCGCTGCCACGGTACGGCAGCGAGCGCGGACCCTGCACACCGCCATCACCCCACCTGTGCGGAGGCGCAGCGGGCGGTTCATGCCTTCCATGCGGGAGATCGTGGCTCCCAGTGCCTGCATGCGAGGAGTGAGAGAAAGGGCGACCCGAAGTCCGTCACCCGATCGCCGGTCACCGACGCGTTCGCGACGTCGGACCCAGTCAGGGGATCCGTAATCAGCAGGTCCGCGGTTCGATCCCGCGCGTTGGCTCCAATATGATCAACAACTTAGCGCAACGTCCAACGAGGCCATGTCGCTACAGGTCACAGCGGGGTCACCTGCTGGTTCAGAAAACGGGAGGGCGCCACGGGCTTGAATTCGCCCCCACAAACGGCCGGCGAGCAGGACTCGCACCGGTTCTGCCCTGGGCTCCTGCGTTGCCGCCAACAAGAACCCAAGATGGCTTGACCTGAGGGGCGCACTACACCCTCTCCGAATCGCCGTGACTTCGGATCAGGCGGTTGGGGGTTCGAGTCCCTCTCGGCGCGCCAGTCCATCTAACTCCAGAAAAATGGCTTACGATTCGCCAGGCCTTGACCGCCACAAGGGTGTTCTTCCCTCCGTCGTACCACCGTCGTACGGAGTGTTAAGGCCCCATCGCGACATACCAACGTGGACGAACAAACAGCCACACGCGGAGTCATGTCCTGCAATGTGCTGCCATGGTGCTGCTGCGCGCCCTGACCGGCGGGCGAGCCGAGCGGGCTTCGCGGTGGCGCCGCGGTCACCGTAGCGGGGTACCTCGGGGCGTCATGCTGCGGCGGGGTGGCGCTGGTTCGGGCCGGGCGGGCTGCGCGCGTCAAGCCCTTTGGCCGCGAGGTGCTTGAGAATCGCGCTGATCCCCTTGGGCTCAGTGATGAACGCGATGATGCGCATGGCACCGCTACAGCGGGGACCGACCAGGGGATCGACCTCGTAGATGTGGCGGAGCTCGGCCCAGCGGCGGCGCAGGGCCCGCAGCTCCGGGTCGGCCGGCGCTCCGGCGGCGGGCGGTTCCGGCGTGCATGGCGGGCCGGCCACCGCGGGCGCTATGTGACGGCGGCGCGCCCTCACCACGCGTGAGTAAACGCCGTAGGAGCGAATGACATGGCGGCGAGGCTCGGGGATGTGCATCACCACCCGAGCAAGGAAGTCCTTGGGGTCCACTGCCTCCGACGTGGCGTGAGGCTCGCGGGCGGACGAAGGAGGTAGCGGGCGAGGCGCTCGAGACCGTCCCGATCATCGGGCGAAACCGTGACCGAGGTGTGGACGAAGAAGCCGCTGTGCCGCCAGGACAGCAACAGGCGTGCCCGCTCCTCGGAGAGCAGCCCCTCCCGCTGCAGGACCGCGAAGACCTTGTGGCGGAACACCAGCGCCGCAGCCGGGCCTGGGGGATCGGTTGCGGCCTCAGCGTCCCGGCGTGGGAGCGGGATCGACTGCATTCTCCGGTTCGGTCCCAGGGAGCAGCCACGCGGAGAAGAGGAGAAAGAGAAAAAGGACCGCGGAGGCGATCCACTCCCAAAGGCCCGCCGGTTCCCGGATCCGATGCTCCACCGCCAGAACGCTCAAGACCGCAGCGGCGGGGCCGGACAGGATCAGGAGGGTCCACGCGACCGCGAGAGCACGGCGAGGGCGTGGCGTCCCGGCGCGCAGCCGGAAGCACCCCGCGAGCAGACAGGCCCAGAACACCATCATGCCCACGCCCAGGGCGAACGCCGAAGCACGCGCCAGCAGCGTATGCAGCCTCGGAAAACGGGCGTTTCCGTGATAGGCAATCAGCCCGGAAAGAACCACGCCAGCGGCGCCGGTACCGAAGATGACGGTCCCGACCCGCGAGCCGATGGGCGCCACCGCACGCAGCCGGCGCCCGATGTAGCCCGCGAAGGGGATGGCCAGCCAGCCGGCCAGGGTGATGCCGGCCGAAGCGATCCAATACGCCCGGGGGTTCCTCGCCGGATCAAGCAGCTTCGAGATGGTTTCCGACCGCCATTCGTGGGGGCCGGGCGAAAAGCGCATCGCGATGCCCAGGGCGACAAAATACGAAACGAAGATCGCCGGCAGAACCAGGAAGAGCAGAGTTCTTCTCCCCACCCTGCCGGAAAGGAAGGAAAGCAAGCCGCGCATCGTCGGGTACCCCGCAGTTCGACCGTCATTCAGAAGAGGAAGAGGTAAGAGGTGCCACCCATTCTTTTATGCACGAACCTGGGCCACGATGTACCCGACGTCGGCCAACGCGATCGTCGCCGCCGCGGCCCAACCCACCGCCACGACCAAGGTGCGTCGCCACCCCACGAGCGCCGTCAGCAGCAACACCGCGAACACGGGCACGCTGGAAATGGCGCTGAGCGCATAGGCGGATTTCATCGCCGCGAAAATTGGCAGCCGAAGCGTCTGAACCAGTGGCACGCACAGGCAGCCGCAAAAGTGAAACACCAGCAGCGCCGGCCCGAAGCGGCGCGACTGCACGACGGCCGCAGCGAATCCGGCCAGCACGATCGCGGTGAGCGGCAACCCCGCCAGGTACGAAGCCTGCGCCCAACGCCGCAAACCCGCCGGCACGTCGCCGGCACCGTAGCTCAGCAACTGCCTCACAACCGCCGGCGTCCAGCGGCCCGCGCTCGGCAGGACCCGCAACTCAAACGCGCGCCACTGCGGAAAGTTTTTCAAGCTGATGGTCCCCTCGTATTCGAACCAGAAATGCGCGTACAGCTCGGTCCAGAAGCTGGCCACGTTGGAGGTGTGCACCCACGGGTGTTGCAGCAGAGCCACCGGCCGGAACGTGAACCATTCCACCGCTTCCCGCGATCCCGGCGGCTGGCTCAGCATGTTCGTCTTGAAGAAGTCGAAATTGTCCACGTGCAGCCTGCCGTAAAGGTGCAGCTCGCGAACGCTGGGCCAGATGCCCACGGCCAGCGCTCCTGCGGCTACCAGCATCACAGCGCGCCCGTAGCGCGTCGGCGGCTGCCGGGTAGCCTCCCGCGACCGCCGCTTCGCGCCGCGCCCGGCGACCCGCTCGCGCGCCCCTCCCGCGCTGAGTCGAACGACCCGCACGATGGCGGCCAGCCCGACCGTGCCCAGGATGGCAGCCGCCGTCGCCATCCCATACGCCTTGCCGAGCACGGCGAGCCCGCACAGCACGCCCGTGAGCAGCGCGGCCCGGACCGGCCAGCCTGCGCCGTGCGCCCACAGCGCGGTCCAGACGGCCAGCGACGCGACCAAGTAGGTCAACGCGTCGTTGGTCACCATCGCCGACATGTAGATGTGCTGGGGCAGGAACGCCACGAGCGCGAGTGCCAGCGCTTCGCCAGCGCACGTCGGCGTCGGCCCGGCGTCCGAAGCGTGGTCCCGCGCCGCCCGGCTGCTCTCGCGGGCCCTCCCCGGTGGCGCACCGGCGCCGGCCGGAGCCGTGCCGTCGGAAAGTCCGGCGGGACACGCCGGCGGCACGACCCGCCGCAGAATGCTCCAACAAACCAACAGCGTGATGCAACCGAAGACGGCCGATTCGAGCTGGACGGCCTTCTTCGCCGCCGCGACGGCCCGCACCTCGGACAGCCCGCACGCCGCCGCGGCCCGAGACGCACCGGTGAACACGCCCCCTGAGATGAGGTAGAACAGCGGCGGCTGATAACACTGCCAGCACTCGTGAGGTCGCGGCAAGCGCCCATCCCGCAGGAGCATTCGGATCGGCGTGAAGTGGTCGTCGTACGCGACATCCGGCGGCATGACCACGGCCAGGCCGATCCGCAGCGCAGCGCCGGCTACCAGCACACCCCACGCAAGCCAGTTGCGTTGGCCGTTTCCCACGCCGCCAGTGTACCCGCGGGCCACGCCGGTCCTGCCGGGGCCGGCGGGCCTCGCCACTTCCTCCTCGACTCAGTGGACTCGGCCCTCAGGGGCAGATTGTCGGCGCCGACCATGGAAGACGGGGACCGGTGAGCCGCCTTGCCTCGTGCAACCCTTCGCCCCCTCCTGGGCATCTTCCAGCGGTCCCGGCTTCACCATCCGGACCACCCAGGGACCGCTCGGCCCTGGCGCCGCGAGCACCGCCACGAACAGCCCTCATGCCCTCGAGAGAGCTAGCCTGCAGCGGCCGAATCCCGCTCGATTGCCTGTGACGGCCCGCCCTGCGCGGGCTCTCGTGGCCGTTGTCCCGGCAGAGCAGACACTCGGACCCGGCGTTCGGGTTGCTCAGTCATTTAGGGCTTTCCGTGCACGCGCCCCGAAAAAGCGCCATACTGAGGGTGAGAGGTGACCATGTTCGAAGGGGCTTTTTCGCCGTGGCACTGGCTGGTGGTCCTGGTGATCGTGCTGTTGATCTTCGGGCCAAAGAAGCTCCCCGAAGTCGGCAAGGGCCTGGGAACCGCGATTCGGGGTTTCAAGGAGGGGTTGAAAGGGATGTCCGATGAGATCCAGGCGTCGGATAAGGACCCCAAGCCCGAGGAGAAGCCGTCGCCATCCAAACCCGACCTGAAAGGGTAGAGCTTTCCGTCCTCGGCTGAACGTCTTGTGACCCCCTGCGGTCGAGCAACCAGGTCGAGTCGTTGGGCGCGGTGGACCGGGCGCATTGTTCGGCCGTGATGATGCTGGCCGGATCGCATGACATGAGCTCGTGACCGGAGACCGGTGGCGTCCAATCAGTGGCGATCTTTGATACCGTTGCGTGCGCTGGAGGAACCATGAGGCACGGCACTGAGCTGGCGTTCGCATGCGTGGCGCTTCTCTTCGGGCAGTTCGCCCGGGCTGACAAGAAACCCTTCACCATCGCCGACCAATACCGCGTTGTCGGCGTCTCCGACCCCCGGCCGAGCAGGGACGGGAGCCGGATCGTCTACGTGGCAACTCATACCGGCCTCGCCAAGGCGAAGAAGTGGTCGGAGATCCGCATGGTCAACGCCGACGGGACCGGGGACAGGGAGCTGACGCAGGGCCAGCACCTCGACACGGCGCCGCGGTGGTCGCCCGACGGTGCGAGCCTCGCATTCGTGTCGGACCGAAGCGGCGACGAAACACAACTCTTCCTCCTCCCGCTTGGCGGTGGAGAACCCCGACAGCTCACCACCTTCCCCATGGGCGCTGCAGATCCGGTGTGGTCGCCTGATGGGCGGTTCATCGCGTTCAGCTCGGAGCTGTACCCCGAGTGCGGCGCCGACGCCGCCTGCAACGAGAAGATCAAGAAAGCCTGGAGCGACGGCCCGCTCAAGGCACACATGGCGGACGCGCTGCTGTACCGCCACTGGACCTCGTGGCGGGACGGCACGTACACCCATGTGCTGCTGCTCAAGGTTGCGGGCGGATCCCTTACCGATCTGACTCCCGGCCAGTTCGACGCGCCGCCGTTCAGTCTCGGCGGCGACGTGGGCTACGCCTTCGCCCCCGGCTCCCGGGAGGTGGCGATCGTCTCCAACCACGATGCGGTCCCCGCCCGGTCCACCAACGCCGACATCTGGCTGGTGCCGATCGACGAAAACGGCCGGCCCGGAAACGCCGCCAACATCACCGCCGACAACCCGGCGTGGGACGGCTCGCCGGCCTACTCGCCCGACGGCCGCTTCATCGCATACCGTACCCAGAAGGTGCCCGGCTACGAGTCGGATCTCTTCCGCGTCGCGCTCTACGACCGGGCGACGAAAAAGAGCAAGGTCCTCACCGAGAGCTTCCGCGACTGGGTGACCGCGGTGCAATGGCTGCCCGACTCGTCCGGCCTCGTGTTCCAGGCCGAGGTCGAGGGGAACACGCCCCTGTACCAGCTCGACGTCGCGAGCGGAAAGGAGCGCAGGCTGTTCACCGACGTCGCGATCGACGCCTGGCGACTCGTGGCCGGCGGCGTCGTGTACGTCCGGCGCTCGGTAGGCGAGCCCACCGAGGTCTACGCGCGAAAACTGGACGGGTCAGGCGGCGCCAGGCTCACCCACGCCAACGATGCGCTCCTCGCCGAGGTGGACGTGCGACCGGCGGAGACGATGTGGGTGAACGCGCCCGGCGGCAGGCGCGTCGAGGTGTTCCTGGTCAAGCCGCACGGCTTCGACCCGGCCAGGAGGTACCCGTTGATCCTGAACGTCCACGGTGGGCCGCAGGACCAGTGGCGGGATTCCTACCGCGGCGACTGGCAGGTGTACCCCGGCGCCGGGTACATCGTGGCGTTCCCCAACCCGACCGGCTCGAACGGCTACGGACAGGCTTTCGTGGACGGGATCGCCCGCGACTGGGGCGGCAAGGTGTACGAGGACGTGATGGCGGTCGCCGACGCGCTCGCCAAGCTCCCGTACGTCGACGCTGCTCGCATGGGCACCATGGGGTGGTCGTACGGCGGCTACTTCATGATGTGGCTCGAGGGTCATTCCGACCGGTTCAAGGCGATCGCCTCGATGATGGGCGTCTACGACCTGCGCGCGATGCACTCGGCGACCGAGGAGCTGTGGTTCCCGGAGCACGACCTCGGCGGGGAGCCGTGGGACAGCGCCGACTACCGGACGTGGTCGCCGTCGGAGTTCGTCAAGAGTTTCAAGACGCCGTGCCTCGTGATCACCGGCGAGCGGGACTTCCGCGTGCCGTACACGCAATCGCTGCAGTTCTTCACCGACTTGCAGGAGATGAAGGTGCCCTCGCGCCTGGTGGTTCTCTCCAAGGCGGGGCACTGGCCGTCGTGGTACGAGATGGCGTTCTACTACGACCTCCACCTCGACTGGTTCCACCGCTACCTGGGCGGCGGCGCGGCGCCGTGGGACCCGGAGAAGTTCCTCCGCAACGAGGTGTTCGAGAAGACTCCCTAGGCGGAGCGCGTACAATCCTCCGCGGTCAGGAGGACGGCATGACGCGCGCACGCACCCTCGTTGTCGTCGCCGCGATGGCGGCGATCGCTCTTCCCCTCACGGCACAGGAGACGCACGGCATCAACGCGGCCGACATGGACACGACCGCCAAACCGTGCCAGGACTTCTTCCACTACGCCGACGGCGGCTGGGCCACGACGCACCCGATCCCGGCGGAGTACCCGCGGTGGGGCACGTTCAACGTGCTCGCCGAAGAGAACCGCGACAGGCAGCGCGGGATCCTCGAGGCCCTCGCCACGCGCAAGGACCTCGTCCCCGGCTCGGACGAGAAGAAGCTGACCGACTACTGGTGCGCCTGCATGGACGAGAAGGCCGTCGAGGCGGCCGGAGCCAGGCCGATCGGGCCGGAGCTCGAGCGCATCGGCGCCATGAAGTCGACGGCCGAACTTCAGGCCGAGGTTGCGCGGCTGCAGAGCCAGGGGGTCCGGGTGCTGTTCGGCTTCGGCTCCGAGCAGGACCGCAAGAACAGCGAGGAGGTGATCGCCGGCCTGCAGCAGAGCGGGCTGGGGCTACCAGACCGCGACTACTACCTGACCGACGACGCCCGCTCCAAGGAGATCCGCGAGAAGTACGCCGTCCACGTGGCGGCGATGCTGGGCCTGCTCGGCGACGACGCCGCGCTGGCGAAAGCGGAGGCCGGAACGGTGGTCGCGCTCGAGACCGAGCTCGCCAAGGTCTCGATGGCGCGGGTCGACAGGCGCGACCCCGAAAAGACGTACCACCGGATGCCCGAAGCGGAGCTGGCCAAGCTGGCGCCGGATTTCGACTGGCCCGGATACTTCGAGAGGCAGCAGGCGCCGCCCATCGCGTCGCTCAACGTGGCGCAGCCCGAGTTCCTCCGCGGGATGGACGCCCTGCTCGCCCACACCCCTCTCGATCAGTGGAAGGTCTACCTGCGCTGGCACCTCGTGAACTCGGCGGCGCCGCAGCTCTCCTCGGCGTTCGTCAACGAGGACTTCCAGTTCCGCGGAAAGGTGCTGCAGGGCACCGAGAGGCTCGAGGAGCGATGGAAGCGCTGCGTCTCCGGCGCGGACCGGCAGCTCGGGTTCGCCCTCGGCCGGCTCTACCTCCAGAAGTACTTCCCGCCCGAGGCCAAGGCGCAGGCCGACCGCCTGGTGCACAACCTGATGGCGGCCCTGCGCGCCGACATCGCCAACCTCGACTGGATGGGCCCCGAGACGAAGAAGGCCGCCATCGCCAAGCTCGACGCCTTCACGCCGAAGATCGGCTATCCCGACAAGTGGCGCGACTACTCGAAGTACGAGGTGAAGGCCAATTCCCACGCGGCCAATGTCCTGCGCGGCGACG
>Ga0116107_1001893_pt1 | contig 11640 bp, 15 predicted proteins | sample June2015DPH_6_10_FD_88969 | JGI IMG/M metagenome (GOLD analysis project Ga0116107, IMG submission 88969) | Peatland microbial communities from SPRUCE experiment site at the Marcell Experimental Forest, Minnesota, USA - June2015DPH_6_100 | ecosystem: Environmental > Terrestrial > Soil > Wetlands... | reverse complement strand
GTAATTCTTTCTCACGGCGGCTCTCTCCTTTAAAAAGGGATTCTCAACCCGAACTCTAATCGAGTTCGGGCGAGAGCCGCTGCTTCTTGTTCTCAAGTTTCAACTAAATGTGGGGCATCCTCCCGAGCGCTTACAATCCAGCTAATGTCTTTAGCGGCCACAATCTCGTCCACAGGCGAATTTTTGCCGAAAATGGCGGCGTTTACTGGATGTCAGGTAGAATCGCGCCAAAATCACGACTCATCCTACTACCGCGCCAGATACTACGACCCCACGACCGGGCGGTTCCCGAGCGAAGATCCGGCGGGTTTTTCTTCAGACAGCCTCAATTTCTACGACTATGTGTCAAATAATCCGCTAGTTTTCAGTGACCCATCCGGGCTCAAGAAGATTCACGGAAATTGGTGCGGTCCCAATTGGACGGGCGGGAAAGAGGAACCATTTATTCCGTCGAACGACACACCTGGCTACTACGCTCCGCCAATCGATTACGTCGATATTCCGTGCAGCAACCACGACAAGTGCTACTCCAAGTGTCGGGACAAACATCCATGCTCCCCCTGGGGGCGGTGAGTCTGTGAAAGAAAGTGCGACTTCTCGCTCGTCGGGGGGATTCTAGGCCATCCGTTTAAACGCGTAAATGGCTCACTGCCAAACATACTGAATCCGTGGGCACCCATCATTGGCCTCGGAATTGCTCTCGACTTCGTGCCGCCTGCGGGCCCGAATGGAGGCGCGGATCCGTACCATCCAGACCAGCCGCCGGCGGCAAAATGCTGCAAAACTCCACCTCCTGCGGGGCGGGCGCTCGTTGAGGACCCCTTGCCGGATCTGCAACTCTTTGGGCCGCCCTGTGAGAGGCGAACAGATCTTTATCAGACACTCTCTTTGACAGAGGTTCGAAAATGGGGACTAACGGAAAGTTGGGCCTTTGGGCTAAACTAGGAGGACTAATCCTTCTATTCCTTCTCTCGCGCGCGTCGTATGCACGTAGTTCGAGTTGGCAGATCACATCAGTCGCGGTTTCTCCCGACGGCAGGGTGATTGCCTTGGTTGCCTCGAAGCGTAGCACGTCATTCATTTACACAGTCGCTGTAGACACCGGCGTTGCGACACGATTGACGGATGCAAATGATGGCGAAGAAACAAGTCCCACATTCTCGCCAGACGGAAAGCGAATTGCATACTCTTACGAGCCCGGCAATCATACGCGCTCTCGGATTGTCACCGTCAACGTGGACGGATCAGGCAAGCACGAGTGGTCGCCTTCAAGCATGACCGATTTGTCACCGGTCCTCTCGCCCGACAATCAAACAATCGTTTTTGCCCGGGCGGACTTCTATGGCAGTCACTCGCCGATCGCGCAGCCGCATCCTCATGGCTGGAGTTTTTTTTGCCGCCGACTTGGATGGGACAAACGTACGCCAGCTGACGACCGAGCGTTTCTATATGGTATCGCGGCCCGCAGTCTCCCCAGACGGCAAGAATATGGTCGTCGTAACGGAGGGTCTCGAAACGGATCAGCAGATTGCGATTTACTCGATAATCTCTCCGGGCCCTTCCTTGCGCACCTTTCGGCCTCACGTTCCGGACGAAATAAATCACAAGCATCCTATTTTTGCCTACCCAAACTACCTGCCTGATGGAAGTATTCTCTTCATGGCTGCTGACAGCCACGTGAGTTATGACGTATACCGGATGAATCCCGACACCGGGGCGATCGAGAAGCTCACGAACCGGAATGGCTACGCGACCGAACTCAAAGTCTCTGCGAACGGAAAGACTGCCGCATTCTTGAAGTGGCACCACAACTGGATGTTTGAGGTTACTGACCCCGAGCCCTACTTGCTCGATCTGGAGAGTCACAAACTCACGCCTCTCAGGATTAGTGGTCTGAATTGATGGTACGTGGCACTTTAGGGTTACAATTCGGCAGCTACGCGTACGACAAGAAGCACAGCACTGTTAGCTTCAAATACGATCCCTTCGGCAGAAGAATCTATAAATCCTCCTCCAGCGCCACGTCGATCTACGCGTATGACCATGCCGATGTGATCGAGGAAACCAACGGGGCGGGATCTGCGGTCGCCCGCTACACCCAGAGCGGGTTACTTGATGAACCTTTGGTCATGCTGCGCAGCGGCACCACGAGCTACTACGAGCAGGACGGCCTTGGCTCCGTCACTTCGCTCAGCAGCACGCCAGGAATGTGGCACGTTTCCCCGCTCGTTGAATCGTGAGGGGAACTGACTGTCTTCAATTTCGTCTACGGTGCTCTGGAGCAAGCACCAGAATACTCGGGTGTCTCGTTGAAAAGAACTGTCTGGCTGGCGAGAGCGTGTGAGTGTCATCGATTTCCCCCTTTTAGGGTTGTAACCCCTGTTTCTGGCCGATGGTCATTGCAGGTTACAAACCTAACGTTTGGGCGGGCCTATGCCGTTATAATGACTTCTCGATGAACCTGCGAGTTATGGGCTTCACGACAAGTGAGTTCATCGGAGAAGTCAGCTTAACTATGAGCAAGATTATCGGCATCGACCTGGGCACCACCAACTCCGTCGTCGCGGTGGTGCAGGGCGGTGAGCCCGTGGTGATCCCCGACTCGGAAGGCGCGCGCACCACTCCGTCCGTGGTGGGCATCACGAGCAACGGCGAGCGTCTTGTCGGCCAGGTGGCCAAGAGGCAGGCCGTCGCTAATCCGGAGAACACCGTCTATTCCATCAAGCGGTTCATGGGCCGCCGCGTGGATGAGGCTGGGGACGAGATTCGGCGCGTGCTGTACAAAGTTACTCCGGGCTCACACGACGACGCATGGGTGGACATTGTCGGCAGAGCCTACAGCGCGCCGGAAATCTCCGCGATGATTTTGCAAAAACTCAAGCACTCGGCGGAAGATTTCCTGGGCGAGAAGGTTACCAAGGCCGTGATCACAGTGCCGGCCTATTTCAACGACAGCCAGCGCCAGGCTACCAAACAAGCTGGCGAGATCGCGGGACTGGAGGTTGTGAGGATTATCAATGAACCCACAGCGGCGGCCTTGGCCTACGGACTGGACAAGAAGAAGGATGAGACGATCGCAGTGTACGACCTGGGCGGCGGAACGTTTGACATCTCCATCCTGGAAGTCGGCGAGGGCGTGGTGGATGTCAAAGCAACGAACGGCGACACGCACTTGGGCGGTGACGACATCGACCAGCGCGTGATCGAGTGGCTGCTATGCGAGTTCAAGCAAGATCAGGGCATCGACCTGAGCAAGGACAAGATAGCTCTGCAGCGGCTGAAGGAAGCCGCCGAAGAGGCCAAGATCGCGCTTTCGCAGGCGAATGAGACGCAAATCAGTCTTCCATTTATCGCGGCGGGCGGTTCGGGGCCGAAGCACCTGCAGTTGAAGCTGACGCGATCAAAGCTCGAAGAATTGATGGAAGACATCCTACAGCGTTCGGCCGGGCCCGTGAGGCAAGCGCTGGCCGACGCGGGTCTCAATGCGGACGCGATAGATGAGGTGGTGCTAGTGGGCGGCTCGACGCGCATCCCGCGCGTGGTGCAGATCGTGAAGGAATTGTTCGATGGAAAAGAACCGCACACGGGAGTTAATCCCGACGAGGTGGTGGCGGTGGGCGCTGCAATTCAGGGGGGCGTGCTGGGCGGGGAGATGAAGGACATCCTGCTGCTCGATGTGATTCCGCTTTCGCTGGGCATCGAGACGCAAGGCGGAGTGATGACGGTGCTGATCCCGCGCAATACCACCATCCCCACGCACTGGGCGGAAATCTATTCGACCACGGTGGACGATCAAACCTCGGTGGAGATTCACGTTCTGCAGGGCGAGCGCAAGATGGCCGCGGACAATCGCACGCTGAGCAAGTTCCGACTGGAAGGCATTGCTCCTGCGCCGCGCGGAGCCCCGCGGATTGAAGTGACGTTTGACATCGATGCCAACGGTATCCTGAACGTGACGGCCGTAGACCTGGAGACCGAGCAGGAGCAAAAGATTACGATCTCGGCTTCGACCGGCCTGAGCGAAGAGGAGGCGGAGCGCATGCGCGCCGACGCGGAGCATCATGCTGAGGAGGATCGCAAGCGCCTGGCGGAAGTCGAAGCGCGGAACCTGTGCGACGCCCGCGTGTATCAAGTGGAGAAGCTGCTCGGGGAAAACCGTGGGAAGTTGAGTGACGACGATATCGCGAAAGTCGAGGGGGCGCTAGAGCAATGCAAGCGCGCGCTGGCCGACGGCGGGGCTGAGTGTATTCGATCCGCACTGCAAGCGCTTGGCAAAACCACGCAGGAGGTGGCTGAGGCGTTGCAGCGCACGGGGGCGGTGCCGACGTAGCGATGGATGCGACGCGCGTGGACGGTGGCAAGTTATCACACCGTCCGGCCGGAGCCTGTTCCTGGGATTACCTTTTCACTTTCTCCAACTTCAGAACCATCTCCGCGGCTTTCTTCCTGAGGTTCAACACGGCGCAGCACGCTTCGGCAAGACCACTCTCGACGTTTTCATGTTCTTTCAGGAGGGTATCGACTTTCTTAATCAACTCCCGGGCATGGAAAGCCTTCTCCGTAAGAGTCGCGGCGCGGTTGATGCCTTCGTTGATCCGTGCAAAAGCCGATTCCGCCTTCTGGCAAAGGGGGCATTCGACTTGTTGGTGCATTTTACCTCCTTACATTTGGTCGGGTCGAAAACACAGCGCTATGAGCATCAGGCGGGCTTACGGTCTCTAAGCGCCTGATGGACGCGACGAATAATTTTGCCGCGGTCCAGCGGGTCAATCCTGGTGAACTGACAACCCGCCTCATACGTGCGGCGACCACGAATGCGAGCGCTCCAGATGACCTGGGCCTGCGCCTGAATGGGCTCGGTTTCTTGAGGGAGGGTCAACTCCAGATCGAGCTTAGCGCCATGCGGCAAGCGCTTGTTCACGGGAAATCGAATTCCGCCGCCGCCCACATCCTTGGCTGCACGAACCATTTCCCCCATCCTTGCGCCGGCCACGCCATACTTGACCTTAATGAATGAAGCTTCGATGCGAACATACATTCGTCTAGGCCTTTCCGTGTTTGACTTGGGCACTTTCAGGTTTAGCTCCTTGCTTCGTGATAGGTTCGCCGCACCTTGGACAGAATTTATATTGGTAGAAAAACCGCCAGGACTTGCCACACTTGGAACACTCCACGTTCCAGCGGGCGCCGCACTGCGAACAGAAGTCCGCGTCCCCCGACGCAGGTGCCTGGCATTTGGGACATTTGAACGAAGCCATGAATTCTCACCTCCTTGCCTGTGAACCCCCGGACATTCCGAATGCGGCTGGTTGAGACACGCACCCTTCCTGCTCCCCCGATACGATGAACCCACCGGGAAAAATCTGCCGGCGCCCTTCCCACTCCTCATTGATCAGCGGTATCGCCCCGTTTGCGAAGCCGCACACGGCTGAAGTCACGAATGCTGCCACTACCATCGAGGGTGACTTCGTAGCAGCCCAGGATGTCCATACTGTCGGGGATGGACTTCTTCTCGATCATCTCAATGGTGACAATCCAACCGTCCTCACTACGGGAGATGCCCATGACGCTGGAGGGTTTGAGATTGATCAGCGACGGAAATTCCGCCACGAGTTTATTTACTAACTCTGCTACTTCCATGGAACCGCCTCCTGGTTTCCCTTTGAGTTGCCGGCTCGCACCCGCTTGCCACTGGAACGACCCCTTTACCGGAGCATCGTTTGCAGGGGAGCCGCCACACGCCTCTCGACTTCCCGGTGCCTTGGCAAACAGGACAGCGCTCGAGAGGCTCACTTACGCTCACGGCGCCTTTGCCACGGCACACTATACAGACCATTGTCGGCTGTGAGCGCATGCGGCCACTGCCAGCGCAAAACGCGCAGCGGACGATGGGCTCGGGAAGAGTGACAACTTTGCTCCCACCACAATAGGGACACTGGCCATACGTCCTGAGATCGGCGCCTTGACCTTTGCAGAATGCACAGCGCAGGCTCGCCCAACCGGATTCGGAAGCGAGCACGGAAGTGCTGTAGAAGTCTTCCTCCCGGAGGTAGCGAGCGAGTGTGCATTTTCTCCAGCGCATGAAATTTCAACAATACCTTTCGATCAACTCCTCGAGCAGTTGGCCGGGTTGCGATTCTTGAATGGTGTTGGCATCCGCGACGTGTTGCTGGGCGGTCAGGACATGGAGGCAGACTTTCCGGAAGAACGGATCCTTCTTGGACGGATGAATGCCCCGGGCCTTCAAAACCTTGGCAATTTTGATCGATTCGCGCACCGAGGGGAGTTGCTGGCGCCGGCACTCCGCGCGAAACGCCCGCACCAGGTTGACGAGCCTTTTGGCATCGTTTTCGGCGATTCCCGAACGGCTTGCGGTGATGGCTATCTCCGTGTCCGCGTCGAAGTAGCCTACATGGATGGTAACCAGCCGGTCCTTGAGGGCGTCCTGAGCCTTGTGGATACCGGCATATTCCTCTGGATTTGAGGTGAAGATAGCGCGGAATTTTGGGTGCACCGCGAGGTAGTTGTCTGCCGTACCGCCAGCTGGCAAGTCGAGGAGTTTCTCTTCCAGGATGGACAGCAGGGTATTGTTGGCCTCAGGCTTGGAGCGGGTAAATTCATCGTAAACCAGAGTGAAGCCGTGTTTGCAGGCCACGGTCAGGCGATTGTCCGTCCAGCGCTTGACGACGTCCTCTTCGAGCTTGGTGACCGAGTGGATGTATTGATCCCGCAGGCGCTTGAGGCGAAACCCGTATTCGGCGCCGACGAGATCGGGAGTTTTGAATTCATCGTCGCCATGGATGAGCACGATGGGGCGGTTCAGCCTCGCAGCGACATGCAGCGCTAACGCTGTCTTGCCTGTGCCGGCGGGCCCGCAGAAGTGTACGGGGAGATCGGCGTGGAGATACGCCAAGGCGTGATCCACCACATCCGTGACGTAGGGGGTGACGACAAACCCGGCGTCGACGTCGGGTTCCAATAAGGTTGATAGACTCTCTTCGGCCATTGCTGCCTCTCAGTTATCTGCAGGAGCTGCTGCCTGCGATTCGATCTTGGCTTCCAAGCGATCCAGGCGCTCTTTGAGCAGCCGGTTCTCGGCCTTCACCTGGCTGGCTTTCGAAGAAAGGTTGGCGTCGGTCTCCCACCAATCAATCCCAATCTCTTTAGCGCGTTCCACCGAAGCGACCAGCAGGCGGATTTTGATGGTCAACAACTCGATGTCGGTCAGGTTGACCTTGATATCGCCGACAATGACCAGCCCCTTGTCGAGGATGCGTTCGAGAATGTCTGCCAGGCCGGTCGCCTGGACGGATTGCACAATCTGCTCAGCCATCTGGACCTCCACTACATGAGAGAGCCCAACGGACCCAGATCGAGATTGAGTTCCTCGTCTTCCAGCCCAAAAACGATCTTCAGCTCCGCCATCTTGCATTCGAGCCGCCGGAAAGCCTCGCCGAGCCGTTCCACCTGGATCTGGGTTAGTGTTCCGCGCTCCATCTTTCGAACGGCCTGCTTCTCCATCAGGCGGCGGATGAGTTCGATCAGGGTGAGTGCCAGCTTCGCCAAGCCGTGCTCGATCTTCGACGGATCAAAGTCATGGCGGTCCCTGCGCCTCGGCAAAGGAGGCACGCGCCCAAGCGCGAACTTTGGGGAAGTTTCTTCACCGGCTCGAACAGGCAGCGTATGGTTGCCATTCGAGCGGTCCACCTTTGGATCGAGCCATTCGCCGGACTGTTCTTGCTCCGGCACGGGCTGAGAATCCAAAATCGTCTGCGATGCGCAAGGCGGCGGAAGATCTGTCGCGGGTTGTGAATCGGCTTCTGCAAGCATGGGCGGACCTGGGCAGGGAGCCGAATCAAAAGAACATTCTCCTGGCGAGCCACCTAGAGACTCGTCGGCAGCATCCCCAAACTGGGTTGCACCGCCATTGCTCTGCTGCTCTAGCGTCGCACATGAGGCGAGAACCAGCTTCAAACCGAGGTGGACCAGATTGATGTCTGCCACGGCTAAATCGATCTCCCCGTCTATCACCACACCGGTTTCAAGAACCCGGTCGAGCAGGTCGAGCAAGGTCACGTTCCCGGGTTCGAGCAGCGTTTCATGCATGAGCAGCACCTTCAGGACTGGTGGCCTCGCGATGGCCGGAGCCTTGCGGCAATGCGCTGAAGCTATAGGGCGGAAATGGCCCCACTAGTTCAAATGCAAAACCGCGAAGTAGGTATTCCTGACGCAGAGAGTTGACTTCATTTTCCAAGCTGCTGAAGGCCGATTTGTTGATGAGGAGCGATGCGTTGAGCACCATTGGATGAGGCGAGGACTCTTGCGCCGGGGGGTTGAACTTCGCTTCCTGGGCCACGGCCGAGAGCCGGGAGGAGATTGACGAGAGATGAACGGCCAGCCGCAGAGTACTCTCTCGCCGGACCAATTCCTCGTAGTGTTTTTGCATGAGGTAGGCCGTGCCGGAAGGTTTTCCCACGAACTGGGCTTTGAGTTGACGGACGCCGTCATCCTGAGCTTCGACAGCTTCCTGGATGACGGGAAGATCGCAGAAGCTTTTGACTCCCCATTCTTCCTTGCCCTCAAGCCGGGCAAAAAGCGCACGAAGTGACTCGTCCAAGACCGAGAGATTATCCTTGATGTTTTCCTCTGTTCTAAAAATCGTGAGGAACTTCATGGGGATCACGGTGCCGATCCTCATGGCCGCTTCGAGCACCCGCGCATGATTCCAGATCTGCTCTTCCAGCCACTTGGCGTCCTTCATGTGTTCGTGGAGCGCTTCTTCTCCAAACTCTTGCGGGGAGACGTCACGGATCAAGGCTCCCAGCTCTCCCACCGGGAGGCAGCGAACTCCAGGAGGTGCCGTAGGCTCCGCAAACGATGCGGGAGCTTTCGTATGATCCACAACACCGTACAAACAGATGACTTTCGAGGACTCCATCGTTCTCTGTCCTTCTCCGTTGTCTTTTCTCATTCCCGCTCCTTAGCCGCATTGAGCCTGGCCATCAGAGTTTCCTCGGCTTTCAGGAATTCCGTTTCGCTGATCATCCCCGAATCGTACAGTTCCTGAATTTCCGCCAATCGCGCTTTGATCGCTGCCGCGTCGAACAGTTGACTGTTCGTTTCCTTCTGGACCTGCTCGGCCAGCCACATGATGCCCTTCACCGGCGCAAGGAGCAGATCATCCAGCAGAAACATGGCTCACCTCGCGCAGGTTGATGACGATGGTCACAAAATCAAAAGGGGCAACCTGGCGTTTGACGGTCCATTTGAGCTGGGCGCCGAGTGTGGAACGCAGTTCGCCCAGTGCTTGATCAAACGCGGGCGTTTTCCGCCCTTCGAGTAGGAAGGCCAGGTAACAAACGCTCTGGTCGGCATAGAGTTTTTGACTGTTATCCCGAAACTCGCAGGCGTGGGGTTTCAGCGCGTCGAGGATCTGGGCGCCCGTGGCCCTGCGCTTTTCTTTGACCATGGCCTGAACGGTTCTGCCGATCTCGATACGGTCATAGTAGGCGGCGGCTGCGGGCTTCGCTGCGGCGGTGGCTTTGATGGCTTGAAGCGATTGATTCTCTTGCAGCAATTCCTGGAACACGGCGTCCATGTTGGTGAAGGAAGCCCGGACTTCCACGCTTTCCTTGCCAGAGATCCAATGCAGGAGGCGCATGAATTCGTCGCGGCGCGGCCGCAAGACTTGTTCGATGATTTCCTGGTCGCTTTCGGCGATGGTCGAAAAGCGGATCGGCAGCACCGCATAGTTTTCCATCACTTTTTCAATCGCGCGGTAGTGGGCCATGGTGTACTCGCGCATGATGCGATACTTGGTGATGGGGGAGTTGCTGACCACGCAGGCCAGCCCGTCGCAAAGCACGGTGACCAACTCATCGCCTCGCCCGCCAATGCCCAAAGGGCCAAAGGTCTTGGGCTCATTTTCCTCGATGATGCAATAGAGATAGCGTCCTTCATCCATGGCTATACCGCGATCTTCAGATCGACGAAGTGGTACGGCGGCAGCGGGTCGGTGTACTTGAAGTCGATGCGGCCATCGTGCCGACTGCCGAGTTCCAAGAGGGTCTGCTCAAAGGCGGAATAGGCGTCGCGCTTCACCAGGAAGGCAGCGATGAATATGACGTTATCCCCCACGGGCTTTCCCATGCAGTCCTGGCAAGCTTTCCCTGCGCTGTTCCTCAGAACCTTGAAGAGTTTCTCCCCTTCCAAATGTCTTTTTGAGTCCAGTGCCTCCGCCACAATCTGTCCGATTCGCAAGCGATCCTGGTAGGTCTGCTCGTGGGACTTGCTCATAATTTCGCGTTTGTAGGCAGCGATCATCGGATGTGCTTTTACAACCTCTTCAAAAATCGCCTTCATGTCATGCCACAAAGCCGTCACGTTTACTTCGACCGCGCCGCTCAACTTGGCCAGGGCCCGCCGGATCTGCGCATAGTTACGCCGCAAGAGTTTGTTCACGGCTTCGGCATCAGGAGCGATCGTGCCGAACTCGAACGGCAGTACCGTTTCCGTCTTGACGAGTTCACTGAGTACGCGTTCGTGGGCCCGACAATTCTCTGGAGTGGCGCGGACCACGTCCGCCGTCCATGGACTGACCACCGCCGCGATGTCCCTGAATACAAGCGCGTGAATTTCTTGCATCTGAACTCCCACAGCTTGCCAGATTCGCTCTTCGGAGGCCTCGATCACACCGTACAGGTAATACGTTTGCGGCATCCTGTCCCCTTGTCCGCGTGCTAGCTCTGCCGCATCGATGCTTCTATAGGATGGGCATCTGATTTGGAGAGCCCGCCCGTGTGAGAGGGCAGCCGCGGCTCCTTGGAAATCACGAGCATGGTCTTGCCGACGCTCTCTCGGGTGAGCGAAATTGGCTGAGAGGAATCGCTTCCGGTGTTCTCCCAGAGACCCAGTAAGAGCCGGTAGCTGGCCGCAAGTTTCTCAAATCGAGAGGTTGCCTCAGGGTCGATGGAATTTCGGTCCGGGTGGCTTTGCGGTGCAAGTTTTCGGAAGGCCTGCTTAATCTCGGAAAGCGTGGTCTGCTTGCCAAGACCAAGTGTCCGCCTAGCCTCATCGACGGCCTGAAATTCCACGTTCATGACGTGGAGGTTGACGAAGCTGTAGCAGGGCAATGGACCCGCATAGCGGAACTTCAGGATTTGCCCGTGCAAGTCTCCCAGCCGATAGATGGCCACCTCGAAGGCTTTAGCTTGTTCCTCGTGGACGAGGAACGCTGCGTTGAATACCGTCTCGTTGGCGCGGCTTTTCAGCGAGCTTACGCGTTCGGACAAAGGTTTGAGCTCCTCTTCGACTGCCGCGGCAAACTGCGCCCTTTGCCGGGCGATGGCGTTGGCAACCAATATTCCGGCGGCGATTTGTTCGTCGGGCTTCAGGGGCTTGCCGGCGGCGATTGCGTTCTCCTTGAACTTGCGGACTTCATCGTCCTGTTCCTCGATCAGCTTGAAGATCTCGCCGCCATTCCACGCGGCTTCCACGTCGAATTCGACTTTACGTTCGATTTGTTTCAGCGCGTTGCGCAGCGGGCGCTGCGACGTGTGGAGGAATGCGTGCACGTCCGCAGCGTCTCTGGCCACGGTTCCCAGGCGCAGTGGGAGGACCGAACAGGATTGCATGACCTGT
>Ga0116107_1001888_pt1 | contig 11660 bp, 12 predicted proteins | sample June2015DPH_6_10_FD_88969 | JGI IMG/M metagenome (GOLD analysis project Ga0116107, IMG submission 88969) | Peatland microbial communities from SPRUCE experiment site at the Marcell Experimental Forest, Minnesota, USA - June2015DPH_6_100 | ecosystem: Environmental > Terrestrial > Soil > Wetlands... | reverse complement strand
CAAGCAAGGAAGGCGGGAGCAGCAGCATTTGTTTTCGGTCACAGGATTTGAACGTCTTTTCCATAGTGGGGCGATATTAGCATAAAATAGCTCCCAGTGCTATTTTTCCGACAGGCTCCTAGAACCCGAATGGCTGCAAAGAAGCTCGGAGATTATCGCTTCCTTCGAAAAATTCATGAATCATGCCCCTCCTGATCGATTCAACATTATTTTCCCACCTCCACGTCTGTTCACTCGACAATCTGAGCACTCATCGATCAAGTCTCCCTGGGAGATTTGCACCGAAATCCTCCATTACATTGACCTCTGTATCCTTGCTTCCGGACAGGCAGCATGGTATTTTCCTCCTCGGCCCGCAAACCATTGGGGCCTTTCTTCATGTTCGGGATGGTTCGGGTCCTACATTGTTTGTTAAAATTCACTATGGGCGCGGATCCCAAAGCTGATATTGACGGAGTGAATAGTTACGCGAGAGGTTTTAGATGGAGATCGACGAAATGGGACGGAATTTACCAGGGGACGAAAAAGACAGGCCTCACTACGATGATGATGCGTATGACCGTTTTAGAAGTTACCAAACGCCATGGGGGACGATGGAGGTTGACGGTTGCCGGGTCGAAAAGGACTTTTTCAACGAGATATCCGGTCGCAGGTTTTACAATTATTAGAATTAGGGTTTCCCGGCATTAGAACCCCTTATCTGGGCATACCGTTGCTGAGTTCTTGTGAAACTCCTCTTCAAGCTTTGCATTGCATCCGTTCATCGTCCTTACGACCCTTTCCGCCCAGTTATGAATCCAGAAATTTGCGGGAATGCAATTTCAGCCCTTTTCCGCGCAACGTCATCAGGGTCGAAGTGCCATGAGCGACCGGCTGCCGAGATTCATTATATACAGTTGCTTCGGCATAACTGATTAGATTGCCCGAATGGATTGTGCAGCCTTCCGCTATCAACACGCCGTCTTTGACCGGTTTCAGGTAATTCAGTTTCAGATCGATATTCACCAGGCCCGATTCTTCGGGAATTCTCATGAAAGCCGCCCAGAACGTCGCCGTATCGATCATCGTGGCGAGCACGCCTCCGTGAACATTACCGAAAGGCTGGAGATGGCAACGATCGGTCTTAAGTTCGAGCACGGCTTTGTCCAGCGCGACCTCGGAAAGCCGCATCGACATGTGATCTGGAAAGGGGCTTGCGTTGACGACTTCAATTAATTCACGAATATATTCAGGGTTTGGGTTCAGCAAAGTCGTTCTCCATTTTGACCAATTTGCGAGACAATATCAGATGGTTGGAGGTCTATAATTCTTCTTCATGTCTGACTTACCCAAAATCCCATCGACTGAAAATCCCTCTACCGGGTATAGTCCAAAATAGCCTTCAAAAGTGAAGCACTATGCCCAAGCTGGATATAGGCTTCCTCTTTGGTCAGCATCCGGTTCTCCGCCTCAAGCCGATAACCCAATTTCATGGACAAATTCGCTATCCGTGCTATCTCCCTCACCAAATCATCTTCGGACTTGATCTGTATGGGATAAATTTTGATCCGCTCCAGGTGGTTCAGTACCTCATCTTCCACGATTCCATCCATGGCTGCGTGGTGCTGCCGGTTGAATTCATTGAAAAGGGTATTGTGCAAAGGCATGGAGAGATCGCCGACATAATGAGCACAATAGGCCATATGGTATTCTGCATATTTCCCTTCCGCCTTGGCGGATCTGTAATCTCGAAGGGAAGCGATGATGGCCCCGTAAAGATGCCCGTCCTCATCTGTCGGATCATTGTAACGGTTAACCTGATCGAGAACCATCTTCGGAGTCACAAGGGTATCGGGCGGATTGTTCGAGTAATGGTTATAGCCCTCTTTATCTCCTGCCTTTATTTTGGCGATGTCAGCGCCGGCCGCATTGTACCATTTCTGGTATCCGGCCGCCTTGGCAATGGCCAAGTGGGTTTCGTCGTGCCACGCGAGAGAAATGTTCGGGAAACTGAGGAATAGAAAAGCCGTCAGTGCAACTGTTACGGGGATTCTCTTTTTCGTAGGCATGGTTGTTCCTGGATGTGATCAGGCTACTTCACCTTAATCTGTGAGGGCTCCTTCACAATGATCTCTGGGCGGCCCTGATAGAGCTCTATCATCCCGGTTACGCAGATCGCCTTAGCGTAGTATAGTTCTTCAGGCGGTTTCTCGAACTTGCCCCTGTCAGACCCCCCAATATAAGCAGTGAATACGTGGTTTGGAGATGGTTTATCGAGGTTCAGTAAAGTACACTTACTTTTGGCGTCATAATGAGCACTGGCAACCATGCCGCACACTGTTTTTTGCTGGCCGATGAATTTGGCGGCGTCTTCGGAGGTGATGGTTTCTTGTGCATAGGTTAGGGAAATGAATCCGATTAGCACAGCAATCAAGAGCAGTAATTTCACCCTCTTCATGTTGCCTCCTAAGGTTAAGGGCGTCCGAGGTCGTTGTATTTTCGTCTGCAATGAAACTTTTGTAAGGGACGCAAACCTAACTGCTTTTCCTTGAAAAAAATTGGACAGACTTTCTTGGCTGATTTTCTTACCCCGCTTAAACCCCTTTGGGTCGTCTTGACGGCACTTGCTGCAATCTTCTTCGTTCTTTCCTTGGTCGCACAATAAGCCTCATGGGTACTATCTCCCACTGCTTTGCCAGCTTCGACAACGCGCAATGCAATCCCGCCTGCACTGTTAACGAGAGCTTCCGTTGATTCCTTTGCTCCTTGAGTGGACATATCCCTCAGGGAGCCGCCAACTTTTTGAACCTTTTTCACAGCATAGTCACTGACTTTTTTTAAACCCTCTTTGGTGGTCCCGTAAGCCTCTAAGGTACTTTCTCCGACGGCTCCGGCAGCGTCTGCGATACCTTGCACAGCTACAGCCGCAGTATTGAGGATGGTGCCTGTGGCCTTCTTCGTTCCTTGAGCGGTAATGTCTTTTACAGAGCCGCCTAACGTTTGAACTCCTCTCACAGCACAGGCGCTGGCCTTCTTCAGCCCTTCTTTGGTGGTCCCGTAAGCATCTAAGGTGTTCTCTCCAAAGGCTCTACCCGCATCTGCAACCCCTTGTACAGCAACGCCCGCAGCATTTACAATGCTACCTGTGGCCTTCTTCGCACCCTGAGCGGTAATATCTTTTATCGAGCCGGCCAAGGCCGTAAGAACTTTCTGCACTGACTCGGATGAAATACTATTCAGCATTCGTGTAGCTTCAACGGTGGGACGCAATTGGGCACGATAGTCCACTCGCGTTTTCAACCCCATGTAATTTCTCGCTACTATCCCAACTCTGCAAACTAATCCAGCATTCGCTGATCCAGTAAGAATTGCGTGAGTGAAAACCTTTGTAAACGTCTTCACCACTGGGACATGATCCAATATCGAGTTAGCAAAAAGAGGAGAAATGATACTTCCGATCTGATCGGTCAGGTCCACTTGCTCAATGCCAAATGAAATCATGGAGGTTGTAAGTACATTACAGTAAATTTTCCATAACTCGTAAGGGTAAGGTCTTTGCTCGTAGATTTTGGATATTTTCCAGATCAGTAAGGCAATCTGGTAAAAGACTATAATCGAATCGAGTCTTCCATTCTGGGCAATGGAGGTTGAAACAAACACTCTTCTTGCAACTTGCTTTATTTGATCGTCCGCCAGACTGTCAAGTAAGGTAATAACGCTGGCAACATCATCGGCAGAACGTACCTGTACTCCTTTAGTTACGAGTTCCTTGTTGGAATTTAATCTTTTAATAAGACAGGCTAAATAAAGTTGCTCTTGCTCAGGTGTAGGATTATCAGGAAATACCAAAGGTTGTTGTCTCAAAAAATAGACACCAATGAGATAGAAGCTGCATAAGCACATTAATCCAAGTAGAAACCACAGAGAGATTGCTCCAAGCCAGGGGTTGATGTTACCCAATAGATGTGAGACAGCTACAATATGATTAACTACAAACACCATAATGGAAAGTAGAACTAAAATTGTTGCCAAAATCAGTATCTTGACCCGTAGCTTTTTCATAATGAAATCCTGCCAAATGCGCCCTCACAATGGGTGCTGCGCTTCTCTTAAACGTAATTCCACTTCTTCCCTCACAAAAAGAGTGCTCCTAATTTACAGCCTTTTGCGATGTTTGATTTGCAGCGCCGGCTTTACTACCGCACTCAGGGTCGGATTCTACCACGACTCTACCCACACGCAATTGGAATGTTCCTTTTTGTGCGATTCGAGTTGGATAAAGGCCGGTGGTAAATACTCGGCGACTAAGGGCGGGAAACATTTTCCTTCTTCTGCCCCGTTAAAAAGGGTTATTTTGATTTGGACGATGTTATATATTTGACCCTTTCCTGCTTCAACCACACGTAGGTGACATAGCCTCCTGAAATAAGAAAGAGCAGGAAGAGAAAAGGAATCCATCCCCGAAACAACTCAGGCCACGTCGATCCAATGATTATACCGAGAGAGAGCAGGGCAAGAAGATACCCGCCTGCCACCATTTGAGCGTAAAATCCTTGAATATGTTCATTTGAAACTCCCTTAACGCCTGTTCCCTCCGATTTTCCAGCAACACCTGCGATTTTTTGTGTCGCTTTGTGTTACCAGAAGCTCTGTGAGGGTTGGGGAATTTTAGACGCTCGTGTCTATCTAAAGCGGGGGAATTTTAGGTTATCAAAATCAAGTGAATGCATGTAACTGTTTTGTCAGTTTTCTTCCATCGTCATGCCCTACTCAAAAAAAAGTGACGACTTAAGCACTATGTAACCATGCGGGGAAAATTGTTCATATTTTTGACGGCGGTCTGGGGGCGCTGCTGTCAGGCCGGGAAGAATGCAAAAGGGCACCGTTTGAAATAATTGTCGTTGAACAACGCTGGCACGAACATTGCTTCTTCAAACAGCAGAATAAGTCATTTTGCGACACAATCAGAACAAGGAATGGCTTATAACGCGGGTTATGCCGCGTAGCGGGTTTTTATAGGTTTTTTTATGGTGGGTTAATTACCTAACTTATTCATAGTCTATGTTGTTAAATTACACATCAAGGAGGACTAGTTATGGCAGGCATGGTAGTCAACACAAACATGGACGCCCTTCTGATTCAGAACACTCTCTCGAACACCAATGCGGCCGTATCAGCCTCACTCCAAAAGCTCTCGACAGGTCTGAATATCAACTCGGCCGCAGATGACCCGGCGGGCTTCGCAATCGCCAACTCTTTCAAGGCAAAAGTCTCCGCGATGCAGGTCGCCGCTCAGAACGCAAACCAGGCAACATCGATGCTTCAGACGGCCGACAGCGCATACAGCACGATCAACAACATTCTGGTACAGATGAAATCTCTGGCCGTCGAGGCGGCATCCGGTCAGGAGGGCACGGAAGACCTGACCTCTTTGAATGGTGAATTTGCGGATCTCCAGAGTGAAATCGACCAGATCGCGTCGTCCACGCAGTATGGGTCAATTAACCTTATTGACGGAAATACAACGGCAACGAATGGAATCACTTTTCAAATCGGCGGGACCTACAGCGCTGATAACATGATGGTCGTCCAGTTCAACGGCGCCACCACCGACTGCCTGGGAGTGAGCGGCACGGCAAACAAAATCTCGGTCAGCACACTGGCAAGCGCTCAGGCAGCCATGAACGCCCTCGACACCGCCCTTGTCTCGATCAACGCCTACATGGGCAATGTCGGCGGTCTGCAGAACCAGCTCCAGTACTCTATTAACAACATCACCACAAGTATCCAGAACTATGCGTCTTCAGCATCCACCATCGAGGACGTGAATATGGCGACGGAAGTCAGCAACTTTACCAAGAACCAGATTCTGCAGCAGTCAGCAATGGCGATGCTGGCGCAGGCTAACGCGGAGCCGCAGAACGTACTCAAGCTGCTCCAAACTATTTAATTTGCAAAAGCCATTCCCCAGTTCGAAAGGCGGCCCTTTGGGCCGCTTTTTTTTGTGGGATCGGCAATCTTGCGGCCGTTTGGCGAAGACCGCCCGAGCCGGCCGTAATTCGGCCGGCGGGCATCAGGGCAGGTTGGATAAATCCAGCCTGCGCCCATTAACAGTAGGAATGCCGTGCTTGAAGGTTGCGCTCGATTTGAATGAGCCGTCCTCCGAAATAATATATTTTTCCGCCATAAGCCTCATGAGAAGCTCATTAGCGCCTATCTTCGCCGATTCGGGATCTTGTGCGGAGCCCTCGCGCAAAACATTTTCGGCGACAAGATATAAAAGCGCCTCGGAGACCGAAAGTTCCGCGCTTGCGTCGATACTGCCTATAATAGCCAGGATGTTTCCCGCCAGATTTTTTCCAGGGCCGTCGAAGCTCAGCTTAGCCCTGCCGCTGAGATCTCCTTTGTCAGTCCTGAGTGTTACCTGCTTTATTTCGAACTCCGGGGACTTTGCAAGCAGATCGATCATTATCTGCGTAGATCGTTTTTCAATTTCCAGGTTGGCGTTCCCGGTCTGCCCGGCAGCTTTTTTTCGCAATTCGGGGACAAGCTTTTCAAAGCGGGAAAGGACCTCCGCGTCCAGCTTACGCGCCTCGAACACCATCGCGAAAGGCCCCAGTTTCATGTCTTGTGCTTCGAGTTTTTCAAAACTGAGCCGAAGGGCGCCGTTAATCGTCTCCCCGGAAACCCCGGACTCAGCCTTAAGTCCCAACGAGGTCAGATTGAAGGAGGTATTCTCTTTCTCCGCAGCCTCGATACTGCCGATCGAAAGGGAAGCCGATCCAACCGATATCCCCTTTATACCGGGATGCGAATTGAAATCGCCCTGAATATCTTTTACCCGCAGCAGTTGGTTCTGTTGCGTCACCTGCAAGGATGGAGAGCTGCAAGAGCCGGAGAGTTCCCTAAGCTGCAAGTCGAATTTGCATTGGGCGGTGAAGCCTCTCCATTCCACCTCCACTTGTCCGCCTTTTTCGTCCGGGAACTTTTTTTGGAATGAGGGAACATCGAAATATGACTCTCCGCCGCCATCGGTAGAAAGCACAGTCAGGATCTCGGAAGTTTCAAGCTCGGGTATTTTTTCCAGCATCTTTTTCAGGGCTTCTCCGGAATCGCCCGGCACCAGCCGCGTTCGGATTACAGCCAGCACAGGCCGCAGGCTCCTTTTCAGGTGAGGGTTTTCCAAAAAGACAAAAGGCCCATGATAGATGTGATTGATGACGCTGAATTTGATCGAATTCCCACTTTTGGGCAGGATTAAGGTAAACGTGGTCAGGGACCGGGAGCTGAAAAGGCCGCGTTCATAGCTCTTAATCGAGGCCTCCAGGTAGTTTAAGCTGTTGATTTGCGCGATCAGCAGATCGTGTTGATTTCGAGCCTGCCCTCCTATCCAGTAGCTGGCGGCACCATAGGCCACAACGAGCGCCAAACATACGAACAAAAAAATTCTCAAGGTCTTTTTCATGAGCTTCCTTTCCTATTGGCAACGTCAATGAATAGCTCAAGTCAGAGCGTAAAGAAATCAAAATTGGATGAAATTTCAAAACCGTATATAATTGCAATGTCGTCGGCTTTTCTGGAGACAGAGTTCTTTTTGGCGAAATTGCGTTCAGGCGTGCGGAATACGTGGAAATAGCAATGGAAGGCCTCCCGCGCCCGCCCGACGCGCATGATAGACCCGTCCGGCGGTCGGCCTTCCGCGCTTCGCGAGATACGATGCGAAGGGGGGCCTGCCTGCGGCGCTATGCCTTTTTGAAGCGCAGCAGGCACGCGGGAGCGGCTATTCTTACGCACTTGCTTCAAATGGGTGCAGCGCACGCCATGAAGTACTGTTCAAACGTGCCAGGGTTGCATCAGGCCCCCTCGCATGGCTGCGCCGAGAAACTATTCTTCCGTACAGGCTGTGAAAACATGTTCAGTGTTGTATATAAGTCCATCATACGAGGACAAGAAGAATGCCCGGAAAGGTGAGCCAGACTAACGCAGAGGCCAGGCGAAATCGAGAACAGCGGGAGAAAACTTACAGGGAGCAAGCGCTTAAGTTGTTTGCCTGGATTTGTGCGCGATGTGGGCGTGAGTTTTCAGGAAAACGGCTGCGAGAACTGACCGTGCACCACAAGGACCACAACCATGACAACAATCCTCCTGACGGCGGCAACTGGGAATTGCTGTGCCTTTTCTGCCATGATAACGAGCATTCGCGGGAGCTGAACTCTGAGTACTATGATGAACCTTCGCCGGGTGAGAACTCGGATACCGCAACGACCTTCAAGCCGTTTGCGGGTCTCGAAGCCCTGCTGAAAAAAGACAGATGACTCGATTGGCGGTTCGAGGTTCCATTGGAGAACAAACTGTCAGGGGAATGGACGTTCCTTTACAGGCATTCCTTTAGTCTCGACGATGCAATACCTCAGGTGTCCATTGTAAGAGTGCAACCCTAAAAAGATTCCGAATCCGGGATATCACGCTCCGTGACGAGACCATCAACTGCGGGGAAACAGGTATGTCCTAAAATTGCAAGAACCAGTCTCATTGGCCTGCCACTTGCATGTTAGATTGGGAATTTGTACGGTTTTGAGGGCTTTGGGGTTGTTCAAGATTTAATGTTTTATACTTGTCTATCTAATCATGGGCGCCCCCATTCGAGGGAAATTGTGGAGAGAATTCTCATTATCCAATTGACGCGCATGGGCGACAGCGTACAGACATTACCTGTGCTGAAACTGCTGAAGCGGCAGAGGACCGGGAGCAATGTTACGTTACTCTGTGTAAAAGAGTTCAGCGGAATTTTTTCCCGGACGCCGTTTTTCGACCGGCTCGTGGCTCTTCCCGCGATCGATGTCGCCCCGATGCGGGGCGAAGTGCCCTTTCAGAAGCTGAGCGACTACCCGGAACTGCTCGAGGAATACGACTCCGTCATTAACCTTACGCACAACTGGGTCGGCGGCTTTTTCTGCGGCAATGCAGGGGGAAGATCCAAATCCGGCCTGGTAAATTCCGATAATCCAATAGGACAGGTTAAATTTGACCAGGCAAAATATCTGTTTGCCTCGCAAAAATGCAGGATAGAGAACCTTTTCAACATAGTCGATATGCACTCGGCAATGGCGGGGCTCTGCCCGGAACCCGTCCGGAGCTATATGCACATTAATGAGAATGAAGTCAGGGACGGCGATGCCCTGCTGCTCCAAAACGGCCTCAGGAAAAAAGGAAGGCTGATTGCCTTCCAACCTGGAGCAAACATGATTCACAGGGCTTGGCCTCCTGAGCGTTTCGCTGCCGTCGCGAACCGGCTCCTTCGACGCCACGAAATTGAAATCGTGCTTCTGGGCACCGGGGGCGAAAAAGAACTCGCGCAAGCGATGCAAAGCCACCTGGAATTTCCCGTGATCGATCTCGTTGGCAAGACCGGGATATCCGAACTGGTGGGCGTTCTCAAACAGTGCTCCCTTCTTGTCAGCAACGATACGGGGACAATCCACATGGCCGCTGCGGCAGGGGTGGGGACGGTCGGACTTTTTTTCTCGACAGCCTATTTTGCGGAGACTGCGCCCTACGGGGCGGGACATGCTGTTTTGCAGTCCGAACTGCCTTGCTCGCCTTGTCACCTCGACCAGATGTGTGATAATCCGATCTGCGGGGATGCGATCACCGTTGATGCGGTAGAAGCCGTCGTAGAGAAAATGCTGGGATACCGCCCGTCATGGGAGGCCTATTCCCCCGGTCTTTCTGTCTATATTTCCAATTTTACCCCCGGCGGACCGCTTCTGTATGCTCCGGCTGAACCCAGGTTCGCCTCGGAGCGCTTCCTGAGGGGCTTGGTAGGTCGGCTGCTATGGGGCACGGCGCTCGGCTTTGCCCCAAATGAGTCAGCCCTGGCGGGCAGCCTCTTGGGGCCCTATCGGCCTGACTCTGTCCTGGCAAAGCTGGGTGAGCTATCCGAGAGGAACAGCGCATGCATCAACTGGTATTCACAAGCCGCCCGGCTCCTTAAGCAGGCTGCCGGGGTGTGTGCCGGCCCCCCGTCGGGCATGGGGCAGCTCGTTTCCATTAATGACATTCTTCAAACGATAGAAGCAGCAGTCCTCTCCTCGGAAGACTCGATACTTAAATACTACCACATGCTCCAAATGGCCGACCTGGACTGTAATAGGCCCCTTGAGCTCGTTGGAGCCATGAGCGACGCTTATGCCCGGTTGATTTCCATAGTGGAGTCCTTCGGCGCCAGCATCGAGCGGCTCAGGTCGGCACTCGGTGGCTGATAACCCTTAACATTCAAACACCATGGACCGTCTAAACGATCAGGGGCATTGTCTTCATGTAAACCATAGACCTCGCCCCCGACTGTCCTTTGCCCTGACGAGAGCGCGCGATGAGACTGCTGATTACAGGTCCCTTGGCCTGAGGATCACTTCCGGTAGCCAGAGCGACTGCGTCCACTTTCACCAGTCTTGGTTATGAATCGGTGTTCATCGACTATTCACCATTGGCAGATTAGTTCCGAATAGCCATGGCTTCCGGAAACGACCATTACAAAATGGCCTTTGCCGGGGCACTGGAGAGGGTGCTGATCGATCAGATCGATAAGGACAAGCCTGATATTTCACTCGGGATCGCCCAGTCGCCTCTTTTCAATGAACGCCTTCCGGATAACCTGCGAAAATGCGGAATCATTATGCTATATTGGTTTGTGGAGGATTTCAGGGTTCTGACGTATTGGAAGCGGATTGCTGCCCATTTTGATATCTTTTTTTCCATTCAAACAGGGGCCTTCGTGAAGGCGTTGGCTGAGGCCGGAGCCAACAACCATTATTACCTTCCTGTTGCTTTCGACAATAATATTGATGAATTTCCGGTCCAGTCCGGCACTCAGACCCCGATCTGCTTTACGGGCGCCCCCTACCCCAACCGCATCAGGGTATTCGAAACCCTGGCCCCCTATAATTTGAAAATATACGGTGAGGGATGGGACAGGCGCCCTATCCCTGGCGTAATCGAAGGTAGCCGATGGATAAGTAAATCTGAGGTCCGCTCTATCTACAGGAATGCGGAATTAAACCTCAACCTTCACTCCTCGATGGACCGGTACACGATCGGTGGTGATTTCGTAAATCCGAGGACATTCGAGCTTGCGGGTATGGGTTGTTTTCAGCTCTGCGACCGCCGTGAGCTTCTCCCGCCCCTCTATTCTGAAGATGAAGCAGTCCAGTTCGGGGATGAAGCAGAGCTTGTCGAAAAGATCGAGTACTACATGGAACATGAGGGCGAGCGAAAAGAGGTTGCCAGAAACGCTCGAAGAAGAACCCTGAAGCATCATCTATATGAACACAGGGTGGTGGAGATCATCAATGCGGTGAACAATTTGTTCCGCTGAAGGAAGCCGGATCTTCCAACAGCGCAGTTATGACAATAATATGGATTACAACTTAGTTGACGCTGCACTAGTGCAGCGTCAACTAAGTTCCTATAGGTAAGGACCGTCAGCCCGCCATTCCGGCGAAGGCCGGAATCCAGCGTCTTTTCAGTTGGTTAATAGCACTGGATTCCGGCCTTCGCCGGGGTGACGATTCCTTATAACATATGATAACTTTGTTGACAACGTACTAGCTCTGGAGTTCGTGAGGCGTTGTTTCTATATGCCCTTCGTGGGACAGTGCGGTCTCGGAAGGCTCTATTATTAT
>Ga0116107_1001887_pt1 | contig 11661 bp, 7 predicted proteins | sample June2015DPH_6_10_FD_88969 | JGI IMG/M metagenome (GOLD analysis project Ga0116107, IMG submission 88969) | Peatland microbial communities from SPRUCE experiment site at the Marcell Experimental Forest, Minnesota, USA - June2015DPH_6_100 | ecosystem: Environmental > Terrestrial > Soil > Wetlands >... | reverse complement strand
GATTTCTTGTGGCTATGGCTCATGCCAGACAGTCTACTGCTTCCTTTTCACTATCGATAGAGCCTTTCGACTCAATTTCGCCTGCCTTTTGACTCTATTTCTCGACGGACGCTAAACATGTACCCGCCTTCACGCATGTGTCTGCGCCGCAGTACCAGATCACCGGCTATCGTTTCGACCTGGATTACAACGTGGACCAGAAAAGGCAATATATTTGGCGGGATGAGAATGAGACAGTTCATAAAACGGTGCCATCCTTCGCCCAGGCAGCCGCTTTGACCGGTAATGTGCAATCCGTTATGAGCATGTGTGATATTGGGGCTGGGATTGTTCTGGCCGGCAATTATAAGAATGCCGGCGGTGCAGGTAAAATTTATCGCTCGACCGATTATGGGCTGACTTGGGATACAGGTTACTCCACCGGCTACGCCGGTGTTTATGCAATAGTTTATTTGGGGAATGGAATTGTGCTGGCCTGTGGTTATTATGGTGGATTTATTCTACGGTCTATTGACTATGGGGTGAGCTGGACCGAAGTGCAGCATGTGGGAGTAGATACCACCACCTGCCTGGCTTACTGTGGAAATGGCATCGTCCTTTGCGGTCATAATGATCCAGGCGCTGCACCGGCCTGCCAGGTCTGGAAAAGCGTTGATTATGGCGCTACGTGGGCACAGGCGCAGGTGTTGGGGGCAGAAGCCCAGGTCTGGGCGCTTTTATACGTCGGTGCGAGTGTCTGCCTGGCAGGGACTGCCACGGCCACGACCGGCAAGATTTATCGTTCTACTGATTATGGTCAAACCTGGGCTTATATTCAGACGCTCGGCGCAGAGACCGGCGTTTATAGCCTGGTTGGCTTGGGCAATGGGATCGTGTTGGCCGGTACCACTGCCGGAGCGAAAATATATAAGAGCAGCGACGCCGGCCTGACTTGGAATTTGGTTTATACGGCCGCCGGGGAGCAGTTTATCTATACCTTGAATACCTTGGGAGCCGGTGTGGTGCTGGCCGGGACCGGCCCAGAGGCCAAGGTGTTCAGGTCCACCGATTATGGCGTGACATGGGGATTGATCCAGGTCCTCGGCACCGAGAATACGATCAGATCCTTTATTACTTTGGGCAATGGATCCACGCTCGCCGGAACCGGCGAGCATGCCCTGATTTACAAATCCTTGAATTGCGCAGCTGACCTGGATGTAATTCATAATCTCGGTTTCCTGCCATCCACAGCGGTCGAGCCATCCGCCTATTTTCTTTTGGCCCAACCCAAGTTTGCGCCGTTGCCGGTGCATCTGAAATATCAATCCAGTGACTTCATCCGGGTAAATCTCCTGCAGGGAGGCACGTATGATTTTGATTGCGCCGAGGTCACCGAGATCCTTGACCTGTCGCAGAAATCCCTGCCTTTCCGGATGATCATCACGCAAACCGCCTGGCTGACGAACACAGCCAGCGGTCCGCTGCCAGGCACCATCGAGCGGGTAGCCGCCTATACGCCACTGGTAACTTCGAACTTTGATTGCATCCTTACCGTTTACGACAATAATCTCCAAGCCGCCATGGATCGGTTGGATGATCATCAGCACGGTGCTCAGTTGTTTGATTTTGATGAGAAGCCGGTTCCGGATGATGCAGATTTATTCCCGCTCGAGGATAGCACCACTGTCACACATCTGACCAGAAAGATTAGTTGGGCCGATATGAAAGCCTTTTTCGGAGGGACTTTCGCCTTTGGGGATGGTTCGGATGGTGATGTTGTGATCAATGTCGATACCACGCTCAGCCGGGATATGCAGTACAACAATTTGACCGTGAATGTCGGCAATAAGTTGAATATGAATGGTTTCATTGTCAAGGTTAAAGGGACTTTGTGGAATAAAGGTCTGATCCATTGTAATGGTGGAGATGGTGGCAATGGTTCAGCCGGTGCAGGGGGAGCGTCTGGATCACCTGCATCAATCAACCGGCAGTATTATTCCAGGAGTGGATATGGAGGTGGTGGTGCCACGGCTGCGGCGGCCGGCACAGCCAATGGGGCGGCCGGTGGAGTTACTGCACCGACGATTAATGCTCTCTTGGCTGAAATGAAAATGCAATCTGGAGGGGGTGGAGGTGGGGGTGGCAATCATGCTTCTACTGCTTTACCTGGTGGAACGTCTACAGCCAATGTTTCAGGCGCGACCGATGGAGGTGGGGGTGCAGGTACAGGTGCGGTTAGTGCGTAATTGGGCGGCGGAGGTGGGGGTGGCGGAGGCGGCGTGATCGAAGTCTGGTGCAGCATCATCAATAATGCCGGTGTGATCAGCGCGAATGGCGGGGCCGGTGGGAATGGGCAATATACCGGGACCACCAAGGCCGGCAATGGTGGTGGAGGGGCAGGTGGAGCGGCCCTGGTCTATTATCACGCCGTTACAGATAGTGGACTTGGCACGGTGCAAGCCAATGGCGGTGCTCCAGGAGCAAATGGTAATGGTGGCAGTGTCGGCAATGCCGGCATGGTTTCCACCATGCAGATGTAGCGGCTAAACCGATCGCGGCAGTGCCTGCAACAGGCGAATTGCCTTTCCTTGTCTTGTATCCTGGTCCTTTGCTTCCGGGTGCGCATTCTGGCAGCCAACCTGCTCAATCCGGTTGCGGCTGCCTGACCACCATCACCGAACAACCGGAATAATGTACCAGCTTGCGCGAAACGCTGCCCATCACACATTCCCTGATCGGGCTGTGACCTCGTGAGCCGGTGACAAGCAGATCAATTTTGTGTTCTTTGACAGTTGCCATGATCTCGGTGGCAGCATCACCCCGCTTTAGGATCCCGGTGGCAGGCTTGCCGGCTGCCTGCAGTGTGGACAGGGCGTCATCCACCAGCTTCTGTCCATCCTGCTCCTCCTTTGCGGCCTGCGCAGCGATCTGATCTGAATCCAGCATCGCCACCGGTGCGCTGCCCATGGGTGTCTCCATGAATAGCATGGACATGGGCGGCGGCGGGAGCACGTGCATCACCCACAGCCGGGCTCCTGCTGGCATCGGCAACCCGCCTAAGAATCGCAGCGCTCGCTGGCTGGAAGCCGAGCCATCCGTCACGACCATGACCTCCCGCAGGCCATGGTACGGTGCGCGCACCACTAGCACCGGGCAGGGGGCGTATTCCACTACCTGCTGGGCCACACCACCCACCAGAATACCCGTCGTGGCACGCAGTCCCTTCGCGCCGATGATGATAAGATCGGGTTTTTGTTCTTCGGCATGCTTCAAAAACTTGACCGTGGGAACCCCCAGTAATAACTCCGGATGTGCAAACAGACCTTTCTCTTTCAAGCGGTTGCAGGTCTGGTTAAGCGCCTCCTCCATTAGGACCAGGTCGGTGGACTGGGTGGGGGAAAAAGCCCGGAAAACGGTCACATCCGTCCCGGAGGCCAGGGGCAGATCCTCCAGCAACGCTAGCGCGGCCTGGGCATGTTCCGAGCGATCATCTCCCAGTAGGATTTTGAATTGCTCGTCCTTCTTTTCAGGTTCCATGAGCCACCTCCTTCCATCGGGTAAAGGAAACCCATCGGCCCCCTTTAAATATACTGTACCACTTCCCAGGCGCGATTTCAAGGCGGAGGAAACCTGCCGGGGGGAAGGATGAAAATAGCAGGCGGTTTGTGAACCGCCTGCCCTAATACTCGTTTCAAGCCTCCCAGCCTCATTCTATGATTGGACGTTCATTCGCTGGGCAACCATTTTTGGATTTGGACCATATTGATTATCACCAGGCTGGCTGTCCGTAAGAGCAAGTACCAGCAGCCAGAAGCCTCCAACGAGTGGGATCAACGATATAAACAACCACCAACCACTTTTTCCAATATCGTACAGCCTTCTTACTCCAACTGCCAACGCAGGCAGAAGTACTGCCAGAGAATATATGGAATAGATGCATGAGAAAACCGTGGATAGAGGAGAAGTGGATGAGGAATTGGAATTCGCATCGACCCCGGCAGCTGTGCCTGCCAGTCCACCGATCACTATTACAATAATCACATTAACCAAAACAAACATCTAATACTCTTTCCTGCGGGCTCTCCCGTTAAATACAGCATATTTCTTCAGGACCTCCAGGTTCCAATTCATGATACACCTCCATGGTTGGAAAATAACTGATCGTGAGTTACCCGCATGATTGCGCGTTGCAAGTCACGCTCCCCTGTTTTATAGGAGTTATGCCGGGGGGCACCCCGATAAGGTGGTTGGTCGTGATGCAGGCTTCCGCCCTGCCGTGCCTTTACCAGCAGTTGCGATTGCATGCGCATGCTTTATGGTATGTATCGCCCAATGAACCAAGAACTTTATGGCAACGTCAGGCAGATAGCATACGAATTGAGCAATTGCGAAGCTCCGGAAGTGTTGTGTGCATAGACCTGCCAGCTCGAACCGCTTGCGGATTCATTGTAGACGAATAGGTTCTGGTTGCCAGCATAGCCGCCCCCGGTCAGATAGGTGGAGGCTGGGCAAGCCTTGACGCTTTGTCCGTTGCCATTCGCTGCAACACTCACCTGGTTCACCACCTGCTGTGGGCTTCCGGAAGTACCGGAGAGGCAGATGGCATAGGCATTCACCAGCTGGTTGGTGGAGGATGTATTCTGTGCATACACCTCCCAACCATTGCTATTGGCTGAATTGCTGTATACCAGCAAGTTGGAACTGGAAGCAAAACCGCCGCCCGTGACGACGCTTCCCGAAGGACAATTCACAACTACATGTCCTATACCGCTGGCAGAAGCCGTCGTCTGGGAATAGACCTGCTGGGTGGTACCGGATGTGTTGGAAAGGCACTCGGCATAGGCATTCAGCGCCTGGCCAGACGCGCTTAGGTTTTGGGCGTCGGCTTCCCAACTGTTGGAGCTGGCAAATGTACTGAAAACCAACAAGCTGGGACTGGCAGCAAAACCACCACCCGTGACTATGCTACCGGATGGACAGGTTGCCACTGCATGCCCGGCCCCGGAAGCCGGGACAGAGACCTGGGTAACCACCTGGCTGACAGAAGGTTGGAATAGGATCGGGATGACCGGTATATGCGGAATGTGTACTATCGGCCCGCTGGAAGTGGCTGTTGGGGTGGCGGTCGGTGCGACAACAGTGACCTTGATCCAGAACGGCCCGTTGGTTGCTCCCAGGCCAAACAATACTCCGGAGGCATTGCGTAGGGTCCATGTGCCGGAGTAATTCCCGGGTGTCACCGGGGCTACCATATTGACGGCAACATCCACTTCCTGCCCGGGCGCGACATTCCCCGTCAGAGGGACCGCGCTCGGGGCACTCATGGCATTGCCATTGACGAACACAACGTTATATGAAGTGGTCCAGGTGCAGGCTCCTATGTTCTTCAACCGCCAGGTCTTGATAAAGGCAACCCCGGGGTTCTCGCTGGTGCCATCCGGAATGGTCTCGGAAATGAATTGGGCATTGTCACAGACCTGGGTCGACGCGACGATGGGTGTATTGGTTGGGACCGCCAGGGTCGCGGGGATGGAGGTATCCGTGGCCGGGATGACTGTTGCAGCGACGGGTGTGTCAGTGGCAGAGTTGCCGGGGGTGGGCAGCTGGACCAGTGCCGTGACCGTTTGCGCCACGGCCGTGGCAGCCGCGCCCGGATTGGTCCCTGTACCGGCTGACTGGAGATTGCACGCCAAGATTGCCAGGACAAGTAGGAAAACGGGAACAAGGTAAGCGCGATTTTTCTTCATATATCTCTCCTCTTGATATATGGATATTTTATATCAAATATGTAAAATGCACACCCCCCGCTTTTATCCTATTGAGAGCAGAGCATTTAATCGGATATTTAGGCGGACGACAGTGCTGTCCGCACACCCTTCGTTCCCCCTTTTATCGAGATGTTCCTGTCTAGATGTGAACTCCTGCAAAATGGAGTAACAATACAGCCAATGCCAGGATGGGGACCAGCAGGAGCGGCAGTGTGAAGAACAGACAGCAGCACGGGCGCCGGTAGCCCCACCGCCAGGGTCGATTCATCCAACGCATTCTACGGTGCCAACTATAACCTCTACGCATATCAGCCTCCAATTTATCTTATGATGATTACGAAAAGGAGCAGAAAAGGTTGTAAGGGGGGGTAATTAGGGTCTTCGGCCAGTTCGCAGTAATCGCCGAAATGTCCTCCGATTTCGATATTTCTGCTGCGAGGGCATGGGAATGAGTTAGAATTGAGAAAGAACCAGGTATGCGTAGGAAGATCATCCTACGCAGGAGGCTCCCATGGAGAAGTTTCACATCGAAGGCGGAATACCACTGAAAGGAGAAATGACGCCATCCGGTAACAAGAACGCGGCCTTGCCCATCCTGGCTGCCATACTCATGACGGATGAACCGGTCATCCTGCACAATGTTCCCAACATTCGTGACGTGAACGATATGCGCAAGCTGGTTGCCAGTCTGGGGGTAAAATTCGAAGACTTGGGGGCTGGTTCCTGGCGGATTGCCGCCCGTAGCGTGCGGCCGGCCGACCTGGACCCGGACCTATGCCGGCGCATCCGCGCTTCCATCCTGCTGGCCGGCCCAATGCTTTCCCGCACCGGGGACTTCCAACTGCCACCGCCGGGCGGGGATGTGATCGGCCGTCGCCGGCTGGATACCCATAACCTGGCACTCAAGGCCCTCGGTGCGCAGGTAAACTACGCCCGCTCGGCGTTTACCTTCAAGGCGAAACATCTCAAAGCTGCCAATATTTTGCTGGACGAGGCTTCCGTAACCGCCACAGAGAATGTCTTGATGGCCGCGGTAACTGCCAGCGGGACAACCGTCATCCGCAACTCGGCTTCCGAGCCGCACATCCAGGACCTGTGCCAGATGCTGAATGCGTTGGGAGCCAATATTACCGGGATCGGATCCAACACGCTATATATAGAAGGAGTTGAACGTCTGCATGGCGGGGAGTTTACGATCGGGCCGGATTATCTCGAAGTGGTCAGTTTCATCGGCGCAGCGGTGGTCACCCACGGCGAGCTGCGCATCCACAATGCCGGCAACCAGTACCTGGATATGATCCGCTTCGTCTTCCGCCGTTTGGGCGTAACCTGGGAAGTGGATGGGGCGGATATCTTGGTCCCTGCAAAACAGCGCTTGAAGATCGAGCCGGACTTGGGAAATGCCATCCCGGAGATCAAATCCAATGTCTGGCCGGGTTTCCCAACCGACCTGGTCAGTATAGCCATCACGGTGGCCACCCAGGCGCGTGGCAGCGTCCTGTTCCACGACTGGATGTACCCGGGGCGCATGTATTTCACGGATAAGCTGGTGGCTATGGGCGCCCAGATTGTCTTGTGCGATCCGCACCGGGTCATCGTTACCGGGCCTTCCAAGTTGTTCGGAGAAAAAGTGGAAAGCCCCGATATCCGCGCCGGGATGGCCCTGCTGCTGGCAGCCCTAGCCGTGCCGGGCAAATCCACCATCCGCAATGTCGGCCAGATTGACCGCGGCTACGAACGGGTCGATGAAAAACTGCGTTCCCTGGGCGCGAATATTGAACGCCTGACCGAGAAATAAGCTGCTCGTTTTCGCCGGCGCATCGGCATCATGCGTGTCTTGCCGGACGCAAGGACGTTTGGGCGTTTGTGTTGCGGCCCGCTTTTCGCAGAACCTCCCGTGCAATCCAACCAACGCTCAGGCAGAACCGGGGTTCTGGCTGGCCTGGTCCGGACCGGGCAAATTGGTTTTACAGGAGACGCCTGAAGAAGTGGGAAGATATAGGCCATTAGTGAGGCAAGCGAAAGGGGCATGGGGCCGGTTAAGAAGGCGGCGGCGATTTGCTACCGGCGGAAGGATACTTCCATTGAAATCCTTTTGGTAAGGGCGCATGGAGGCGGATGGATCTTCCCCAAAGGCAGCATCGAGCCCGGTGAAAAAGCCTGGAAGGCTGCCCAAAGGGAAGCTTTTGAAGAGGCTGGGGTAACCGGTCAAATTCTGCATAAGCGGCTGACCACTTTTCTCCATTTCAAACAATCCTCCAGGAATACAGGTACAGAGTACCATGTTGCCGCTTTTCTCCTTTTGGTGATGAGCATGCAATCGCCTGAGGAAAAAGAACGCCAGCCTACCTGGTTCTCTCCAGAAGATGCCGAGAGAGCCATAATCCAATTCAGGCAATTCAAATACGCCGAAGAATACAAACGCGTGATACGGCTGGCTCTGGCGGGCTTGACGGGCAGGCATCCATGATCGAGCGTAATTCAATTTTTCAATTCCGTACTCCCAGAGGAGCTGGATAGAGGACTGATTCCTTCAATCGAGCATAGACCGCCCATTTTGATGGTTTATTCGGAGGTCCAAATGGCTATTATCCGGCGCTGCTCCCGGCCAGGCACCAGTTCACCCCTCAGCCCTACTCAACCAGTCCAGTTCCAGCGGATACACCCGAGGCAACCATTAGCGGGATGGACAGGATGTGGTGGACCGAACAAAGCTCAAAGGTCATCTGGCATCCCGGCTATGATCTGTGCGATCCGTAACATTATCTGAAAGTTGTCAGCCAAGTGTAAATTTGCGCCCCGGATAACAGTGTTACAATTAAATCGGCTAATAATACCAATTATCTAAGATTTCAGCCCAGGTGAGAATCTCGCAAGGTTGTGGATGAAAAGACGATATTTCCGCTTCAGTTTTCTTTTATGGCCGGGTATATGTTCGTTGTTGCTTATTCTGGGAGTGAGCAGGGCGGCGGCTTTCAGTTGGGATCCCTTATCCCTGGCACGTAAACCAATCTTGGCATCCAATGGGACCACCCTTTACAACGGGGTCGCCCCGCTGGTGATGTTGGTGGATACCAATCCTGCCATGCAGGGATTAAAGGTCCCCGGGCCTGCCGTCTCTGCACTAGGAAATGGACCCGGTGCATCTTTCTCGATCACTTTTATCGCAGCCGGTGGCAAAGATTTATGGGGGCAGGCGTGCATCGCTTTCCCGGATGCAGCCAGGACGGCCTTTAATACCGCCGCCGCCATTTGGGCCAATACGCTGCAATCCTCGGTCCCGATCACGATCCAGGCCTGCTGGGCCAACCTGGGTTCCACTTCCATCCTGGGATACTCGGGTGGGCAGCCGCTCATTCGTGATTTTAGCAGTAATTTTAGCGGGGAGCCCAAGCCAAACACCTGGTACTTTGGTGCGCTGGCGAATGCCTTGAATGGAACCGACCTTTCTCCTTCAAGTTACGATGATAATATTACATATAACTCGGGGTTCTCCTGGTACTACGGTACGGATGGCAACACGCCCGCGGGACAATATGACCTGGTTACGGTTGCCGCACACGAAATTGGCCACGGCCTGGGTGTTGCTGGGTCCGCAAATTACTCGTCAGGGACAGGCAGTTACGCATATTCAGGATATCCGGTTGTTTACGATACATTTATTGAGGATGCGGTCGGGAATAAGTTGACCACTTATGCCAATCCCTCCACCGTCCTTGGATCGTTATTAACTTCAAATAGTCTATGGTTCGATGGTAGCAATGCCGATTTCGCTAACGGGGGCAGCCGCGTAAAGATATATGCGCCCTCTACTTGGGCGGGCGGCTCGAGTTATTCACATCTGGATTACAGTACTTTCGCCGGAACCGTAAACAGCATGATGGTCTATGCGATCGCTCCTGGATCGGCAAACCATAATCCCGGCCCGGTCACCACTGGATTGTTGGAAGATGAGGGCTGGCATCCCGCTGGTTGGCAGCCGCCTCCGACTTCCATTCCCAGCAACACGCCGACCATCACACTTACGCCAACAATCACATTTACCCCAACTAATACCGCCACACGTACGGATACACCCACGGCTACAATAACGCGCACCCCCACCAACACGCCCACCATTACCTTCACGCCGACCAACACATTTACACCGACCATCACATTTACGCCGACGACCACATTCACTCCATCTGACACGTTCACGCCTAGCAACACGGCCACGCCTACCGATACACCCACGGCCACGTCGACCAGCACCCCCACTGGCACGCGCACGCCTACCTATACGCCAACCATCACTTTCACTCCAACCAGCACAGCCACCCGCACCGATACACCCACGGCCACGGCAACGCGCACCCCCACCAATACACGCACGCCTACTTCCTCGCCGACTATCACGTTCACGCCCACCAGCACAGCCACACGCACGGACACGCCCACCGCCACGTCGACACGCACCCCCACCAGTTCGCGCACGCCCACTCTCACGCGCACCCCCACCAGCACTGTCGTTCCGGGCCAGCCCGGTGTGCCTGCCCTGCTTTCCCCCGCCAATAATGCCCTGGTGACCGGCTACACCCCCCGGCTGGATTGGAGCAATCCTGCTTTCGCAGACCATTACTATCTCCAGGTCGGGACGGATCCCGCCGTCACTGACCTTGTCTTGGATGAACCGGATATCCTTCCATCTGAGTTCACGCCTTCCAGCGATCTCACCCCCAACACCAAGTATTACTGGCACGTACAGGCCTGCAACAGCCTGGGTGCCTGCAGCTCTTGGTCTGCGGTGCGCTCTTTCCGGACGGTCCTGCCGGTTCCGATTAGCCTGAGCGCCGACGGCTCGACGCAGGATCTGCGTCCCAGCCTTATCTGGAACATGCCTCCCTACCCTCTCCCGAATGCAACCAGTTACAACGTGCAATTCTCCCGGAACAACATCTTCACCCAGGTCATTTCCACCTGGACAGCCACCGGCATGAACTATATTCCTACCTCCAGCCTGCCCCGCAACCTGACCCTCTACTGGCGCGTGCGTGCCAACGGGGCCAACGGCCCAGACGCCTGGTCAGACTTCAGCACTTACGCTACCGGCAACCCGCCCAGCACACCCAGCCTACTTACCCCGGCCAGCAATGCCCTTACAATCAACTACACCCCCCTGCTGGATTGGTCTGATACAAGTATCCCCCAGGGAGCAGCAGCCTTCGACCACTACGTCCTGCAGGTAGATGACAATGCCGAATTCTCCAGCCCGTTCGTGACCAAGACCTTGATTGGCCAGATACATAATTCAAGTACCCCTCCGGCAACTACCCTGCTACCCAACACCACGTATTCCTGGCGCGTGCAGGCCTGCAATACCAGTGCCGAGTGCAGCGCCTGGTCCTCCGTCCGCACCTTCCGGACTGCCCTACCGGCGCCGCTTGGCCTGAGCGCCGACGGCTCGACTCAGGACCTTCGCCCCAATCTAACCTGGAACATGCCAACCTACCCTCTTCCGAATGCGACCAGTTACAACGTGCAATTCTCCAAGAACAACATCTTCACCCAGGTCGTTTCCACCTGGACAGCCACCGGCATGAACTATATTCCCACCTCCAGCCTGCCCCGCAACCTGACCCTCTACTGGCATGTGCGTGCCAACGGGGCCAATGGCCCGGGCGCCTGGTCAGACTTCAGCACTTATACTACCGGCAACCCGCCCAGCACACCCAGCCTGCTGGCTCCGCCTAGCAACACCCTGGTAAGCAGCTACACGCCCCTGCTGGATTGGTCTGATACAAGTATCCCCCAGGGAGCAGCAGCCTTCGACCACTATGTCCTGCAGATCGCTGTCCATGCCAGTTTCTCCAGCCCAATCCTGACCCAGAATGGGTATGGCCAGACCTACAATTCCAGCGGCGCTCCCGCGACT
>Ga0116107_1001880_pt1 | contig 11688 bp, 15 predicted proteins | sample June2015DPH_6_10_FD_88969 | JGI IMG/M metagenome (GOLD analysis project Ga0116107, IMG submission 88969) | Peatland microbial communities from SPRUCE experiment site at the Marcell Experimental Forest, Minnesota, USA - June2015DPH_6_100 | ecosystem: Environmental > Terrestrial > Soil > Wetlands... | reverse complement strand
CAAGCGCGCAGGCTGCTTGAATCGGGCGTCGATCCGTCCGCTCAGCGCAGGGAAGTCAAGGCCGCCGAGGCGCTCGTTGCGGCCAGCACCTTCGGAGTCGTCGCGGCCGAAGTGCTCGCCAACAAAGAGGCGAACGAAGCGGCGGACTCGACGTTGAGCAAGAACCGATGGCTGCTCGAAAACCTGGCCGCGCCCCTGGCCTCGCGGCCGATCGCCGAGATCACCGCCGCTGAAATTCTCGATCTCCTCCGGCGGGTCGAAAAGACCGGCCGCCGCGAATCGGCGCGGCGCTTACGCGGCGCGATCGGCAGCGTCTTTCGCTACGCGATCGTGACCTTGCGAGCGACGAGCGATCCGACGCTTGCCATCCACGGGGCGCTGCTTGCGCCGAAAGTGCGCCACCGGGCCGCGATCCTCGACGAAAAAGAATTCGGCGGATTGATGCGCGCGATCGACGCATACGACGGGTGGCCGACCCTCACCGCCGCGTTGAAGTTCACGGCGCTGACGTTCGCGCGTCCGGGAGAAGTGCGGGGCGCGCTCCGCAAAGAATTCGATCTCGCGAAGGCCGTCTGGCGCATTGCTCCGGAGCGCGGCAAAATGCGTCGGCCGCACGACGTGCCGCTGTCTCCGCAAGCGATGCGAGTCATCGAGGATATCTGGCCGCTGTCGGATCATAACGAGTTGGTGTTCGCGTCGATCCGGTCGCCGCGGAAGCCGCTATCCGAAAGCGCCATGAATTCGGCGCTGCGGCGGATGGGCTACACGGCCGACGAAATGACCGCGCACGGCTTCCGGTCATCCGCGAGCACGATCCTCAATTCGCGCGGCTTCAATCCCGATGTGATCGAAGCGGCGCTCGGCCATCAAGACGAGGACGAAATCCGGCGCACGTACAATCGCGCGAAATACTGGCAGGAACGGGTGAAGCTGATGAACGATTGGGCTGATCTGCTCGACGCGTTCCGTGGGATGCGGTGAAGGGCCCGCGCTCCGCGTTCAAGAGCCGTCACCACTATCGCAGCTTCAAAAACTCGGAGCGCGAGAGCTTGGCCTGTTTGAGAATGTCGCGTGTGTCTATCATCGACAGATCGCCGGGGTGCATCGAAACGGTCGTCCGTCTTGTGGGATCGCTTCGGTGCACCAGGTAATGATGGGAACCGTTTGATCGTTGTATTTGAAAACCCGCGCGCTCCAGCACGGCGAGCATTTGCCGCGCCGTGATCTGGGGCAACCGCGTCATACACGGGCGAGCTTCACCGGCACGATCTCCTTGATCGCAGTTCGTGGTTCGGAATCGGACGCCGGAATCGGACGCCCTTCATCGCGATACACCTCCAGACATAGCTCCAACGCTTCTCGCGCCATCGCGCGGGCCTCTTCCAAGGTGTTCCCGTGCGAGACGAGTTCCGGGAATGCGGCGCAGCGCACCGCGTAGCCGCCTTCCGGATCGGGGCGGAACGTGCACACGTACTGTGCATGCAGCGTGGTGATTGTTTCGCTTCGCTTCATAGGGGGCATGATAGCACAATGCACGGTTCCGGCACGCTGCGCGACGACCGGAGAAGAAAGGGAAGCCGTCGGACGAGCCGGCGGCTTTCGGAGCTACAGATGCAGGGAAAGACCGTCCCGCTTGATAAGCTCCTTCTTGAGGTGCCACGCGATCACGAGGCACGCGCTTGTCTCGCTGCGGTACGGCCCTCGCCATTGATCGGCGCTGTCGGTCTTGCGGACGAACCAGCCCTTGCCGTTCGATTTCACGGTCCAGCTCGCGAGGGCATAGATGCGTTGACGGTTGTCGAGCATGGCTCAGTACTCCTCTGCGAGCATGAGCGTGAGCACGCGGGTCGTCTTCGCGGGGTCGGCGGGATCGGCAGAGCCGGCTTCAAGGCTGGGGTCGTAGTAATCCAGCTTGAAAAAGAACTTGCGGCCCGCAAGGTCGAAGCTCCCGAAGTCGTGCTCGCCACGCGGGTCGTTGTCGCCATTGAAGGCGTCGAACGTTGCGACTTTTCGGATCACCATCGCGCGCACGTCGCTCGGCAGGGCGTCGACGCCCGCCGTCAGCACCGTGCGGCCGAGTGCCGGATCGAAGGTCTTCCGAAACGCGTCGTTGAGGTCGCGAATGCGTTCGCGAGTCGGTTTGTCAGTGAGCGACATGTACTCCTCCACGCAATCGACGCGCCGCTATGGCGCGCCGAGCGGCGGGGAGGAGTTCCGTCAATCATTATACTCGGGGTCGTAATCGGGGCAGTCTGCGGCGTCGGCGGGGGGATCGTCGTCTGCGAGGGAGTCGATAAACTCGGCGAGGTCCTCCGGCGTGAGAGCGAACCCATTGTTCGCTAGATTGGCGCGGGCTCTGAGTATCTTGGGGCCTTGGTGTTTGGAGTCGGCTGCCATGCGGACATTATAGCGCCGGACCGACGTGCACGCCGCCAACTGTCCCATTCATGGTCATTCATGGGACAGTTTGCACATGGTGCGCCGGGGGCTGCATACGTGCGTGGGGAAAGGGACATTGTGCAACTTAAAGGCCTCCCTCCAGGAATTCGAGAGAGGCCTTTGCGTTGCCGCAGAACTAACTGCAACTTCGCAGTTTCGCATGCGTGTCCACTAGAAGCAGGGTCCAGCCGAATCCAAGAACCATCCCAATAACAAGATAAACGAACTCGACGGGAGGGGGGTAGACACACGAAACAACTGGACCGCTCTGGATCAGCGACAGGCAGGCTGCGCCGGTCAGAAACAACATTATTGCTACGTTCTTCATCGCCATGCCGTGGATGCCTCGCATTTCGCCGGAGGCAAATGCGAGGTCGCAGACGTGGCCGCAATCTATCTACAGAGTATCTACGTACGATACCTGTGTCAAGGAGAATTGGACCCGCTATTGTGTTTCAAGTGCGGGCGGCGTATTCCTTGTGGTTGCTTTCGTGGGAGGGGTGGCCCGTGAACTCGTACACATGTCCGGAATGGGAGAAGATGCCCGGCATGCGGTGTCACCGGTATTTTGAGGGGGCGTGGCACGTACGTGTCGTAGCAGCGTGTGGCGGTGTGGTTCTCGGATTGGCTGCTCCCGCTGTGAAGTTTTACCAAGCGTTATCTATATCTACTGGTTTCCCATCGCCACTTGCAAATACCTTAATGTTAAGCGGGTTGGGTCTCACTGTGGCCGCCGTCGTGGGCCTATGGTTGACCCTGGATCACGAGCGTGAGCCCTGGGCAACGCTTATCACAGGAGCGTCGCTGCCCGCGTTGTTATATGGATGGATGAATATCAATAGTTTTGGTTAATGGCTTCGTTTGCGCGTCGCCACAGTTGTGACGGGAGAGTGGTTTGATATCAGCTTGAAGGTCGAGGGCCGACTATGAAGAATTCGTCTTTTGCCTTGGTGGCAACGATCGGGTTTCTGAGTGCGGCTATGGCAATCGGGTGGCTCGTCGGAGCAGGGGCGCAACAGTCCGTAGACACGGTGTGTCTAGAACAAGATTCGGGAGGCCCCGCTAAGGGGTTGGTTACAGGGAGTGAGTACGTCGCACTTGATTTTTGGGACAAATTGAAGCTAAGCAATACGTACTTCACCAGCCCACAAACAATAAAGAGCTTAGATATTGTATACGAATTCGGGTATGGTGAATTTAGTCCCAGCAATATTAGCGCTATAGTTGTGGCTGCCAAGAACAAGCAATTGGCATTTGCAATACCTGACTCGAACAGTGCCGGGGAAAAGGCCGCCTTCAAGATTGCTGACTTGCAGTCGGTAAGAGATAGCTTTGGTTTGAAAAATTATGACGAACTTCTAAGTTGCATGCAAAAGAATAAGATTTCTATTGTGTCTTTTTCGCCACAACTATTGGAGCAACCTTCGGTCGAAATACTTGGCGATGTCAGAGAGTTTGGGACTTCAAGGCAACGTTAAACCTGTACAAGCTGGTCGAATAAAGGACGTTGTGCTGGGAGTTGCGTCCTGAAGTGCAACCATGGTACACTTGCACTGTCCCGAAAAGAGCCTTTATCGGGACAGTACCCTTTGTGAACGCCCGAATTTCAGCCGCGAAACGGGGCAAGCGGAAGCCTGCTCCGAACGCCGTAAATGGGACAGTACCCCCGCGGCGGCTTTTGAATGCGAAGCGCCGGCCACGCGAATACCTCACCGTCAAGGAAGTGGGGAAGCTCATCGAAGGCGCGCGGTCGCGCGGCCGGTACGGGCACCGCGACGCGACGATGATCCTCGTCGCGTATCGGCATGGGCTGCGGGCGTCAGAGCTGTGCGCGCTCCGCTGGGATCAAGTCGATCTGGAGCGCGGGCTCATGCACGTGCGGCGTCTCAAGAACGGGACGCCGAGCGTGCATCCGATGGGCGGTGGCGAGATTCGCGCGCTGCGGCGTTTGAAGCGCGAGGAAATCGAATCGAGGTACGTCTTCCTAACCGAACGTCGCGCGCCAATGACGGCGGCCGGGTTCCGCAAGATGGTGGCGCGAACAGCGGAGACGGGGAAGTTTCCGTTTCCGGTGCATCCGCATATGCTGCGCCACGCGTGCGGCTACAAGCTCGCCAACGACGGGCAGGACACGCGCGCGGTGCAGCACTACCTCGGACACAAGAACATTCAGCACACGGTACGCTACACCGAATTGTCGCCGGAGCGGTTCAAATCGTTTTGGGAGGATTGAGGGGCTAAGCAAGCCGCTCGCGAAGCGCGCTACCCATAGCGCCGTAGCGAGCGAGCGGCCTGCTCCGCCTCAGCTACACCACACCACGGGACACGATCGTTGCAACGATCTGAGCGTTGATGTAGCCAACCGCGAACCCGCTCCCGGGTGACCGCAGATCGTCTACTGCGAGCAAGAACCTCGATCCTTGAAATCAGGGCATCTGACGTAAATGGCACAGTTTAAGATTGCAGTTTGCGGACCACATGGGTCTGGCAAGACTACCCTTGCAAAAACGATCTGCCGATTGGCGAAATCGGAATTGCCTCAGGTTACCTGGGCCACAATAGGAGATGTGGCACGGGACTGCCCATTTCCCATCGGCGAGTTTACCTGTGAGGAAGCTCAACGCTGGATTTTGGATGAACGCAATAGGCTAGAGACTTCCTCGCAAGGGTTCCTGGTTAGCGATGGATGCATGCTTAACGATTGCGCCTATTACTGGCATTGGGCTGGACGGCTGCCCGAGAATTACAACGAAGCCATCAAGCTCGCAAGCATGTTTGACATGGTCATACGGCTTCCTGCCGACGCACGCCTATGCACTTCGGACGGGGTTCGTCCCACATCTATAGAGTTCTTAAACAATATTGATGCCCTTATGGATCGGTTGTTCATGCCGTTTACGAATATATATCGTTTGCCACAGCACGATTTGTTAAGCCGCGAGGTATTCATACACGACGAAGTTATGACGCTAGTTCGTAACCGTCTCCACAATTAACAGGCGTATTTCAATCGACGCAACACGCTGTCGTTAGGACACGTGTCGTCCGAATTCTTCATAGACGACGAACCAACGACACTACAGGATACTTACGGCAGTAAGTTTACCGGCGTGATCATAATTGGCTTGCCACAGCCTGACTAACAAACTCTCCTATTCCAGGTAATGCATTTCCAAGATCGACCTCTTCAAAATCAACCCAACGTAACCGACGAACCTCTGACGGCTCAAAACTCGTCTTTGTTCTGCCACCAACTATCCTGCAAAGATAACCAAGCAATATAACGCTCAACGAGTACTTTTCATACCGCCAAACATTTGTGTGTGCGTACGGAATGAGTTTAACCGGTTCAACGTCCAGCCCCGTCTCCTCAAAAATCTCCCGCCTTACGGCGTCAGCTGGGTGTTCTCCAAATTCCACCGTGCCTCCCGGAAGGTCCCACTTCCCGTCGGCATCCGGCAATTCAGGCTCGAACCTTTGGCTCAACAAAATGCGGCGATTATGCACAATGCATCCAATTACCACCGTGATTTGCCGCTTCTCAAGTTCGCTTGATGCAACGGTTGCGGCTCCAACGGCGCTCTCCGCGGCTCCGTTTGCTTGAGCTCGAACAAGACCTGACATCGGTCGATCTCCCTTCATACCCCGCCCACAAGGGCTATAATACGCTCTACCTCCTCACTGATAATTCGACGCTTGTAACAAGGTAACAATAATACACCTTCCTGGGCGCTTAGGATTGCTGCCTTCTCACTATCGGTGAAACCACGGTATTCACGAGTCTCACATAGCCTCCGAAATATCGTGAGATCAAACGCGCGCAGCCTAAGAGCCCGCTCGTCATGGGATCGAATCCGCCCAACGAGAGCAGCACGCGTGCGTGGCCAATCGTCAACGCCTCGCCGAACTTTATCCACAAGATACGTATCTGGACCGCGATCAACCAAATCCCCATAGTACACTAGATGATAAACTCTCATTCTGATGTCGTCAGGTGAATCATCCTTCAGCTGCGCGAGGTAATCGACCTCACACGTCTCGTCGTTAAATAACATCAGACCACTTGCCATAGTACCTTTGACAATCGAATTCTCCACTATCTCACCCCTCGCAACCTTGCTATAGAGATCCTTTAATTGTGCAGAGGACCCAATGCGGCCCAAGTAGTACGCAGCACCGTTGCGAATCCGTAGTCCTTTATCTGCTTCACCGCCAGGCCCGCAACGGTTGCGAAAGTAAATTTCTTTCAGCCTTTTTTCGACTTCGCCGGTAGGCGCGCCGGCGTGCTCAAATCTTTCGCGAACAAAAGTGTTAACCTCGTAGTTGACGACGGTCTGCAACGCATCCTCTAGGGGAGGCTTGTCGTATAACAGGGAATCAACCAACACTTCCGCAACAAGGAATTCCTGCAATGATTCGTGTCTAAAGGACCGAACTTCCGCTGTATCCGGCGACCCAACAAATTCCGGAAGGTCAAGCAAGGAGATAAATGCGCGACTTTCGAAAAGGTTAAGTTTTACAAATCCCGATTCGCGGCCAACCGCGGTTGCCAACTGCCCGAGGGTTATTGAGTCACACTTTGAATAATCCCGTTGCCGGAGATACAACCACCATGCCGCCAATTTAAACGCGTTCATAAGAATGGTAGAATTCACGATTTCGCTGCCATCTCGACCTGCCTCCGATGCAACCCAATTCTCAAAGAAAAGAGAGTACAGCTTCGCTCTGTTCTGAATTACAAGCCGTTGAGGTTTTGCTTGGTACCGCCAGATAGCAACAAGCATGGTAGCCGCCAAGGGTGTCCGCAGGAGTGTAGTAAGACCGTTAGTGCGAATGCAATCGTAAAAGTCTGCCACCTCGACGCGCCAATTAGCAGTTGTCTTTCTAAAGTACGCCTCAATAAATGGGCGGACCTCTCGTTCAATATCCCACTCTTGTAACTCAAGTACCTCGCGATGGAGCGTTTGAAACGTGGCTTCTCCAGCAATCCTAAGAAAAGCCTCTTTCCGACTTGCAAGTATATGCCATTCCTTAAGAATCTCCCATCTAGCGACTTGGGACCTTTCCTCGTCGGTGCAACGCGCCATATACTCGTCCAGGCCGTCAAGAAAAACAAGGACTTTTGCAGAACGAAGAACGCGGTCGGTTAACTTGGTGCCGAGTGGCGACATAGCCAGGAGGCATCGCACAACCTCAGCTTTGTCATATTTTTTGGCCCCTCTCAACATTCTAAGTTCTACAAACAAAGGCACTGTTTCAGTAAACCCTCGCAGAAACAAATCGGCGTAGCTTAGGTAAGTCCGAACTAAGCATGTGGTTTTACCGACCCCAGATTGACCGATAACGGCGATGCTGACACCTTCCACAAAAAAGCGACCCATCCACTCGTCGAACCGCACCTCCTCGGCAGTTGGGATTTTTCGTGGCGTCACGCGCGGGTCAACAAACACGTCAGGAAACAAAAATGAAAACGATTCCCGCGCGGCCAAATGACGAAGCAGAGACATATTCTCCACCTGCTGCTTCTGTAACGCGACCAGAGCTTTGAGCGAATCTCGTCCCCCTTCTCGATTCTTGTTTACGGCCAGGTTTCGCCAACCGGTCCGTCTTGACCGAGAGCCTTTGCGAACGCCACTATCCGGTGGCTCCACGAACTGACCCGACTGAACGAGCGATAAAGCGAACGATGCTGCTGTATGGCAGGCGTAGAGGGTCCATTCCTGAACTCGCTCCATCCCCACAACATCGCTTACACCTCGAACGGCGATGGTCGGATAAACATGATCCCGCCGATTTGCCGCGCGCATTGCACCAGCGAGTTCCATCTCAAACGCGCCGATGCTTCGCATCGCGACCTGTAAGCTCTCGACAGGCTCCACCTTCTTCATCAGAGTATTTGATGAAGCGATCGTGACCAGGGAACAATGCGGGGCTCGCGCGCCATTCCCAAAGTTTTGCCGCATACTTGCAATGATCTTTTTCCTCCATTCATTCGGACCATACAATCTGCCATCTTCCGGTACTTTCGGCACAATTAGAGCCGGTGGATGCATGCTGATCCGTTCGAACGTGTTCCATGGTGGCCATTCCGAAATGATAACAGGAGCGTGCTCCACGAAGTCCCCAACAAGTGGGTGCAGTGGCAAGGTCTGACTATCGAACGACGTTTTCGCGTCACTCATAGCTAGGATACTCACATCCTGGACACGTGCCGGGATAAGCACGTCTCCTAAACTATACTCATAGGCGGGGACAGCCCCGGCTATTCCCACGACAATAATGGCCTGCGGTTGTAGATCATCGATAAGATCGTTCGCCGCCTGTTGAGCCTCTCCCTCCCCCTGGTTTATGCATCTGACGCAGGCGACTCGGTAGGTGATACCCTGAAGCCCGAGTACTTCGGCCACCCCGTATTTTCGTCTACCCCCAATCCAGGATGAAATCGGAAATCGGTCTCCAGTAACAGCTTCGTATTCCTCGACCTTAATCGAAATAAGCCCATAATGGATTGACATGTGACCGCTTAACAAGCTACGCGCTCGCCCCACAATCCTGCGTATCCCTTGACGGCGCTGTTTCAAGTTCAAACCTGTTCTGCTGGATTAAGAGCGTCGGCCAGGAGCTTCATGCTTACCCATTCGTCCCTTGTAAAGGTATTGCTCTCAACTGTAACCGGTATGTGGTACGGTCCGTTCGGTTCCTCTCTGTAACCCCATCGTTGCTTCTGTGCCCACAACTCGGTGCCCCTCAGAAGCATGAGCGGAAACGCCCTAATTTTGGGGCAATCGAGGCCTTGGAGGTAGCTCACGCTCTCTTGAAATGACCGAACCGTTTGCGTGGGAAGTCCGTAAATTAGGGTCACTTCATAGTCAATCTGCCGGCGGTTCAAATCCCTGAAAACATGCGATATCCGGTCCAGATCGTTGCGGCGATTAATGGCAAGACATTCACTCGGTATGATCGATTGGAGGCCAAACTCAAGACATACATTCAATGCTTTGCACAAGTCCAAAAATCTCGCACCCTCCGCTCCTCGAATCAGGTCGGCGCGACATTGCAACGAAAGTCTGAAGTGGGCTCCCATAGTTGCAATCTGCTCAAGTATCCAGAGATAGTCATGACCAATATTAAAGACGGGGTCAACAATGTTTATCTTGTTAACATTCTTGTCTGAAAGAAATTTCAGCTCCGCGATCGTTGTCTCGCGATTACCCGGATACACCTTAGGGTGTTCTAAATCTCTATGTGCACAAAAGGAACAACGATACGGACAGCCCCTCTTGGTCTCGGTACGGACCTTTCTTTGATTTTGAGAAACAGGAATTGTGCCGTTGAGGTACGGTGAAGGCAGGGAGGCAAGATCGACTTCTTCATTGAGGATTCGGGGGAGTGTCGAAGAAGCTTCAGTCAACGCTCTAAGCAGCGACAACTCTCCGAACCCGCGCACAAATACCTGAGCATCTGGATAGTCAGAATCTAGTGAGCTCGAATAGTGGATCTGATTACCACCAAGTACTATACGACCCGCGAAGCCGCTGCGTCGAAGTGCAGCTATGATTGGATTGATCAAGGACTCGGCCCATATATAACATGAAATAGCCACAGTGTCAAAATTGCAGGTACCAAATTGCGACAATATCCTGCGTAATGCTTGCTCTGGGGAAAGTGTCGGGGTCTGAAGGAGATTGAACGATACGTGTTCAATTTCGATGTCTCGGCATAACCAGTGGGTCTTTAAGAACGACAGCAAACACCCAATGGCGAATGAGGTCGGCGGCTCGGCCTCAGATATCAGGTCAAACGAAATGAGCAGTGCGCGTTTCACCGGGCCGGTTGATTCGGGTCGCTGTGACATGTGGCAACTTAGTGCCCAGGAATGAGACCAAACGAAATTTGAAGGAAAATTTGCTGCATTGCAAGCCAACAAGTAATAAGGGGGGAGGGGTGGGTTTGCGGAAGTCACTCCAAATGGGAAACCCCCGAAAAAATGGGGAAGCGAGCTAGGGTCGCACTGGTGGAGTGCGGCAGGTGACTCCGTGCATCTGGTCTCCCGACCTCCGTATCGGCGCTCACGTGCCACTGCATATCATGTGAGCGCTTCGAAGAACACCCTTGGCTCGCTCGATGGCGGATTTGGCGACGGCACGTGAGTTCGCGCGCGGCCTCACGGCGTTTCCGTGAGGGCAATTTTAGCGGGCTGCGAAGGCTTGCGACGGCCACTCGCGAAAAAAGAAGCGTACCAGCAAAGGTACGCTTTCGTGTAGGAGAGAGCCCCGCGTCGACCGCAGGGCTCAAGGCTTATGTCAAGGTGCGAAGCGCGGCCGGTAACTCTGGGAACTGAACCTGGTTGCGGTCCACGCCATTCTTGATGACCGCGAGCGCATCCTCAAGAGAGGCGACGCGTTCGCAGGCGATCTCTTGCAAAAGGAGCTGCGGCTCTTCCTCATCGACCGTCGTTGCTGTCAGCGAGATGTGAAAGCCGCCGCCGTCGAGCTGCGCGAGTTCGATGGTGTAGAACTCGACGGCTTTTCGGGTGCTCGTGTCGGTCATCGCCGGCCTCGCTAGCGGCCGGAGCCAGCGCGACGCGCTCGGCCGTCGTTCCGTTCGCCTTTGGCCGGTTCTCGGCCGCCCGCAGCGGCGTCGTCATCGTCGGCGACCTCGCGGCAGACGATCTTGCCATCGAGCGGTAAGGCTTGCAGCACGATGTTGAAGCCCTTGCCGTCCTTGTGCGGGAATGCGAGGCCGAGATTGAGCCAGAAGTCGTCCTGGCCCTCGCGCCGGATTACGGAATAGGCGCGGTGCGTCGGCTGCTTCGGTTGTTCTTTCTCCGCCATGGGAACTCTCCTTTCGAGCGGATTGCGATGTCCTGCGTGTGCAGGCGTCAGGGACGCACGGCCTGACGCCTGCCAGCGCGGCTCGCAGCTCGGGGAATGGCGGGGACTACCGAAAGCCTACTTGCGAGCGGTCGCACGTCAAGGCGAGGCCGACGCTGGCCTACACCAACCGCGTCTCGCGTCCCGTGCCGTCGCGCCACGGATGCGCGAGCGGATCGGCTTCGCTCAGCTCTCCTCGGGTGGCGAAGAAAAACAACGACGCGCCGGGACTGTGCGCAACCCGCAACCGCCGCAGCGCATCCATCATTGATCGCGTTCGATTGTGGTCGCTCGTGACGGTCAGCACGCGAAACGTCTTCCATCCGAACTGACGCTCATGCTGTTTCGCGGCGTGCGCCGTAAGGTAGGCGCGCAT
>Ga0116107_1001875_pt1 | contig 11704 bp, 9 predicted proteins | sample June2015DPH_6_10_FD_88969 | JGI IMG/M metagenome (GOLD analysis project Ga0116107, IMG submission 88969) | Peatland microbial communities from SPRUCE experiment site at the Marcell Experimental Forest, Minnesota, USA - June2015DPH_6_100 | ecosystem: Environmental > Terrestrial > Soil > Wetlands >... | reverse complement strand
GCGGCCGTGGCCGCACGCCCGGATGGGGCGAGCTTTCTGAGGGCGTTTTTTTTCAACAACCTGGTGGGGCGCTTCACCGAGGTTCCCGGTGTCGGCTACACCAGGTCGCACCCGGGCTCGCCGGGCACGTATCTCCTGCTGCTGCCGGTTCTATTGCTGCCGTGGACCCTTCTGATGGTTTCCGCTATGGCTGCAGCGTGGCGAGGGTGTGGGACCGGCGCCCGGAGATCGGCATGGCGTTTCGCGGTTGCCGCGATCGTGCCCGGCCTGGTTGTCCTCTCGGCTGCGGCGACCGCTCGCGACATCTACGCGGCCCTCATGATGCCGGGTTTCGCGCTGCTGGGTGGGGTGTGGGTGGGCGAAGCTGTCGGGGCCCCCGGCCGCCTCGACCGAACGATGGTGAAGGCCACCGCCGTGCTCATCGGGGCCGTGGCGCTCCTTCTGCCGCCCGCGCTGTTCCTCGCGGTGCTGCACCTGAAAGCGCCGGCGCCTGCGGCGCCCGTGGCGACCCTGCTCGCGGGATGGGCGGCAGGCACGTATCTGGCGGTGAGGTCATGGCTCGCGGCGCGCGGCTGCCGCCTGGGGGCGGCACTCGCCGGCACGGTCGCCTGCTGGGTCATCGCGTGGTCATGTTGGGCGCCGCTGGTCTTCCCGGTGATCGACCGGGCGCAGGACCTCGCGCCGGTGGTGAGGGCGGCCGAGGATGCCGCGGCCGGCTACCCTCTCGGGCTTTGGCAGCCCGACGAGACCATCATCGCCGCGATGGACTTCGAGGCAGGCCTGACGCCGCGCAGAATCGTCGGTGTCGCCCAGCTCCGCGAATGCCTTGCCGCCTCGCCGGACCTCCATCTGGTCGCGGAGACGACGCGAACCAAGTCGAAGGAAGCCGGTCTCGCGCTGCTGCGGGACCGGCTGGGGTTCACCGTGCAGCGGCGCATCGACCTGCCCCAGCCGGGCGGGCGCAGCTACGTGATCCTGGCGCCCCCGGCCGCCCCCTGAGCGAACTCAGAGGCCGAATCGCCTTCGCCAGGGTCGGGTGCGCTCCTTGAACGTCTGTCGGAGCGAGCGGAGAGCGAGCCTGGTGTCGTAGAGACCGCGCAGCCGCACGGGGTCGAGGTCGCGAGCGCGGCAGTACCCGAAAAAGATCTCGCCGTCGTCGTTGAGACGGAGCTGCACGAGATTGGCGATGCCCGCGAGCACGCCGACGCGGCCGAACCGCATCCGGTTGATGTCCACGAGCTGGAACTCGAAGCCGTCGGGACGGCCGGAGTCCGGCACGAGCAGGACGTTGCCCGCCGTGAGATCGAGGTGCAGCACGCCGAGTTCGTGGAGACGGCCCACGAACCCGCCGAGCAACCCGAGGAGGTGCGCCCGGTCCGGCGTGTCGGGAAAACGCAGGACGCGGGCCTCGAGGAAATCCGGCACGAAGGCCGAACAAAAGTACGAGGCGACGGGCCACCGGTCGCGGAGGACATCGACGGCCGCGAGCGGTCGCGGCGTCCCCACCTCGAGATCGAGCAGGCAGACGCCATGGTCGAACGCTCGGACGGCCTTGGTGGCGCGAAGGCGGTAGATGAGGCGTTTCCCGACGCTCGTGACCGGGAAACGCTTGACGGCGACCTCGCGGTCGCCGGTGCTGGCGCGGAAGATCACATTCCGGCCGCGGTAGATCACGGCATCGTGAGGCACGGTCGGCGCCAGGGCCTCGAGACCTTCGCACCAGGCCCGCATCTCCGGTCGGTCCCACGCCGGTGTCACGCGCACGACGGTGGAGGTTCCCGCGGCCACGCCGGTATCTTACGGCATCGTCCCGGACGATCTTGGGGGCTTCGCACCGGGTCTCCGCGCCCCGCCGGTGCGGCGTTCGTATCCGCGCCTCAATCGGCAGCGCGGGCGGTGGCGATGACGGCGTCCTCGGCGGCTGCGGCGCGCTCGCCCGCCCTCACGTCGACCCGTGAAAGCACGGCAATTCCGAGGGCGAGAAACAGCGCAACGGAGAGGATGCTCGCGCGGGGGTTGTGGGTGATCTCGCCGACCACGCCGTACAGCAAAGGACCCAGGATGCCGGCGAACTTCTCCGAGAGGGCATACAACCCGAAGAACTCCCCGGACTTGGCGCGCGGCGACAGCGCCGCGTAGACGGCCCGGGAGAGTGCCTGCGTGCCTCCCTGGACGCTGCCGACGAGGACGCCGATCAGGAAGAACTCCGCCTCCGTCCGGAGGAAGTACCCCCAGATCGGGATGGTCGCGTAGATCGCCAACCCCAGGATGATGGCCCTCTTCGCGTCGAGTCGTGCGGCGAGGCGCTCGAGCAGGACGTCGCCGAGAGCGCGCGCGAAGGCGAAACCGACTGCCTGGTCCGCAGCGACGAGGGCGAGAGTGAGGAAGACGCCGAGGTTTCCGTGATAATTGGCGACGCAGCCGATTGCCGGGAGGGTGGCTGCCGTCCAAAGCACCATTGCCAGCGCCCGTCCCCTCCGAGTGGCCGTGGGGTCCGGGATCCGGCCGAAAACGAGCGCGTAGGGGAACGCGACGAACTGCGTCAGCAGCAGCGTACCGATGAGCGCTGCGGTCGGGAGCCCGAGTGCCGCTCCGTAGGCGGTCGCGAGGAGGATGATCGCCCCGATTCCCTCCATGTAGAGCCAGAACGCGAGCAGCATGGTGAACAGCTCGCGGCGGCCGCGGAGATCCCGCAACGTGCGGCTCAAGCGGATCAGCGCGTCCCGTATCGGGCTTCCGGTGGCGCCGTGGGCGAGCGGCACGGCGGGCGGCTCCGCCACCCCGATCGCGAGCGGAATCGCGAAGCCCAGCCACCAGACGCCCACGGCGAAGAAGGCGCTCCGCACGGCGACATCGCGGCTGATCCCGAACCGGTCGGCGAGGAGGTACGTTGCGGTGGCGATCGCAAGGAGCAGACCGCCGCCGACGTACCCCATGGCGTACCCGAGCGCCGAGCTCCGATCGATGTCCTCGGGTCGCGCCAGATGCTGGAGGAGGCTGCTGTTGAGACCGAGCGCGATGTTGACCGCGATCTGCGAACCGACGTACAGCGCGAGCGCCAGCACCCACCGACCGGTCGTGACCGCGACCATCGCGGACGCAAGGCCCGCCCCGAGGCACGTCGTGAGGAGCAACAGGCGCTTGCGCCTGCCGGTCAGGTCGGCGACGGTGCCGACGATTGGCGCCAGCGCGGCGACGGCCAGGAGCGCGCCGGAGACGGCGAACGCGTAGACGTTGGACGCCGTGTCCCGCGCCTGTGCCGCGCCCACGCCGGCAGCGAACGCAGGCGACGCCACGGCCACGAAGTAGGGTGGGAAGAACGTAGTGGCGGTCACCGTGACGTACCCGTGGTTGGCCCAGTCGTACAGCGTCCACGCCCGAATTCGGCGCTGGTAGGTCTTGTCTGGGAAGCTGCCGGTCACGTGCCCGCATGCTAGCGCACCGTGGCGGTCGCCGCGACCCCTGAGAAGGGCAACTTCCGGTGCGAGATGCCGTAGGATGAGCGTGATCCTTGGTTGGCAGACTTTGCGGCTCCGGGCCGGGCAAGTAAGGAGGGTGGGATGAACGTGTTTCGCGCCGGCGTGCGTTTCCTTGTGGTGACGTTGATGGCGACCGTCGTGTCATCCGGCATCGTCCGCGCGGGAGGTCACGATCAGGCCCCGTCTCAGCCCGTTGTGGCTCAGGCCGATCATCCTGGCGCCTTCGATGCGGTCGCAGCGACGGACGCCTATCTCGCGAAGGTCAGCCCCGAGCAGAGAGCGCGCTCCGACGCTTACTTTGAGGGAGGGTACTGGCTGCAGCTCTGGGGGTTCCTGTACGGCTTCGCGGTGGCGGTCTTGCTGCTCGCGACACGGCTGTCGGCCAGGATGCGCGACCTGGCGGTGCGGGTCACCCGCTTCGCGAGCCTGCAGACTGCGCTCTACTGGCTGCAGTACCTCCTGGTGACGACGGTGCTGTCCTTCCCGCTCACCGTGTACACGGGGTTCTTCCGAGAGCACAAGTACGGTCTGGCCACGCAGACCTTCGGGCCCTGGATGGGTGACGAGGCCAAGGGCCTGCTGGTCGGCGCGATTTTTGGCGGGCTGGCGTTGATGGCCATCTACGCCGCGATCCGCCGCGCGCCGCGGACCTGGTGGTTGTGGGGCGCTGGCGTGGGTGTGCTCTTCGCGGTTGTCGCCATCGCGATCGCTCCAGTCTTCATCGAGCCGATCTTCAACACGTACACGCCGCTCAAGGACGAGTCGATCCGGGGCCCGATCCTTCGGCTGGCCCGCGCCAACGGCATCCCGGCCACCGACGTGTTCGTGATGGACGCCTCCAAGCAGACGACCCGGGTTTCGGCCAACGTCGCCGGGTTCCTCGGGACCGAGCGCATCGCGCTCAACGACAACCTGCTGAAACGCTGCTCGCTGGCCGAGATCGAGGCGGTGATGGGGCACGAGATGGGGCACTACGTGCTCAATCACGTGTACAAGGGCATCGTCGAGTTCGGGGTGCTCATCGTGGTCGGGTTCGCGTTCCTGCGCTGGTCGTTTGACCGCGTGTGGGCGCGGTGGGGTTCGCGGTGGGGAATCGCGGGGGTCGCCGACGTCGCCGGGCTGCCGCTCCTTGCGCTGCTGCTGTCGGTCTTCTTTTTCGTGGCGACGCCGGTAACGAACACCATGAGCCGAACGCAGGAGGCGGAAGCCGACATTTTCGGCCTCAACGCCGCCCGCCAGCCCGACGCCGAGGCCGAGGTCGACCTCAAGCTCGGCGAGTACCGCAAACTCAAGCCCGGCCCGGTCGAGGAGTTCATATTCTTCGACCATCCCAGCGGGTACAACCGCATCCTGATGGCGATGAAGTGGAAGGCGGAGAACCTGCGGTAGCCTTCTCGTGGCAGGGTTCCGCTCGTGACGGATACGGCCCGGGCACGGGCCATCGCCGAGGGGCTCTTCGCGGTCCTGGTCTGGGGCGCGTCGTTCATCGCCACCAAGATCGCCCTGACCGAGGTGTCTCCGGCCACGATCGTGTGGCTGCGCTTCGCCATGGGGGTGGCGGTGCTCGGCGTTGCGGTGACGGCCTCTCGCCAGCTGGAGGCGGTCCCTCTGCGGACGCTCGGCTTCTTCGCAGTCCTCGGCCTAGTCGGGATCACGTTCCACCAGTGGCTGCAGTCCAACGCCCTGGTGACGTCGCGGGCCAGTACGAGCGGTTGGATCGTGGCCACCACCCCGGTGTTCATGGTGATCCTGGGCCGGTTGGTGCTCAAAGAGCGCCTTGGCGCGTTACGCATTACGGGGATCGCGCTGGCGGCGATCGGCGTGGTACTGGTCGTGACGCGAGGGGAGCCGGCGACGCTCCTGCACGGTAGGTTCGGGGCGGCCGGCGACATTCTAATCCTGATCTCCGCGCCGAACTGGGCGGTGTTTTCGGTCCTGTCGCGCCGGGCGTTTCGCTCCCACCCCGCCATCCGGATGATGGCGTACGTGATGGGGATCGGGTGGCTCTTCTCGACGCTCGTGCTGGCGGGTGGTCCTGGCCTCTCGGAGGTTTCGAGGCTCTCGGCTCGCGGGTGGGCCGCCGTCGCGTTCCTCGGGGTCGCATGCTCCGGCCTCGCCTACATCGCGTGGTACGACGCCCTGCAGAGGATGCCGGCCTCGGAGGCGGGCGCGCTGCTCTACCTCGAACCCTTGGTGGCCATGACCGTCGCGGCCGCCCTGCTGGGCGAGCGCGTCACCGTGACGACGGTCATCGGGGGCGCCGTGATCCTGTTCGGGGTCTGGCTGGTCAACCGGTCGCCGGGCGCCGGCAGGGAGGCCATCGCGCTGGGTCCCGGCGAAGAGTGACCCGCGCGGGCGAACTCAGGACGCCGAACGGGCGAGGACACTCATGCTCCGGCGAGGTCACACTGATTCAATAGCGCCGGAACATACGCTGAATCTCTCGCGTGTCGGCCGTCCGCGTCAGCGCGAGGATCAGGAGGACTCTGGCCTTCTGTGGCGACAAGTTGTCGGCGGCCACGAAGTCGAGCGCATCGTCGTCGGCCTCGCCGTTGCGCGCCACCGCGCCGCCCGGCACACGGCTCGCCCGCACCACGACGATCCCCTTGGAGCGGGCCTCGACGAGCGCCGCCTTAGTGTCGGTCGCAAGGCTGCCGTTGCCGGTTCCGGCGTGGACAATACCTCGTACGCCCGCCGCGACCATGGCGTCGATCGCCACGCGGCCCGAACCGGCGTACGCGAGGACGATGCCGACCTTCGGCAGCTCCTGGATGGCACCGACGTCGAACTCGGTCGCGCTGGTGTGAAGACGGGTGGGAGCGCGGTAGAAGGCGGGGTGGCCCGATTCCATGACCCCGAGCGGGCCGAGATCGGGGGCGCGGAACGTGTCGAGCGTTGCCGTGTTGGTCTTGGCGACGTCGCGCGCGGCGTCGATCCGGTCGTTCATGCACACCATCACGCCCCGTCCGGCGGCATCGGGGCTCGCAGCCAGCGCCACGGCGTTGTAGAGGTTCATCGGGCCGTCCGCGCTCAACGAGGTCGAAGGACGCATCGCGCCGACCAGCACGACGGGCTTGGGGCTCTTGACCACGAGGTCGAGGAAGTACGCGGTCTCCTCGAGCGTGTCGGTGCCGTGGGTGATCACCACCCCGTTCACGTCGTCGCGTGCGAGCAACTCGTTCACGCGCCTGGCGAGCTGAAGCCAGTGAGCCGGGGTCATGTTCTCGCTGGCGATCTGGAACACCTGCTCGCCGCTGACGCGAGCGACCCTGGCGAGCTCCGGCACCGCACCGATGAGGGCATCCACGCCGAGGGTGGCAGCCTTGTAGCCTACCGTGGTCGTGCTGGTCGCACCGGTGCCGGCGATGGTGCCGCCGGTTGCCAGGACCGTCACGTTCGACAGGCGCGGCTCCCGCGCGGGTTGAGCCGACACGGAGAACGCCGTCGCCAGGACCCCGACCGCAAAGCGAATGAGCCGTGCGTTCATCGAAGAAAGCCTCCCCGGGTTCCGTACAAGCGTAGCAGGCGTGTCCCCGGCCGGCCCGGGAACAGACCCGCGTGGACGCGTCCGGGCGATCGTGATGGGTGCGGGGCGGGGAATCGCCGCCGCCTCGGCGGTAGCAACCCATCTGTTGAGATAGCACCTCATTTGTAATACTATCCAATTTCCGGCGCGTTTCGGAGCAGGGGCCGGCGTCGAGTAGGTGCGGAGGATCCGATGCAAGGCGAGAAAGCGATCCCAGGCGGCGGAGCGCGAGGCTGGCTCGCGCGGCTCGCCATGCCCGACCGCTTGCCGAAAACGAACTCCGTTCCCCTGCTCGACCGTCGGATCAGGACAGGTCTCTGGGTCCTTCTGGTGCTCTTCTCGTTCCACGGTGTGTTCGGGCACTCGCTGTGGGGCGGCAACGAGACCCGCGAGGGCGGGATGATCTGGGACATGGTCCGCAACGGGACGTACGTCACCCCGACGATCAACGGCATTCCGTTCCTCGAGAAACCGCCGCTGCTGCACTGGACCGGCGTCGCCATCTGCCGGGCCGCCGGCAGGGTGACCGAAGGGCTGGTGCGGCTGCCCGCCGCGCTGTACGGGTTCGGGACGCTCGTCCTCCTGGTGCTGTTCGTGCGGGGCCCGCGCTCGCCGGGTGACATGGCGGTCTCCGACGGCCGCGAGCTCGCGGCCTGGGCCGCAGCGTTCCTGTGCGGCACGGCGGTCGAATTTCAGGAGTACGCCCGGATCGTCCTCACCGACATGGCGCTCGTGTTCGTGGTCACCCTCTCGTTGTTCCTGTTCTGGCGCGCCTACCTCCGGCCCGGGACGGGACGCTGGCTCGCATTTCTCCTCGCCGCGGCCGGGGCTTTCTACGCCAAGGGCCTGATCGGCCCCGCGCTGATCTGGGCGTCGGTCGGGGTCTTCCTGGTGTGGAAACGGCGATTCCGCCTCCTTGCCGGTTTGTCGGCCGCGTACGTCCCACTGCTCCTGATCCTCGTGCTTCCATGGGTTGCGGCCCTCTACCGTTTCGGCGGCGAGCCGGCACTCAGGTTTGCCTTCTGGGACAACCAGGTCGGGAGGTTCTTCACCTTCGGGAACCAGAACCTGCCCCACGACCCGTTCTTCATCAACAAGGAGCCGTGGTACTACTACCTCCTCCACGTCCCGCCCTACCTCGCGCCTTGGACGCTGCTCCTGGTGCCCGCCGGCATCGCCTGGGTCCGTCGGGGGTCGCCCTTCCGCACCGCTTTCCACGTCTTCGTGGCGAGCAGCCTGGCGGGAATGGCGCTTGTACTGCAGATCTCGTCGGCAAAGGTTGCCAGCTACACGCTTCCTCTTTACCCGATGCTCTTCGTGGCGGTCTCGGTGTGGTTCGTAGACCTTCTGGCCAGCGAGCGGCCAACGTTGCTCGAACGGTGGACGGTCAGAGTGACCGGCGCAGGCATCGCCCTGCTGTTCGGACTCGTGTCGGTTGTGCTGATCGTCGGGGCCCTCGCATGGCCTCAATTGCTTGGCGTCAGCAGCTGGCCGCAGGCCACGGCCATCATCTCCGGCGCGGTGGTCGTGCTGGCGCTCGTGGCCGCCGCGGCGGTACTGTTTCTACGGCTGTTTCGCTCGTCCGACCGCCCGCTGGTGAGCGCGTTGGGACCCGCGGCCTATGTGGTCGTCGTGATGGGTGTGCTTCAGCTCGTGACCCCGGTCATCGACGAATACCGTTCGTACAAGCCGATCGCCACGCTCGCGACGAAGGAAAGCGGCCACGGGGTAGCCGTCGCGCTCGGAACCGGGGAGTACCGCGACGTCGGGGCGTTCACCTTCTACCTCGATCGTCGCTTGCCGATCCTCAAGACGGCTGCCGACATCGTCTCGTTCCTCCGCGCGTCCGAACCCCGGGCGGTCCTCGTCCCGGTGGTGACCCTCTCACTGCTGGAGCCGGAACTAGCGGAAGTTCCGCACACCCGGCTCTTTGCGGGAGAGCCGCGCACTTTGAGCCGTGAGTACGCGTTGCTCGAGAATCGGGCGGGACAGATCGCCGCCGGGCGGATCCAGTCTCTGCCCGAGGGCATGATCGTGGTGGCCACCACCCACGCCGGTCCGTCCTCGGAGGGGACCGCTTCGGCGTCGCAACGGAAACCCTGGCGTCGACGGGCCACGCGTCGATCGTGATTTACTAGCCTTGAACGCTGGGGAGAGTTCTGCTGCGAGTTTCAGTGCGAGCCTCAGGATGAAACGAACGTACCGGAGATCAGGCCGGGGTCTGCTCCGCGAGGGCGTTCTCGATCGCCTGCCTGTCCTTGGGGGAGATGCTGAGGAACTCAACGCCGACCTCGACGCGTCCGGTTTCCACGATCACTTCCCAGACGACACGCCCCTGAGCCTTGATGACCCGACCCGCGAGCGAGATCAGCAGCTCGACGCGCGCTCCGACACCCAGCGGCTCGTGATGGACGAACATGCAGCCTCCGCCACCGACCGTGCGCGTCTTGGCCAGAGACTCCGAGGCTTCGTCCCCGATTTTCTTGACCAGCAGGGCTTTCTCCGCGGGGACCCGTGGAAACTTCCGCTGCTCCCTGGGTTTGTCAGGCATCAGCTCACCCTCGCCAGTGCACCCTGAATACCAATCTACCAGCGAGGCATTCGCAATTCAAGGCGCGACGGGGAAGACCCGGCGCCGTCCGGTGCAGCCGACCTCCGAACCTGCGGGTCGCTCCTGGCCCGCTTTTGCTAGAATCCGCACCCCTGGCCTGGAGGTGCCGGAAAGCGGGTGGTGCGTATGACAGTCCCCAGACCCGAACGGTTCCCAAGGGCCTTTTGGACAGCCAACGTCACCGAGCTGTTCGAGAGGGCGGCCTACTACTCGATGGCCAGCTTCATCGTCATCTACCTTGGCCAGCTCGGCTTGGGGACCTACTGGCCGGCGATCTTCAACACGCTTCTCTGGTACCTGGTGTACTTCCTGCCGGTCCTGTCGGGGACGATCGCCGACCAGATCGGCTTCCGCCGGGCTCTCCTGATCGCCTTCGTCCTCCTCACGGGTGGCTACTTCCTGATGGGCTACCCGGTCTGGATGGGCGGCGCCTCGCTGGCGCCCACCATCGAACGGGGGGTGAGCGCGGGGATGAACGTCGTTGTGCCGGCCATCCTCGGCATCGTGCTCATCGCGGTTGGCGGGTCGATCGTGAAGCCCTGCATCCTCGGGACGGCGCAAAAGACCGCCGGGGCACGCGCTACCCTGGCGTTCGCGATCTTCTACGTGGTGGTCAACATCGGGTCGCTGTTCGGCCGCGCCGTCGCTTTCTACGTTCGGACGCGGCCCGGAGCCAACCTTTCCTTGATCTTCGGCGTCGCCATGACGATGGCTGTTCTCGCCTTTCTGGTCGTGTCGGCGCTTTATCGGGACGTTGGGACGACTGCCGGTGGGCGCGCGCCGGAGAAGCCGCGCCGTTCGGCGAGCGAGATCATCCTCGGGATGATCTGCGTGCTCGGCAACCTGCGCTTCGTGCTGTTCCTGACGGTTTCGTGCGGGTTCTTCTTCCTGTACAACCAGGTGTACGTCGCGCTGCCGCTCTACCTGAAGACGGTCGTCGAGTCGAGTCCGGCCATGGACATCTACACCATGGCCAACCCCTTCGTGATCGTGTGCTTCCAGCTCCTCGTGACGCGGACGTTCGGGAAGATGAAACCGATCCGCTCCATGATCGTGGGCACCGTGATCATCGGCCTCGCGATGGCGATCAACCTCGTCCCCATCCTGGTCGGGGCCGACCTGCGGGCTCCGATCTGGCACTGGCTTCCGGTCGGGTCGCTCATGGTCGTGACGTGCATCGCGTTGGGGGCGTTCGCCGAGCTCTTCACCTCGGCTCGGATGTACGAGTACGTGGGCGCCATGGCCCCGAAGGGGCAGGAAGGGCTCTTCCTCGGATACGCCAACCTTCCGCTGGCGTTCGGGTCGCTGCTGGGCGGGCCGGTGGGGGCCTTCATCTTCAATGAGGTGATGGCCAGGGGTGCCACGCGCCGGCCGGACGGGCTGCTCGACCTGGTGCCGTCGCACAACGCCCTCGGGTGGGCGATCTTCATGGGTGTCGGCCTCGTGTCGGCCCTGAGCATGTGGCTGTTCAACCGCTGGCTCGAGCGGCAGAAGGCGTAGGCCGGCGCCCGGGGCCCATCGTCGTTTGCAGACCGAGAGCTGGACTTCCGGCGCTAGGTGCTGGGCGAATGGGTGCGGCGGAGCTCGGCGATCGCGCCCTGGCCGGCCTCTCGGAACGCCCGCGAGACGCCCCCGACGCCGAGCTTGACGCCGCCGAAGACCCGCGAGACCAACAGCCCGCCCTCGAGGTCCTCCCGTCGCAACAACTCCAGCAGCACGCGCCCGGGATGTCCCACCTCGCCGTCGTCCTTCGAGCGTTCGACGAGGACGCCCGAGGCGTCGCGGCTGCGCAGCGCCCAGCAATGATGGTTCGCCTTGCGGTGCTCGCTCCGCTTGCGCTTGAGCATGGCGGCGACGTCGTCCTCGGAACGTGCGGGAAAGGCCGCCGCATGGAAGCGTGAGCGCTCGACGGTGAGCTTGAACTCGGCCTCCGAGGCAACCTTCACGAGCCTGCCCCGGAGGTGCCAGGAGAGGCGCCGTCCCTCATCGCCCCCATCCTACCCGGTTTCGGTTCCGCCGCTGCGGGTGTCCAAAGACCAGCAGTACGGGACACGGACGAAAGGAGGCCGCCATGTTCGACACCACGCT